>Ga0209137_1005066_pt1 | contig 10182 bp, 9 predicted proteins | sample SaaInl5LU_22_DNA_FD_184642 | JGI IMG/M metagenome (GOLD analysis project Ga0209137, IMG submission 184642) | Marine microbial communities from expanding oxygen minimum zones in the Saanich Inlet - ESP_105LU_22_DNA (SPAdes) (version 2) | ecosystem: Environmental > Aquatic > Marine > Intertidal...
ACCGCCCGCGCCGGTGACAATGACTACCCTACCTTGGCAAATACCTGTCATTTTCCTACCTTATAACTTTTCTAAAATGGTTACGTTGGCTTGGCCACCACCTTCGCACATGGTTTGCAAGCCGTAACGCACGTTCCGACGCTCCATCTCATGTAACAGAGTTGTCATTAATTTTGTGCCGGTCGCACCCAGTGGGTGACCCAGAGCAATAGCACCACCATTGACGTTAGTTTGTTCGTGCGAGTAGCCAGTGTCTTGAAGCCATGCCATGGGAACCGAAGCAAAGGCCTCGTTGATTTCAACCAAGCCGATATCATTTAAAGACATACCCGACTTTTTCATCGCGTATTCTGTGGCAGGAATGGGTGCGGTTAACATCCAGATAGGATCTGCAGCACGGACACTCATGTGCGCAATACGTGCACGCGGTGTGAGGTTATAGCGTTTCAAAGCGGCCTCTGACACCACCAACACGGCCGATGAGGCGTCGCAGGTCTGGCTCGAGACACCCGCCGTGATGGTGCCGCCTTCCATTAAGGCTGTAAGCTCGGCCATTTTCTCGAGCGAGGTTTCTCGCATCGTTTCGTCGTACTTTACATCGCCAAACGGCACGATTTCGCGATCGAAATAACCCGCTTGAGTTGCGGCAATACCGCGGCGGTGAGATTCAAGTGCAAACTCTTCCATCGCTTGACGGCTGATATTCCACTTGTCGGCGATCATTTGCGCAGAATTAAACTGAGACACAGGGACATCGCCATAACGTGCCCGCCAACCAATGCTGCCTGAAAACGGATTATCAAAGCCAAGAGGCTCTGCCGCTAGCATGGCGGATGAAATAGGAATCGACGACATAGTTTGCACACCACCCGCCACTACGACATCCATGGTGCCTGACATAATCGCTTGCGCCGCAAAATGTACGGCTTGCTGCGAGCTTCCACACTGACGATCGACAGTAGTGCCCGGAACTTCATCCGACAAACCGGCTGCCAGCCAGCAGGTGCGCGCAATATCGCCAGCCAATGGGCCGATGGTATCGACACAACCAAAGATGACGTCGTCATATTCGTTATCGGGAATGCCGTTGCGCTCGACAATGGCCTTGAGCACATGAGCACCCAAATCGGCGCCATGAACCTGTGCAAGAGAGCCGCGGCGACGCCCAGTAGGTGACCGCACAGCATCGACGATGTAGGCTTGAGGTGTAGACATATTCGTTTCCTTTTAGGCGGCAGCGCTGTCGCTGTTGTCGATGTAACGCTTACCGAATGTAAATTCAGGTCCTAGCAGTGCATTGGGCTGCAGCAGCCATTCGTGAATGCGGTTCTTGTGAAAACCTGCATCGCCCCATTCTTTAGCTAAAGCCCAAGCGCGCTTGACCCAGATGTGTAAGTCACATTCCCAGGTATAACCCATAGCACCATGTACTTGAGTGGCATTACGTGCGCTCAACTCGGCTGCAGCACCGGCCGCTGTTTTAGCATGGCTAACCGCCCAGTCAGCACGTTGAGGCGCAACCCCTACCGTGTAGGCGGCGCGATATACGGCGGGCTTAGCAAATTCAATCTGGACCGCACAATCGGCCATCAAGTGCTTAACCGCTTGGTTGGTGCCAATCGCCTTGCCAAACTGTTCACGAGTCGAGGCGTAATCGACAGCTTGCTGTACCATCGCTTGCGCCAAACCCAACAATTGCGCTGCAGCAGCCAACGCGCCTCGGTTCAAGGTGGCTCGCTGGAGCCCAGCACCCACCTCGCCATCGGCGACCCGAGTTTTGCGCGAGGGTGTCCAATCAATTTTCTGCAAACGACGGCTGGGATCGACGCTTTTTAATGCGGTGAACTTAAGCTCTGATCTCGGCACCAAATGCACGTCATTGCCGTTGGCCAACAACATCCAGTCTTTTTGCTGCGCAAAATTGCTGTAAGGGTTAATAATGTGCGCACAGCCCACGCGAGCTTCACCGACCGCAACGGCACCTAACAGTTCTTGCACCTGATCGGTGTTAGTCCCCAACTGAAGAAGATCGGCTAATAAACCACCGGCAACGACTGCGTCTTCGACAATCGATTCGGGCAGCGCCGCTTTACCGCAAGCCTCTGCTAGTAACACAAAATCCACCAAATCCATGCCCAAACCGCCGCACGACTCGGGCACAAGCAAAGAGCTCATCCCCATTTCGTTCAGCATGGCCAGCATGTCGGCGTTTTCACCAGAGTCGCTCGTCCAACGTTCGCGAATCGACGTGGTGGTGACCTCGTTTTCAAGCATCGATTGTACCGAATCACGGAAGGCCAGTTGATCGTCTGTAAATGTAAAATCCATAGTTCCTACTCGACCTTATTTACGTGGCATTCCGAGCATGCGCTCAGCAATGATGTTACGTTGAATCTCGTTGGTACCCGCATAGATGGGACCAGATTGACTGAACAAGAAACCATCTAGCCAGGTGCCAAGCTCTGCGTGATCCTCTACCGTTTCCGGCTCGACCTCGGCGCGCGCACCCAGCAAACTCAATGCGGTTTCGTGAATGCGAATATCCAATTCCGACCAGAAAATTTTGTTACACGAAGACTCAGCACCAATATGGCCGCCAGCGACTAAACGCGACGCAGTTTGATACGTAGACAAGGCGTACGCTTCTGCGTCCATGTAACAGCGCACGACCGAATCTTCGATTGAAAGGTCTAAAATGTCATTGCGACGCTTGCGATACAGTTCGACTAATTTGCGTGAGGCCTGCTGAAAGCGAGCCGGCGAGCGAAGCATCAAGCCGCGCTCAAAACCTGCGGTCGACATGGCAATTTGCCAGCCCTGATTTTCGCCCCCGAGCAAATTAAAATCGGACACGCGCACGTTATCAAAAAAGATTTCGGCAAAACCGGGCAATCCGTTTAGCTGCTCGATGGGCCGTACCGTAACACCCGGGGAATCCAGCGGCACAAGAATGAACGATAGACCGTGATGACGGCTCGACTCGGGATCGGTACGAAACAAACCAAAGGCATAATCAGCAAATACCGCGCGAGTAGACCATATTTTTTGGCCGTTAATAACAAACTCATCACCGTCGCGATCGGCTCGGCAGCGGATTGCCGCCATGTCGGAACCCGCATTGGGCTCGGACCAAGCCTGCGCCCAAATCTCTTCGCCACTGGCCATTGCCGTGATAAAGCGCTCTTTCTGCGCGTCGGTCCCGTATTCCATTAAGGTGGGGCCCAACAAAAAAATACCGTTTTGATTCACACGCAGCGGCGCGCCCGCCCGGTAGTATTCTTCTTCAAAAATCAGCCATTCGATGAGATCACAACCACGACCACCGTATTCTTTGGGCCACGTCACCATACCCCAGTTACCTGCGGCCAGTGTTTTTTCCCATTGACGGTGCTGCTCGAACCCTTCGGCGGTGTCGAACGAGGCCAATTTTTTGGCGGGCACATGTGCCGCCAACCAAGCACGAACCTCTTCTCTAAAATGAGTTTGGCTTGGCGTGTACAGTAAATCCATCCCCAACAACCTCGTGCTTAATCTTCTTTTTTGTTTTCACGGGCCATGGCTTTCGCGTCATAGCCACCCAGTTTGTCACCCGACACCAAGTCGTTGTGCGCATGAGTAAAGTGGTGCCACGCAAACACTGCATCCATGCCGGTACGTTTACCCTGCAAATCTTCAATGTGATTAATGGCTTGTTTGGTCAGCGCCAAGCCCAAGCGCGGCATAGCACCGACCTTGTGAGCCAAGGCTTTGACGTCATCCGCCAACGTTTCGCGGGTTGAGATACGGTTGACCATTCCCATTTGGTAAGCTCGCTCGGCTGACATTTTTTCGCCAGTGAACAAAAACTCTTTCGCAATGCGAGGGTTCAACTCGAAAGGATGCGCAAAATACTCCACCCCGGGAATACCCATGCGGACCACAGGATCCGAGAAAAACGCATCATCAGTCGCAACGATCAGATCGCAGACCCAAGCCAGCATCAAACCACCCGCAATACACGCACCTTGTACTGCTGCAATCGTGGGTTTGGGAATTTCACGCCAGCGGCGACACATGCCCAAATACGCTTCAGCCTCACGGACATATAGGTACTCGCCACCTTCTTTATTCGAGTGGTCGTACCACATGGTCACGCGCTCTTGCGGTAGATGCACATCTCGACCTGGCGTGCCAATATCGTGCCCGGCCGAAAAATGCTTGCCCTCGCCGCGCAAGACAATCACTTTGACCTCGTCATCGGCCACGGCCTTACGAAACGCGGCATCCAACTCATAGGTCATTTTGCCATTTTGCGCGTTATTGTACTCAGGCCGTGCCATGGTCACATACGCAACGCCCTCTTCGACCTCGTATTTAACCGTGGGGGCGTCGTAATTGAACTCTGGTTTATCCGACATGGTATCTCCTGCCTTAGCCGCGGCGCTCACCGGGCGGGTTATCTTTTAGCTGTTTCGCACGCGCATTCAGCGGGTCCAGTTCAGCGATAATAGCAAGTTGCTCAACAGTAGGACCGGGCGTCACACCCAAATTATCGACGACGGCCAACTCAAAGCCCGTATTGTCACGGACTTCTTGCTCGGTCACATCGGGATGCAAGCTCACAATACGCATTTGATGATTTGGACCACTAAAATCCATCACGCACAAATCGGTAATGACGGTGCGTACGTCGATATCATCTAAGCAGTAGCCCTTAGGTAAACGGTTGGGGTTATAACCGATCGAACCCACCACATCGCACTCGCCTTCAACGAAAACGCGTGTCGAATGTTTGGGCACAAAAAACGAGTTGCCGTGTGATATGGAGTTGCCGGGAAAGCCTCGAACACCCAGCAACTGTACTTTGGGTTGCTGATAAGTACCACCCAAGGCCGAGATGTTCGCCTGTCCAAAGCGGTCAATCTGACTGGGACCCACCATGGCGTGACGCTTGCCACTCCAGACGTTATCAAAGACTGCCCGAAAACCCAGCCAAGTCTCGTTGGCCTGACCCGCATGGCTTTTCACACCTGACACCGGGTTAGGTTTAGACAACAAAAACGACTGGCTGTCCGTCATCATCAAATCGGGATTGGTTGTGCTCATCGCCAAGCTCGCGGCCAAGCGCGGCAACAAACCAATACCCGTTGCCAACACTTCACCTTCGTTATCAAACACCCGCGAGGCGGCAACGACCATCAGTTCTGCCAAGCTGTAGCTTGAGGCTACTTCACTCATTGTCTTACTCCTTAATACGCGGGCAACGGCAGCGCTTGGATGGCATCCAAGCCACCTACCGCTGCTTGATAATCTTGTTCGGTTTTGCCGCGCACGTGCGCATCGACGTAGGCATCAAACTCACCGGCACCTACCGCTTCGCCGTACGCTTTAAAATGCTTCACATCAAAACCGTACAAAGGGTCAGACGAGCTAGGGTGCGCCCCACCGGGAATGTGCACCACGGACTGAGTGTGACAACGCTCCCAGAACACCGATCGCGCGACGGCCGGGTCGGCAAAATGGTCCGTTGGCACAATCTCGTCGCAGGAGACGATGGTGTGTTGGGCCGCACGTGCAAACAAGTCATCCATATATACGTCGGGGCTTGCGATCTCACACACACCTCGCTCATCGCAGCGTGTTGCGTGAACAAGCGCCACGTCCAACTTCAGAGCTGGCATAGCTACCCACTCTTTGTCGTCGTAAGGGCTATCGATAACCTTTAACTCGGGGTTGCGAGCGACCACGTCTGTGCCCAAGCCCACATTAGTCGGGATGAACGGAATTCGCCAAGAGGCGGCGCGCAAACCCTGCAACATCATACCTTCATCAATTTCTAATACCTCGATTGCACCGCTTTGGCGTGCGACCCGAAACCCGGGCTCTAAAGGCATAAAATCCAAAGATACGAACGCAAATATGACCTTCTTTACTTTGCCTGACGCACACAACATGCCCACATCAGCACCGCCATAAGCAACAACCGTCAGGTCGGTAGCATCCGAGCGCATTAACTCGCGCACTAGGGCCATTGGCTTGCGGCGAGGGCCCCAGCCCCCGACCCCAATGGTCATACCGCTTCTTATCGAGGCAATGGCCTCGGCGGCTGTTTGCAATTTATTCATAAAGCACAGCATCTACTATTAAAAGAATGAGAAGATCATTATGGTTCCCAAGCCCCTATGCCTCATCATCCATGTAGACTATGACATTACCCAAGGACTACATTAGGGTCTGCGTTCTAGAAACTCGGAATCCATTTCAGTGCCATATACCTCACCTCGAACGACCGTCGAACTGATCTACCGCGCCGCCGATCGCTACCAAGATCGCCCCTTTTTAGAGGAAAACGGAACACGACTCAGTTTTGCCGATTTTAAACAGTCCTGTGTCGAAGTAGCAGCAGGCCTCAAGCAGCTCGGGTTTAAACCTGGCGACCGCGCCGCAATATGGGCGCCTAATATTTCTGAGTGGGTCATTGCAGCGTTTGGAGCGCATTTTGCTGGCGGTCAAATCGTAACGCTCAACACGCGTTATAAAGGCGAAGAAGCCGCGGCCATTTTGAACGATAGTCGCGCATCGACCTTGTTTGTGATGGGGCAATTCCTGGGCAATGACTATCTAGGCATGATCGCAGACCTCGAGCTTCCGCACTTAAAGCACCGTGTTCAATTAAAAGGCGACGTAGAGGCAACAGCCACCCAGCACTGGACGACACTGCTGCAGCAGGGAAGAGCGTGGATCGCCGAACACGGCAGTGAAGCCATCGAGCAAGAGGCGCTTGCCATATCGGGTGACGCCATTTCCGACATCATGTTTACCTCTGGGACCACCGGTCGCGCGAAAGGCGTACTTTGTGGTCACCAACAGAACGTTCAAGCGTTTACCACGTTTTCAGAAATCTTGGGGTTAGACAGTACCGATCGATATTTGATTATTAACCCCTTCTTCCACAGCTTTGGGTTTAAGGCGGGGTTATTGGCCTGCCTTAGCCAGGGCTGCACGGTATTACCCGAAGCCGTATTCGATGTGGATAAAATTTTAGCGCGCATTGACAACGAAAACATTACTGTCATGCCCGGACCGCCCACGATTTTTCAATCGATTTTGGCTCACCCCAATCGTAGCAAGTACTCACTTGCAAGCTTAACAAAATGCACAACAGGCGCGGCGGTAATTCCCACCGAACTGATTATTGCCATGCGTGATGAGCTAAAGATTTCCACTATTATTACGGCGTACGGTTTATCGGAAAGCTGTGGACTCGCCACCATGTGCCGCCAAGGCGATGGGCCGGATACCATCGCTAAAACGTCAGGGCGCGCCATTCCCGCAGTCGAAGTACGCTGCGTCGACGAACAAGGCAACGAAGTCGCAGTCGGTGAGCAAGGTGAAATCGTGATTCGAGGCTTTAATGTCATGCAGGGTTACCTCGACAACACCGAAGCAACCACAGAGGCCATTGATGCAGAGGGCTGGCTGCACACCGGCGACGTGGGCCGGATGGATGAAAATGGCAACTTAACCATTACCGATCGCTTAAAGGATATGTACATCAGCGGCGGCTTTAATTGCTATCCCGCCGAAATCGAATCGACCCTCTTACGCCATGCGGACGTCGTGCAAGCCGCCGTTATTGGCTATCCTGATGAACGCATGGGAGAAATTGGCTGGGCCTTCGTGACCTTGAGGCAAGGTGCATCGGCAAGCGCTGAAGAAATTGGCGGTTGGGCGCGAGATAACATGGCAAACTACAAGGCCCCAAGGAAAGTCATCGTGCTCGATGCGTTGCCACTGAACGCATCAGGCAAAGTACTCAAACCCACTCTGCGCCAAGGGGCGCTCGATGGGACGTTAAAATAAGGAGAGGCATAATGGCCATTAAAAGTTTGGGTTACATCGGGGTGAATTCAACAGACCTATCACAGTGGCGCTCGTTTGCCGGCGACGTGATGGGGCTTGAGGATGTCAGCACGCGCCTAGAGTGCGACGACAACACCGCCCTGTTCAAAATGGATGACCACCCGTACCGCCTGATCGTGAATAAAAGTGATACCGATCAGTTTGCCTTTTGCGGCTGGGAAACCAACAGCGAGGCGGGTCTACTGGAAGTTGCCGATGCTCTCACGGCCGCGGGCGTTGCTATCACATGGGCCGACGACGACCATATTGCTGCACGACGAGTGACCCAACTGTTAAGCTTCACAGACCCGTCGGGCACGCTGCACGAAGTGTTTTACGGCGTGATTTCCGATTTCAAACGCTTAAATTCGCCAGCGGGCGTCAGTCACTTTGTGACCGGATCTCAGGGCCTTGGACATGTTGTACTGCCCGCACCAAACTTCGATGAAACCTCATCATTCTTCACCGAGGTTTTAGGCTTTGGGCTATCAGATTTGATGAAAATCAAGTTTACGCCAGATCCCGCAGAACCCGAGAAACGCCTCTGGTTTATGCACTGCAACGAGCGTCATCACAGCCTAGGCCTGTTTGAAATGCCCTTGCCCACAGGCTGCGTGCACGTCATGGTTGAGGTCCCCAGTGTCGATGAAGTCGGCCTCGGCAACGATCGCCGCATTGCGGCGGGCGTTAAACTAACAGGCACTTTAGGACGCCATGCCAACGACCATATGGTGTCGTTTTATATGCGCAGCCCAGCGGGCTTTGATATCGAATATGGCGCCGAAGGCCGCACCGTAGACGACTGGGACAACTACCCTGTATTCCAAAGTACCGTTGCCAGTTTTTGGGGCCACGATTTCAGCGTAGGCCATGAGGACTAGTCCAGGCTAAAACCAGTTAATTCATTCGGGGTATGCACCAGGCAGGCAACTTTGCCAACATCAGTTCATGCACAAGGCACACCCCAGCGAGGAGAACACAATGACCTATTTAGTACCAGATTCTACGATCGCCTTGATCGAAGCCAAAGCGCCCGAGGCTCGCAAAAACCGCGTAATGTCGCACGAAGTCGTGCAAGCATTAAAAGACTGCGGCTTTTTCAAAATGTTTTTGCCCAAAAAGTGGGGAGGCTTAGAGTGCCGCCCGCAAGAATTCTTCCGCGAGCAAATCCGCGTTGCCGAGGCCGATATGAGCCACGCATGGGCCAGCGGCATTATTGCGATTCACGCCTACCAAATCGCTATGATGGACCACAAAGCGCAAGAAACGGTTTACGGCGATGACCCCAATACGTTAGTCAGCAGCTCTTATAACCCCGTGGGTGCAAAAGTAGAGCAAGTAGAAGGCGGCTGCATGGTTTCGGGTCGCTGGGGCTGGAGCTCTGGATCAGAGCATTGCACGTGGGCACTCTTGGGCGGCATCGTCGCTGGTGAAGGCTATCGCACCTTCCTAATTCCTCGCACGCAGTACGTTATCGAAGACACCTGGAATGTTATGGGTCTGCAAGCGACAGGCTCTAACGATGTGGTTATAGAAGAGCCGATCTTCGTACCCGATCACATGAGCCACAAGCGGGACGATGGTTTCAACTGCGTGCATGAGCAAGACAGTGCAATCTATGACTTGTCTTGGGCCCAGGGCTTCGTTCGAGTGGTAAACACCCCCGCCATTGGTGCGTTGAAAAAAGCACTGAAGATCTTCATCGAAACGCGCTCGGGCGGCTTTAAAACCACCACCGACATGACCAAGTTTGCCGCCGACGTCGAAATTCAAGAGCGCGTTGCGAAGGTGAAGAACATCATCTCTGAGCTTGAAGCCGTGCTGTTTAGCAACTTCGACAAAATGGAGGCCGCTAACTGGAAGCCCAGTATCGACGACCGTGTCCTGTACCGCTACCAAGCGAGCCTTGTGATTCCCAAAGCCATTGAAGCCATGGACTTACTGTACGATGCGGCGGGCGGCCGTTCGGTATTCAACGGCCACCCCATGATGGAGCTGTGGCACGACGTCCACATCGCGCGCTGCCACGTGGCCAACAACCCAACGCCATTTGCGCGCAACCTTGGCAGCACGCAGCTGGGCATGGAAAACACGGACATCTTTATTTAGGAATTCTATGACCCATACCGTATCGGGGCGCTACCTAGAAGTTTCTAGCCGCGTCACCATTCACTACACCGACCACCCTGCTCAAAATACCGAGCGGGGTGTTGTCGTTTTTATTCACGGAAGCGGACCAGGCGCCAGTGGTTGGAGCAACTTCAAATTTAACGTTGCAGCCTTTCAAGCGGCCGGCTTCAG
>Ga0209137_1005067_pt1 | contig 10182 bp, 10 predicted proteins | sample SaaInl5LU_22_DNA_FD_184642 | JGI IMG/M metagenome (GOLD analysis project Ga0209137, IMG submission 184642) | Marine microbial communities from expanding oxygen minimum zones in the Saanich Inlet - ESP_105LU_22_DNA (SPAdes) (version 2) | ecosystem: Environmental > Aquatic > Marine > Intertidal...
CGCCGCGCGGGCGAATCAGCACCTTGCGAGTACGGATGCTGACTTCCGACTCTTCTGCTTGGGCGTTGCGGGTCTGAATACCGGTCTGTTGAATACCTAGATGCACTTCGGCTGGCGACAGCGGTAGACCATTAATGGCATCCTGATAGAGCTTCTCGAGCAGCTCTTTTACCGGGCGAAGTTGCGCGAGCTCGCCTTCGAGTTCGAGGGTGAAACCGCGGCTGCTGACGCGCACGCCAGTGCGTTCTTCGATCAGTTTGAGGTGCTCATCAAATTGGCCGCAAAAATTGGCCAGTGCTGCGCTGTCCTCGGGCTGTAGACGGATGAGGTGGTTGCCGCGATCTGCGCTCATACTCAATCTAGCTCCGAGCTGATTAGCTCACCGATCAGGGAGTTTGGCAGCGCTTCAACGATCTTCACATCAGCGAAGTGACCGATTAGATCTGGATTGTCACAACGGAAGTTCACCACACGGTTGTTTTCAGTACGACCGCTGAGCTGACCAGGGTCCTTCTTCGAGTAACCGTTGACTAAGATGCGCTGTGTGCTGCCTACCATGCGGCGGCTGATCTGCAGCGCGTTCTGCGTAATGCGGCTCTGCAAAATGTGCAGACGCTGTTTCTTGGTCTCTTCGGTGACATCATCCGGTAGATCCGATGCCGGTGTGCCGGGGCGGCGACTGTAGATGAAGCTAAATGAGGTGTCGAAACCTATATCCTCGATCAGTTTCATTGTGGCGGCAAAATCCGCTTCGGTTTCGCCTGGGAAGCCGATAATGAAGTCAGACGAGAAGCTAATATCCGGACGCTTCGCTTTGATGCGGCGCAGCTTAGATTTGTACTCTAGGCAGGTGTGGCCGCGCTTCATCGCCATCAGCACGCGGTCCGAACCGCTCTGAACCGGCAGGTGTAGATGGCTCACTAGTTCGGGCACTTCGTCATAGACCTCGATCAGCGAGTCACTGAACTCGACTGGATGTGAGGTGGTAAAGCGTATGCGGTCGATTCCATCGATCTGTGCCACGGCGCGAATAAGCTCAGCAAGGTCTGCATGGTCGCCATCGGCTGTCTCACCACGGTAGGCATTGACGTTTTGACCCAGCAGATTCACTTCACGAACACCCTGCTCAGCCAGCTCGATACACTCAGTGATTACATCATCGAGTGGGCGGCTCACCTCTTCACCGCGAGTGTATGGCACAACACAGAAGGTACAGTATTTGCTGCACCCCTCCATAACAGAGACAAATGCCTCTGCACCCTCAACTTTTGGGGCGGGCAGGTGATCAAATTTCTCTATTTCCGGGAAGCTGACATCGACAATGCCCACTTTGCCCCCCTTGGTATCCTCAATCATCTCAGGAAGGCGGTGCAGTGTCTGCGGGCCGAAGATCATATCAACGAAGGGTGCACGGTCACGTATGGCCTCGCCCTCTTGGCTAGCAACACAGCCACCAACACCGATCATCAGTCCGGGCTTCTGCTCTTTCAGCAGACGCCAGCGACCCAACTGGTGGAAAACCTTCTCCTGCGCCTTCTCGCGGATTGAACAGGTGTTTAGTAGCAAGACATCTGCCTCTTCCGGGTTTTCGGTCAACTCTAACTGGTGGCTATCACCGAGGAGATCGGCCATACGGGCAGAGTCATACTCGTTCATCTGACATCCGTGTGTCTTGATAAAGAGCTTTTTAGTCATGTGTCACCTGTTCGTTAAATCGTTACTGAGCCGGATGCCGAGGCGGGGCATGTTAAAACGGTAAAGCCCCATAAAACCGGGGCGCGAGATTATACCTGAGCCATATAAGACTGACCAGAAATTGATCAGCGCTTGTTTTTTACATGCGCACCCCCATCTACCCAGCAATATAGTGTTTTGGAGCTAAGTAAATGGCCGAAGATAAACGTCTCTACCGGGTCAGCTATGTAAATCGGGATAAGGTGTACGAACTCTACTGTGAGCAGGTTTACACTGCGGATATGTGGGGCTTTATCGCGCTTGAAGGGTTTGTGTTTGGTTCTAAAACCGATGTGCTGATTGATCCTTCTGAGGAGAAACTGAAACAGCAGTTTGAGGGGGTGGAGCGCTCTTTCGTGCCGCTGCAGGCGATCATTCAAATCGATCAGGTTGAGAAGCGTGGGACTCCACGCGTATCAGACGCTAAAGGTACGGTAACGGCATTCCCGACTCTGATGAGTCGGGATTGATTTTACTCGGTGAGAGCTAAGCTCCCGTCCACCTCCTGGCAGAGGGCAGGGGGGATCATTGCGAGGTCCAATTCGATCTGGTCAAGCTGAAAGAATTCGACGCTGGAGTCCTCATAGATAACCTCGGCCCCTTCGATGCGGAAGCAGTTGATCGCCGAGCTAGCCCAGACTTTCTCCCAGCGTTGAGCACCGGTACGACTTCCCGGCTGTAGTGGCCCAGCAATTCGCAACCAAGCGTTGGGGCGGCCGCTTTTGAAAGACGGAACAACCTGCCCTTGTCGGTCAAAAGCGGTGGTTTTGAACATTACATACTCGAGCGAACGCCCGGTTTTATTGGTGAAGTCGACCTGCGCTGCGACTAACTGTTTTTTACCAGTCTCTGTGGTGAGGTCGTGAACAACAAGCCGCTGCTCTGGCATCGGAGGCGGTACGGGTTCTTCAGCGACTTTCTCCTTGGTGGTAACACATCCTGCCAGCAGCAGTGGCGCAGCCAGTGATGCAAAGATTAACTGTACCGTTCTTTTATTGGACATTCTCGGTGACAACTCCCTATTAATCTTAGGTTAAGACCGTTATACACCGAATTAGTTCAAGCTGCCTAATAATTAATCAGTAGGTTTTGCCTGGATCAGCGTTTTAGAGGGCTGTCCAGGAATCTCCTTTGCCAACCTAGGCATGAGGTAGCCGGGCAACTGAGCTTGCATTTGAGCGGCGAGTGCTTGTGCTTGCGGTTCTGGTAGATCGAAATGGCTGGCGCCTTTGACCGGATCAAACAGGAATAGGTAGTAAGGCAGTATCGCGCTTCGATAGAGGGTCCGGCTGAGCTCAACTTGAATCTCAGTTTGGTCGTTAATTCCACGCAAAATTACCGCCTGATTCAGTAGCGTGATGCCGGCGTTGCGCAGCCGCAGACAGGCGTCGGTTAGCTCTGCGCTTATCTCCTGAGGGTGGTTAATGTGCAGAACCAGAGCCGTTTGAAGTCCTGAGTTACTTAATATCCTCACCAAGCGCTCAGTTACACGGCTAGGAATCACAACCGGCAGACGTGAGTGAATTCGCAGCCGCTCGATATGTTCAATGGCGCTGAGTTCGCTAATTAGATCCTCCAAGCGCTTATCCGAACTCACCAAAGGATCGCCGCCTGAGAGAATCACCTCCCGTAGTTCAGTATGCGTGCGAATGTAGTCCAGCGCTCGCTCTTTAGCAGGGCCACTGATGCGGTTCTCTTCATAGGGGAAATGTCGCCGGAAGCAGTAGCGGCAGTTGATCGCACAGGCACCACTGAGAATCAGCAAAAGTCTGTCTTTGTACTTATGCACCACGCCAGGTACTGGACGCGCTTCCGACTCCTCTAACGGGTCGGTAATAAAACCGGCTTTATCAACGAACTCAGCGTCGATCGGCAGTACCTGTTTGAGTAGTGGGTCATGGATGTCGCCGGGCTGCATTAGTGCGACGAATTCTCGAGGTACACGCAGTCCAAAAAGCTTGGCGGCGCGCTCAGCAGCTGGAAGATGCTCAGCGGAGAGGTTGAGCATTGCAAGCAGTTCAGCTGGATCAGTTACCAGGTTCTTCAGGCTCATTTGCCAGTCGGCGGGCGGGAAATTAAGCGCTTGCATCGAATTCACACTTTAACTGTTTGGCCGGCATTCTCCTTTCAAGTAGAATGCGCGTCAAACTAAACGTCAATGTGGATAAATTTGATGGGCAACGTATCAAGCGGCCAGTTTAAAACTGGTATGAAAGTGATGGTCGATGGCGACCCTTGTAACATGGTTGAAGTCGAGTTTGTTAAGCCTGGTAAAGGGCAAGCCTTTACCCGCGTGCGTCTGCGCAACCTGCTGACCGGTCGTATCTGGGAGCGTACCTTCAAGTCGAACGAATCAGCTGAAACTGCTGACGTTATGGATCGTGACATGGAGTACCTCTACAGCGACGGTGAGATGTGGCACTTCATGGAGCCGCAGAGCTTCGAGCAGTATGCTGCTGACCAGAATGCAGTTGCTGAGGGCGCCAAATGGCTGAAAGAGGGCGATAAAGTGATGATCACCCTTTGGAACGATAACCCGATCGCAGTGACTCCGCCTAACTTTGTAGAGCTGCAAGTGGTTGAGACCGATCCAGGACTGAAGGGCGATACAGCGAACGGCGGTTCTAAGCCAGCGAAGATGAGCACCGGTGCTGTTGTCAAAGTACCTCTATTCATCAACGAAGGTGAGGTCCTGCGTATCGATACTCGTACCGGTGAGTACGTAAGCCGCGCTTAAGGCATAGATCCACAAGAGGGGTCAGACCCTAATTAATTCTTTGAATTAATTAGGGTCTGACCCCTTTTCAGTTCCGGGAGATAATATGAACCACCACTGGCAACCCACCGCTGAAATTCAAACGCTACGCGAACGTGCAAAGCTGCTGGCGCAGGTGCGCGCTTTTTTCGAAGCACGTGGCGTTATGGAGGTGGATACCCAGTGTATGTCTCATGCGGCGGTGAGCGACCCCTTTATTGATTCACTTCAGGTGAGTTATCACCCCTATCCGGGTGGTGAAACTCAATCCCTCTTTTTACAGAGTTCACCCGAATATGCGATGAAACGGTTGTTAGCGGCTGATTCAGGTCCGATCTATCAGCTAGGTAAGGCGTTCCGAAATGGCGAAGTAGGGCGCCTACATAACCCTGAGTTCACTATGCTGGAGTGGTATCGCCCCCGATTTAGCAGTGCTGAGTTGATGGATGAAGTGCAAGCATTGGTAACGGAGGTACTCGGCGAACAGCATTGGGAGCGTTTGAGTTATCGTGAGCTCTTTCTGCGATATGTGGGTCTAGATCCACATGCGGCTAGTATAAGCGAGCTCAAAACGCTGCTAGAACCGCATTTCGATATGCCCTTCACCGATGATCGCAAAGACACCTGGCTTGAGCTGGTGATGTCACACCTGATTGAACCGAAGCTGATCGAACCGGTATTGGTGTATGATTTTCCAGCCTCTCAAGCCGCCTTATCTGAGGTGAAGAGTGATGAGCAAGGAACTTTGGTAGCTACACGGTTTGAGCTCTACGCCGGTGGTATGGAGTTAGCAAACGGCTACCAGGAGTTACGCGATCCAAAGGAACAGGCTGATCGGCTGCAGGCCGATGATCAATTCAGAGGTGAGAAAGGGCTGCCGCAACGTCCTCTGGAGACGCGTCTGGTGGCGGCATTAGAAGCGGGTTTCCCGAACTGCTCCGGCGTGGCACTTGGCTTTGATCGACTATTGATGATCAAGCTCGGGCTCTCGAGTATCCAAGAGGTGATTCCCTTCGCGTTTGAACGTGCCTGATCGCTACAGCTGAAGCGTCTCAACCGCATGACGCATGCGGCGAACAGCCTCTTCTAGTCGGCTTCTGGGGCAACCAAAATTGAGTCGTACCGACTGAGCATCACCAAAATCGGCACCGTCTGAGAGGCCAACTCCAGCCTCTTCAAAGAACGTATGCGGCGATGATAGTTTCAGGCTGCTCGCATCAATCCACGCCAGGTAGGTCGCCTCGTTAGCTGGCATACTGAGCCCGGGAATACTGTTTATCTGCTCAAATAGATAGTCTCGATTCGCCCGCAGGTAGCCAAGCTGCTGTCGGTTCCACTCATCACCGTCTCGGTAAGCAGCTTCTGCCGCGGTGAACCCTAGCAGATTAACGCCAGGTACTATCCCTTTGCGGGTGCGAGCGAAACGTTTGCGTAGCTCGTCGTTTTCGATCACAGCGACTGAACAGCCTAAGCCCGCGATATTCCAGGTTTTGCTGGGCGCCATCAGTGTAATGGTGCGTGCGGCGATTTCTGGCCCTAGACTCGCGATTGGCGTGTGACAAAGATCGGGTTCTAGGATTAGGTCGCAATGAATCTCGTCGCTGCAGATGGTCAGGTCGTGACGAATAACAATCTCGGCAAGTTGCTCAAGTTCTGCTCTGCGGTAGACCGCGCCGCCGGGGTTGTGCGGATTACAGAAGAGCAGTAACTGAGTCTGTTTAGTAATGGCTTTTTCCAGCGCCTCGAAATCGATAATTTGATGCTCGCCCGCTTGGCGCATCGGCAGGCTGATCACTTCGCGATTTGACAGACGAGGTGCGCTTTTAAACGGGGGGTAGATCGGAGTAGCGCTCATTGCTGCCCCGTTTGCGTCACAGTAGGCGCGAACAGCCAGATTTAGACCGCAGACTAAACCGGGTAGCCAGATTAGTTGTTCAGACTGAAGTTGCCACTGGTAGAGTCGTTGCATCCGCTCAACGAATGCCTGGTTCAGCGATGCGGGCGTATCGGTATAGCCAAACACGCCATGGTCAATTCGATTCTGAAGGGCTTCAATAACGCAGGGCGGTGACTGAAAGTCGGTATCGGCAACCCAGAGCGGCAGAATCTCGGTGCCCGCATACTTCAGCCACTTCTCACTTGAGCTCTGTGTACGATCAATCAGTCGGTCAAAATCAAATGCTGGCATCCAACGCCCCTTTAAGCTTTCTTCGCTGGGTCACAAAGCGCTATCATAGTTCGATACTTTTCTGATTACACTGCGTTTACGGCGAGTCGCGTGACTGCAGACTTAGATATCCCAATGGAGAGCCTCATGAGTAACGATCGCGTTATTATCTTCGATACCACTCTACGTGACGGCGAACAGAGCCCGGGCGCTTCGATGACGGGTGAAGAGAAGCTGCGTATCGCGCGTCAGCTTGAGCGCATGCGAGTCGATGTGATTGAGGCAGGTTTTGCGATCGCGAGTCCGGGTGACTTTGAGGCTGTTAAAACTATTGCCGATCAGATCAAAGAGAGTCGTGTCTGTTCTCTATCGCGCGCGCTGGATGCCGATATAGATCGTGCCGGTGAAGCCCTGGCTAATGCGGCCCAGGGGCGAATTCACACGTTCATTGCGACCTCTCCAATCCATATGAAGTACAAGCTGCAGATGGAGCCCGATCAGGTTATTGCTCAGGCGGTACATGCGGTCAAACGCGCGCGTAACCTGATCGATGACGTTGAGTTCTCACTCGAGGATGCCAGCCGCTCCGAGATGGATTTTATGTGCCGTATTATTGAAGCTGCGATCGATGCTGGCGCCCGAACAATTAACATACCTGATACCGTAGGTTACGCCGTACCGCACGAGTTTGGCGCGCACATCGGTGAGTTGATTACACGTATTCCTAATGCGGACAAGGCGATCTTCTCGGTACACTGTCACAACGACTTAGGCTTGGCGGTGGCCAATTCGCTCGCTGCCGTTGGCGCAGGAGCGCGTCAAGTTGAGTGTACCGTCAACGGACTGGGCGAACGGGCCGGTAACGCTTCGCTCGAAGAGATCGTAATGGCCATGCGTACGCGCAAAGATCTGTTAAACGTGGAGACCAATATCGACACGACGCAAATAGTCGCAGCCTCGAAGCTGGTGTCCAGTGTTACTGGTTTCCCGGTGCAGCCCAACAAAGCGATTGTTGGAGCCAATGCCTTTGCGCACGAGTCCGGTATCCATCAGGATGGTGTACTCAAACATCGTGAAACTTACGAGATCATGACTGCTGAGTCTGTTGGTTGGAATACCAACAAGATGGTGATGGGTAAGCACTCTGGCCGTGCTGCTTTCCGTGCGCGCCTAGAAGAGCTCGGTACCACTTTCAGTACGGATGCGGAGCTCAACAACGCCTTCGGTCGTTTCAAAGAGTTGGCCGACAAAAAACATGAGATATTCGATGAGGATTTGATGGCGCTCGTGAGCAATACCCGCGCCGAAGCTTCGAGTGACCAGTTTCATTTGAGTAGTTTGAGCGTCCAGTCACAGACAGGTGAAACTCCGAATGCGCAGTTGGTGCTGCAGATGGGTGGGCAAGAGTTGCAGACTGAAGCGAAGGGAAGTGGTCCTGTCGATGCCGTCTTTAATGCGATTGAAGCGGTAGCGAAATCGGGTGCATCGCTACTCATCTACTCGGTGAATGCTGTTACCGAAGGGACAGACTCTCAGGGTGAAGTGACCGTGCGTTTAGAAAAAGCTGGGCGCATCGTCAATGGTCTGGGGGCCGACACCGATATCATTATCGCGTCTGCCAAGGCGTATCTGCATGCGCTTAACCTGCTCGATGCTAATCAGACCAAAGCGCATCCGCAGGTGTAACTGACTGGGCTTATGAACACTCAAGCTGAATACCTGAAGCAGCTCGGAGTCGATCTCTGGCTACCCCGCGCACCGCTCGCTAAGGCTGCGGCGTCGCCCGCTTGGATCTACAGTTTTACTCATCCTGCACAGGAACTATCCGCTGAGGCACAATCAAAGGCAGCAGCACAGATCGTTAATCCACCGGCCACTAAAGGCGGCCACACGCTGGATGAGCAGCACGCAGAGCAGCGCTCAATTACTCATATCAGCGAGGCGCTTGCTGAGGACGCTGCGTCCCCGGTTAATTATGAAGGGCAACAAAGTGGTCAAATTGCCGGCACCTCACCCGCTATCGCACACCGTGTTGCTCCGCAGCCTGTACCGCGTTTTCGTTTTGCGCTGACTCGCACGCCGCGCTTTGTCATCATTGATCAACTGCCTAATGCCGGGCCACAGGTGCTGAGCGATGCCTATAAAAAGTTGCTTGTGGGCTTGGTGCGTGCGTTAGGCGAGGATACCCAGCAGATGAGCCTGCCAGTCATGCTGCAGTGGCCCCATTTGGCAGGCTCGAAACTCAATCAGGGCGCCGACGAAGCGTTTAAATATGTGCAGCTTACGCTTGAATCGATGCAGAAGAAGAGTCGTGCCGAGCATATTCTGATGTTAGGTTCGGGGCTCAGTCGCTGGGTGATGGGCGAGCAACACAGCGAGGTGGCTAGAGGTCAGCTACTACTGCACCCGCAGAAAAACATCAGTTGCTTGGCGAGCGCGACCCTGTCAGAGGTGTTGCGCCTGCCTGACATCAAACGTCAGCTCTGGGCTGATCTACAACCGCTTGTCAGCGGTGCGTCTGACTAGGTGAAACTGGTAGCCGCGAGCGTTGAGGCTCTGGTCATACTCGATCGTGCCTGTTTCAGCGATCCCTACTCGGAATCACTCTGGAACTCCTATCTGAGTAACCCTCAGCGCTTTCCACTCTTTCTCTTTGAGGTAGAGGCTGAGCTAGTCGGTTACGCCAGCTTCAGCGTAATTAACCCCGAGGCGGAGCTGCTGCGTATTGGCGTGGTGCCAGAGTTTCGTGGCCTTGGTTACGCTGTTGCGGCACTTGAGTTAGCCCAACAGCAGCTTCATCAAAATGGAATCGAACGGATTTTGTTGGAGGTGCGTGAGGGTAACGAGCCTGCGCAAAAACTCTACCAAAGCTTGGGCTATATCAATGATGGCCGCCGCCCGGGGTATTATCCTGCAACATCTGGAAAAGCAGCCGAAGATGCGGTTTTGATGTCGCTGGATTTGGGTTAGCTCGGTCATTTGAGCGCATTGGCTCACAGTTCTTTTTGAGAAAATATTGAGAATGGATTTGGATACTGCGAGTGTTTCGCTTGGACTAAGCTGGCAGCTGTTTGCTGCTCTTTGGGTAGTCCCCGCACTCTTTATTGCCGTTAGACGCCTGCCTCTTGCCGTATTGCGAGCAGAGCCACGGCTGCAGCATATGTTGTACGCCGCGGCGGTCATTCTGATGCTGACCTGGAGCTTTCGTGCCGGTCTCTCAGCTGGGTTGAGTATCCATTTCTTGGGTATAACAACACTTGCTCTGGTGTTTGGCTGGGATCTGGCGTTACTCGCCGGGTCCGCTGCGTTAGTGCTTCTTAGTTTGATAGGGGTTGAACCCTGGCAGATGCTGCCGGTGAATGTGCTAACCAAGGTTTTGATCCCCGCGAGCGTCTGCATGTTGATACTGCGTCAGGCAGAGCAGCGTTTGCCGCTCAACTTCTTTATCTATCTGTTCGTTGTTGCCTTCATCGGAGGAGGGGTCACGGTTGCTAGTTCAGGTCTGAGTTTGGCGCTGCTCTTCGGT
>Ga0209137_1005072_pt1 | contig 10176 bp, 8 predicted proteins | sample SaaInl5LU_22_DNA_FD_184642 | JGI IMG/M metagenome (GOLD analysis project Ga0209137, IMG submission 184642) | Marine microbial communities from expanding oxygen minimum zones in the Saanich Inlet - ESP_105LU_22_DNA (SPAdes) (version 2) | ecosystem: Environmental > Aquatic > Marine > Intertidal...
CTGTGGGTCAGTCCGACCACACAAAGATCGCAGCTGTACCAGAGAATTGATCGAGAAATTGAATTCGCTGAGGCAGGAAAAAAAGCGAAGATCACTCTTAAATTGAATAATCTCGCAGACGATCAGGTGATCAGAAAACTTTACGAGGCGAGCCGGGCTGGTGTCCGCGTAGACGCGTGCGTCAGGGGAATATGCTCACTGGTCCCGGGCGTGCCAGGTATGAGCGACCGGATTCGTGTGATAAGCATCGTGGACCGTTTTTTGGAGCATCCAAGGGTGCTTATTTTTGAGAACGGTGGTGACCCCGAGGTGTTCATTAGTTCGGCGGACTGGATGACACGTAACCTGGACAACCGAGTTGAGATTAGTGCACCGATACTTGACGAAACGTTGAAGCGGTTCATCACTGATGTGATGGAGTTGCAGTTCCGCGACACGACAAAGGCGAGGGTCATTGATGAGGAAAACGCGAGCTGTTATGTCCTCCGGGGTAATCGTCGGAAGCTCCGAAGTCAGATGAGCACCTATAACTACATCAGGCGGTTTGAGGGTGTTTAAAACAGTGGCGGCGACGGAAGAGCGGTTGGTGGCTGCGGTGGACCTGGGATCTAACAGTTTCCACATGACCGTTGCAAAAATCACTCACTCTGGTATTCAGATTTTGATTCGTGACCGCGAGAGAGTTCGGCTAGCTTCAGGGCTGAACAACAAAGGTGTACTCGATAAAAAGGCTATAGCGAGAGGGATTGAAGCCCTCGCTCGATTCGATTCCCGTCTGACCGGAGTCGCCACAGAAGACATACGCGTGGTAGCTACCCACACGCTTCGAGAGGCAAAAAACGCGGACGAGTTTCTTGATTTAGCGAGCGCAAGATTTCGGGCCCCCGTTGAGGTTATTTCGGGGCCGGAAGAGGCACGGTTAATCTACCAGGCCGTTGCCCACACCCAGCCAATCGAAGGTCGGTTCCTGGTCTTCGATGTGGGCGGTGGATCAACCGAATTCGCGGTAGGCGAGGGATACGAGCCGGCATTTGTGTCATCACGGACGCTTGGCTGCGTGACCTACACCGATCGATACATGAAAAAAATAAACAAAAAAGCGTTCGCCGAAGTAGATATCGCCACGCGCAGGGCGATAGAGCCGATAGCTTCCCGTATTCGATCCATGAGTGCCTTAACTTGCTTAGCGTCATCTGGGTCGGCAAAGGGCGTCAGTGCTCTGGGCAACTACTTAGGCTTTGGGTCTGTCATTACTCACGAATCGATCGAGGCCTGTAAGCGATTTATTTCTAAGGAAGATAACAGGCGTCTGGAGAATATTCCGGATGTCAGCATCGAGCGGATGCAGATTTTACCTGCGGGGATCGGAATTATCTCGGCGATTCTCGATGAACTTTCTCTAAAGGAAATCCATTTTGCAGATGCCGCCCTCAGAGAGGGCGTCTTGTATGACATGGATGACCGTCTGAAGGCTGTTGATATTCGTGAACGTACGGCTTCTGATTTAGCTAAGAAATACGGGATCGACAAAAATCAAGCGCAAGCTGTTCGTTCTGCAGTCGAGCAGTTGTTTGATGCCGTAGAGGGTCCATGGAAGTTGTCAGCCGAAGATAAGCAAATGGTCATGTGGGCCGCTAGCTTGCATGAGATTGGTTTGCAGGTTAATTACTCGGGTTACCAGCGACATGGTGCTTATATTGTGTCTCACACTCCTATGCCGGGATTCAATCGAGAGCAGCAGCTCGTGTTATCAATTTTGATCCGGTTGCATCGCAAAAAAATCACAGTCGGGTCCATCCCGAAACTTCGCTACTGGAGTGAGTCCCGGCTAATTCGCTTGGTTCGCCTGTTACGTATCGCATATATGATTCATGTGGGCCGCAATAACTACTACCCGGAGTTTACGGCCACAGCCGACGATGACGCGGTTTTCTTACGATTTGCCCCACGCGTGCTGAAGACTCACCCAGTGATGTTCCTCGATCTCGCGGAGGAGGCTCGGCGGCAAGATGACGCGGGTTATAGCTTAATTATCCAGTAAATATTGTTTCCGATACCGTCTAAACCTGTATTTATCAGAACGCATTGTGATAAAGGTCGAACTTTAAACTTTCAAGTATTTTCGTAAAACGCTTAACTTAAATTTCTAAGTCAAGAACAAGTTACCGGCAGTTAATCGACATATATTCAGTGTCACGAATTCGTAACAAATCTATGCTTTCATATTAGCTTGATCTGATCCTGGGAGAATGAATGACACAAACGGTGCTTCGCCGAGTATTAATTGTGGACGATGAATCATCCATACGGGATATGGTAGCTATTACTTTGGAAATGGCTGGCTTTGAAGTGGTCCAGGCCATTGATGCTTCTGCGGCATTGAATGAGATTGCTACTTTGCAACCCGACCTTGCGATTATCGATTGGATGATGCCAAAAACTTCAGGGCTCGAATTATGCAGACGGCTCCGCAAAAACCCGAACACTCGTGATATTCCTTTGATCCTGCTAACTGCTCGAGGTGATGAGGATGCAAAAATTACTGGTTTAGAAGTAGCTGATGATTATATCACCAAGCCCTTTTCAACGAGAGAACTGGTGGCGAGGCTCAAAGCTGTATTGAGAAGAGTAACTCCTCTGGGTATTGATGAGCCAGTTGAATACGCTGGTCTCCGGCTCGACCCTATCGGACAAAAAATTACTGTTTTCGGAACCATACTTGTTCTAAGTCCAACTGAGTTTCGACTGTTACAACTTTTTATGACCAATCCCAACAGAGCGTTTTCTCGTGGCCAGCTACTTGATCGTGTTTGGGGGGGCGACGTTTATATTGAAGACCGAACGGTCGATGTACACATTAGGCGGTTGCGTAAAATTTTAGGGGAAAAGCATAGCGAAATGATCCAAACTGTGCGTGGCACGGGGTATCGGTTCGATCCGCCAAGCGTCAACAGTGGTCCGCAGGCGTGAATTTGCAAATAACTTCATGAGAAATTATTACTCAACGACTATCGTCGAAATTATTTCTTTAGTTATCGCTGGGAGTGTTCTGGGCACTATATCTGGTTATCTCACAGAGTCATTTTTAGTCACAGTGGCTGCCTATCTTGGCATAACACTCTGGCAACGAAATCGTTTCTACAGCTGGGTTAGCGATCAACAAAAGCCTGGATCTCTGGATACGTCAGATCTTTGGAGCGACATCATTAAGCGAATAGAGATAGAGCGCTCCTCTGTTGTTCAAAAAGCTGAATCAATCTCAAAGAATCTAATAGATTTGAATAAAGCCATCGGCGGCCTCAACCTCGGGGTAGTTATGGCTGATTCGAATTGGGAGCTCCAGTGGCTTAATCGTCCAGCTGAGCGTCTATTGGGTTTAAATGAATCAAATGATCGGGGTTCGTTTCTGTTTTCGTTGATCAGATCTCCGAGTTTCAGGCGTTATGTCGAATCGGGAGACTTTTTGGCGCCGCTCGTTATCGATAATTTCGAAAACAAGGGATTATCTATCGAATTTTGGGTTACCAAAGATCCCGGAAATACGAGGGTCGTTTTGGTGCGCGATGTCACTGAGTTCCGAAAAATTAATGAGATGCGATCAGATTTTATTGCCAACGTTTCGCATGAGCTTAAAACACCGCTTACGGTTATTAATGGTTATCTAGAGATGCTAATTGACAATCAATTAGTGACAGGAGTAACCCACAAGGCCATAGAAAGCGCTTCGTCTCAGGGGCGCAGGATGGAAAATATAATCCAAGATCTTCTGATGCTGTCTCAACTTGAGACCTCTAAAATAGAGGAGCAACAGTCAGTTGATCTCAGTCAGATTGTAGATGAGGTTCTTAAGCAAGCTTGGTTACTTGCTAGAAGTCTCGATAAAACCAAAACGAAAATAACTTCGAAAATTGAGCATGGTTTGGAATTGAAGGGCAATCCTAGTGAAATCTTCTCTTTGCTCTCAAACGTAACTAGTAATGCAATTCGGCACACGCCTGATAGCTCGTTAATCGCTGTAACAGGCTATTTAAAAAATCAGAGGCTCACAGTTAGGGTTGAAGATGATGGACCAGGAATCTCTGAGTTACACATAAATCGACTCACAGAGCGGTTCTACCGGGTAGATCCTGGCCATTCCTCATCAACCGGCGGTACGGGGCTCGGCCTCTCAATTGCCAGCCATATCATGATCCGGCACGGCGGCGAATTACAAATCAGCTCAGAACTCGGAAAAGGCACAGTGGTGGAGTGCATTTTTCCTAGACCAAAAGAATAGAGGAGGCGTCTTAACCCAATTTATTCTGATTGACTGCGGGATGGCGAATATCAATACCTTGGATCATGTAGATCACATACTCGGCAATATTTGTAGCGTGATCACCCACTCTCTCGAGAGACCGAGCGATCCATACTATATTTAAAACCGTACCAATATTTCTCGGGTCCTCAATCATAAAAGTAGCTAGAGCACGAAGTGCGGACTGATAAATCTTATCAACTTCTCGCTCTCTCTCGAATATTTCTCTGGCCAGCTCCAAATCTAACTTAGCAAACGCTGTGAGAGATTCAGAGACCATTTTTCTGACTTGCTCGGCAATTCGCTCTATTTCGGTAATGCCAACACTGTCGTTACTACTGAAGGAATCGAGGCTCAAACGTCCTACTTTCTCCAATTCATCACCCATTCGTTCTAGATCTCGAACGATTTTGGACACTGCCAGAACAAGGCGTAAATCAGATGCGATTGGTTGTCTGCGAACAATTAATGATTCAACCTGATCATCGAGGTCAATTTCCGCGCCATTAATTTTTTGTTCGTTTTCCTCGATTGCACTCAAAACCGACGAGTCATTGGTTTTGAAAAATTTAAGTGCGGATATTAATTGCTCTTCTACCAGCCCGCCCATCGCTAATACAGAACGTCTTAGCACCTCTAACTCTTCGTTAAACTCGCTCGAAATATGGCGCAAAAAGTCATCGTTTAATTCTGTCATAGGCTATCCAAATCGTCCGGTAATGTAGTCTTGGGTTAATTCATGGTTTGGGTTCGTAAACACCTGCTTTGTGTCACCAACTTCGATCAGTTTACCCAGATGAAAGTAAGCGGTTCGATCGGAAACACGCGCAGCCTGCTGCATCGAGTGCGTTACGATAACGATCGTGTACTGCTCGCGAAGTTCATGGATTAGTTCTTCAACCTTCGCTGTTGCAATAGGGTCGAGAGCGGAGCACGGTTCATCCATAAGAATTACTTCGGGGCTAACAGCGATAGCTCTCGCAATACATAAACGCTGCTGTTGTCCGCCAGACAATCCCGTCCCTGGCTGGTCTAGTCGATCCTTGACCTCTTCCCAAAGCCCAGCTCGCTGCAGTGATGACTCAACAATCTGTTCTAACTCGACTTTGCTAGTAGCTAACCCATGAATTGTCGGTCCATATGCGATGTTGTCAAAAATTGATTTCGGGAAGGGATTGGCCTTCTGGAAAACCATACCAACACGAGCTCGCAATGACACAACATCCACAAGGGGATCATAGATATTTTGATCATCTATCTTAATCTCACCTTCAACCCGACAAATATCGATAGTGTCATTCATCCTATTCAGACAGCGTAGGAACGTGGATTTTCCGCAGCCGGAGGGTCCGATAAAAGAGATTACCTGGCTAGCTCCTATATCAAGACTTATATTGTCGATCGCGCGCTTATCCCCATAAAAGACATTAACATCACGCGCTTTAACACGAGGGTTATCAACGTAGATTTGTCCAAGCGTTTTGTCCGGCAGGGTCCGTCCTGCAACCTGAGTCGTACCATCAACCATAGATTCACTCATTACTATATCCATCACATCTTACCGGCTCACCAGCGTCGCTCTAACTTTTTACGAAGAAAAATCGCTGCAGCATTCATAGTGATCAGAAAGGTAAGCAGGATTATGATTGCTGCACTAGTTTTTTGGATAAACATGCGTTCTGCAAAATCTGCCCACATAAAAATTTGTACGGGTAACACTGTTCCGGGATCATTAATGCCGCTGGGCACATCCACAATAAAAGCTACCATGCCTATCATTAGGAGGGGTGCTGTTTCTCCTAGAGCTTGCGCCATTCCAATAATAGTTCCCGTCAGTATGCCAGGCATGGCCAGCGGTAATACATGATGCATGATGGTTTGGATCTTTGATGCACCGATACCCAAAGCCGCATCGCGAATACTTGGCGGGACGGCCCTGATTGCTGCCCTCGATGAAATGATGATTGTTGGTAGGGTCATTAGAGCTAAGACGACGCCTCCAACTAAAGGAATCGAGCGAGGCATTCCAAACGCAACAATAAAAATAGCAAGACCCATGATGCCAAAAACCACCGAAGGGACGGCTGCAAGGTTATTAATATTGATTTCAATGATTTCAGTTAAACGATTCTTTGGAGCCATTTCCTCCAAATAAACGGCCGTAGCAACACCGAGAGGGAAAGCAATTACAACACATACTAGTAGAGTCAGTATTGACCCGACTAGCGCACCTCGAATACCAGCCATTTCCGCATCACGAGACGCGGAGCCAAAAAATAAGTAATCGCTGATCTCGTAGCTGATACGCCCCTGAGCATCGAGTGCATCAATATAATCAATCAACTGATCACTAATTCGACGGTCCATCTCCGGAATTTCGCGGGAAATCAGTCCACGAAGGAAGGTATCAACATCGTCATCGACCGCAAATTGAACAGATACAGTTGATCCTAAGTGCTCTGGATGATCTAACACATAGGTCATCAAGCGCTGACCTGAGCCCGAGGAAATCAATCGCCTAGCTTCACGTTTTGCTTTGCGACCTTCAGGGTTACCTAATGCTTGATATAACGAATCTCGAATCACACCATCAAAGTCACCACCGGCGAGCGATTCGAGTGTCATTTGGTTAGTCGGGTCGAGTCGACCTGCATCTAATCGAACGTCAAGAGCTACATAGTACTGAAAGAATCCTGGCATCCCTTTATTTAAAATTCCAGCGAACAAAAGGATCAAGAATCCCATCGCGACTGCAACCGCAAGCTGACCCAAAAATAAAAATCGTGCCTCTTTGCGATTACGTGATGTGATTGATAAAGCTACACGCTCGGAGGCTTGTTTGGGGCTTAATCCTTTAGGAGAAACATCAGTCATACTGCTCCCTATATCTTTTTACAATCTGCAGCGCGAAGTAGTTAAGCGCCAGGGTGGTGACAATTAACATTAGTGCTAAAGCAAAAGCCGATAGAGTTTTTGCCGATTCAAACTCTTGATCACCTACCAAAATTGTCACGATTTGGGATGTGACGGTGGTGACCGCATCGAGAGGGTTAAACGATAAGTTTGCAGCTAGTCCGGCCGCCATAACGACGATCATTGTCTCACCCACTGCTCGCGAAACAGCAAGAATGACCGCCGCGACAATACCTGGGAGTGCGGCTGGCAATACAATTAGCCGAACAGCCTCACTGCGGGTTGAACCAAGTCCATAAGCGGCATCCCGCAATGATTGAGGAACAGCGTTGATCACATCGTCTGATAAGGATGAGATCAAAGGAATAATCATCATCCCCATCACCAGACCGGCAGCCAAAGCGGACTCTGAGGCCACCTCAAGACCCATCGATTCTCCCAAAGACTTTACAAAGGGAGCGACCGTCAAGGCTGCGAAAAATCCGTAAACAACTGTTGGTACACCTGCCAAAATCTCGAGTAATGGTTTCACAACGCCGCGGATACGCGGTGTCGCATACTCCGCGAGATAAATCGCACTGAATAACCCGACAGGAACCGCAACTATAAGCGCTATTGCTGAAATCAAGAATGTTCCAACGAACATCGGAATCATCCCGTAGGTAGCGGTTCCGCCGCCTGATCCAGCACGTTCTGCCCCTTCAAACTGTGGATTCCATTCGAGACCAAATAGGAAATCTTGGGGCGGAATTAAATTAAAGAATCTGATTGATTCAAAAAGAACTGACAACACAATACCGATGGTCGTCAAAATTGCGACGAACGAACTACCAATCAATATCCAGGTCAAAACGCGCTCTACGTTATTACGTGAACGGAACGATGTATGGATTCTCCGGTAACCCAAAAGGCCGCCGGCTATTGAAACCATTAGCACCAGAAAATTTGCGGTGACAGTAGCGTTAGCTTCCCACCGAATCCAAGCGTTACCAGCAGCCTGAACCCAAGGTTCAATTTCACCGAAATCGATGCCATCAATAATATTAGAAATCTTCGCTAGAGCGATAGCTCGAGCGACGGCATCGCCATCTAAAACGTCCTGTGGGAAGTAGTCTCGAGCCCAAAATTGGAACAAGAGGTCCTTGCCAATCACAATGAGCAGTAAAACAAATAAGGCTGGAAGTGCCGAAGTGATCGCAACCCACATCCCATGATAGTGCGGCAAGGAGTGAAGTCTATCTGCGCTACTGGATCTAAGCGCCAGAGCAAGTCGCTGGCCCGCTATAAAAAATAGGGCGGCTATCATAAGCACTGTTAGCATCAAATTCGTCAGGGACACGTGAGCTTTACCTAATACAAAAGACCGAACGGATTGTCCCGTTCGGTCGCAGGATTATCAACAAGTGGCGTTTATTACCTGAGATCTGCCGCCTTCAAAATCGGAAGATTTTTTATCCGAGCAGCCATTTCATCACGTTCTAATCGTGGCATGGGGATCATGCCAGCATCAGCCAAAATACCCTCATCGTCCCAGTGCTTGGTCCATTCAGCCATGTACGCTTCGATACCTGGAATCACACCAATATGCTGGTGTTTTACGTAGAAGAACAGCGCGCGCGCTGCCTTGTATTTACCCTCAGCGATTGCTTCGAATGTTGGTACAACACCAGACAATTCAGCACCCTGAATTGTGTCTGAGTTCTGGTCGAGGTATGAGAACCCGAAGATGCCAAATGCGCCTGTATCCTCTTGCAGCTTCTGTACGATCAGGTTGTCTTGCTCGCCTGCTTCAACATACGCCCCGTCAGTACGCATTGCACGGCATGCTTTGGCCTTCTTGCCGGCAGCCTTCAATGCAGCTTTCGCTTCAGTATCTTTCCCGCAATATGCTTTTTCGTTAATGATTTCGGCGAATGAGGCGCGTGTTCCGGAAGTTGTTGGTGGACCGTACACACGAATTTCTATCGCTGGAAGCTCTGGGTTAACGTCCGCCCACTTTTTGTAGGGGTTAGCGACCATTTTGCCCTCGACGGGTATTTCAGCAGTTAATGCTTTACCAAGGTCTGCGAGGGAGATTTTCAAGCGGTCTGCTTTTTTAGAGTTTGCCACTACAATCCCGTCGTAACCGACCTTGATCTCTGTGATTTTTACACCGTTTTTCTCACAATACTCGAGCTCAGCTGCCTTCATACGAGAAGACGCATTACCGATATCTATGAATTGTGTACCAAGGCCGTCACAAACGCCTTTTTTACCGACCGAAGAACCGCCCGACTCAACAACTGGTGTTTTTTGATTCACATTACGTCCGAGACGCTCCGCGACGATTGTTGCGAATGGAAGAACCGTTGATGATCCGGCAATGCTGATGTAATCACGCGCCATTGCCGCTGAGCTTAGAAATGCTGCAAGCACTGCACCTGCTGTAAATCGTACAATCATGGGAACTCCTCAATAATCTGCGAGTGAAAGACTTTTCACCTAACTCCCGATCGTCTTTGTACCCAAGTTTTGTTACAGATTTATTACATGCTGAGCTTATTAAGATAAATATTTTGCGAGGCCGCAAAAAGTAGCATTTGAGACAAGTTCCTTGGTTTTTTGCCCCTGTATTTGCTTAGCCATTATCTGCATGGGAAAGCTTGAGGGTACAAAAACCTGTCTCACCGCTTGATGCCTAGCATAGTCATCTTGAGTTTTTCACCCTAGGGGAGGTAATTTTACATAGCTCCTAATACTGAACCAAAAAATAGCGCTGCCCCAAACCGGTGGCTCTCAATAAAGGCCCGGAAGCATGCCTCTCGCGAGCGCGAGCGGGCAATAAGATGTTGCCGGACAGTGAGCCCGATGGCGACCAAGATGCCTACCAGCGTGAGCTGTCTGAGATCCGCAAGCCAGAACGCGTAGCCGAATGCGACAAGCGCGCCCAACTGCGAACACCCGACCGCGAGCAAGTCGTAGCGGCC
>Ga0209137_1005076_pt1 | contig 10167 bp, 2 predicted proteins | sample SaaInl5LU_22_DNA_FD_184642 | JGI IMG/M metagenome (GOLD analysis project Ga0209137, IMG submission 184642) | Marine microbial communities from expanding oxygen minimum zones in the Saanich Inlet - ESP_105LU_22_DNA (SPAdes) (version 2) | ecosystem: Environmental > Aquatic > Marine > Intertidal...
CTTCCTTTATTCTATTTTCAAGTCCTAAATACATGTACACAGCCGTACCTACTAATAAAACAATCTGTATCAACCATTTTATGTTTATAGATAGTGAGCTATCATCACTTAATTTTGGTACAGTCATATTTTATTTTTTACGTCTTTTATATATTTCAACCCACTTGCTAATAGTATACCCAATGGAAGCTATAAGCAATACAATCTTCAGTCCCATTTCCACGTTAGAAAATGACACGAGTAATGACACGGTGTTTATCATATATATTTTCAAATCTTCCATTAGTAGTTTCATTGGTGCATATTATATTTTTACACTTAATTAGTTTATTTTACTGTTATCTTGATGATTTTCTCCCGGAGCTTCTTGAACTTCTTGGGGTTTTCCTTGATGATGACTTTGGCTTTATTATTTTTGATTTAAATTTAGATTTTGCTTTAGCTTTTTCAATTTCTGGATCTTTTAATCCTAAATCCCAGCTGTTATAGCCCATAAATAAGGCTGTTCTTTGCCAAGCCTCCGCATCGCTTTGTGTCATTGCTTTAATATTAGATGCTTTAGTAACAATTCTATCTAAAGGAATGTTAAAAGCAGCAGAAGTTAAATTACCTGCAATGCCATAATATGGATGGTTTGGGTTGTCATAACCTATTTGATCAAGTATTTTTTTGTTAAATTTATAGTTTTCCATTGCTCCATAAATTTTTCTTGCTTTAATGCCAACAGCAGGAGATATGTTCAATAGCTCTAAAATAACTTTACCATTTTGACCGGTAAACCCTTTGTCGTTTTCGCGCATAAATACAATTAATGCGTTTTTAAGAGTAGCTAAAGCAGCTCCACCTATTCCTGATCCTCTTAACGAACTATCTAAAACAGTGTTTATAGCTCTTATAGTTTTATCATTAATTTTTAATTCATCATCTTCGTCGTCATCATTGCTAAAGAATGACGCAAACAAAGCGCTTTGCAAGAAAGAAAATATTGTATTTTGTATTGTTCCATAATAAACAAGTCTTGCGATATTAGCTTTTGTGCTACCTCTTCTATATATTAAATCTAAAGCAGCTTTTTTTTGCAGCCTAGTCATTTGCATAGTGGTATTTTGAAAAGCTAAAAATAGCCTACCTACTACACTAACTTGCTGGTTAGATAATAAATCTTGTCTTGAAGATTGCTGAGTACGTTCGGCTATTTCTTGAAAGTCTAAAAAAGCCTGTTCTTTAGCCTTAGCCTCAGTCATTCCTTCTTTAATATATTTTTGTTCTCTATTATACAAAAATGGAGCACCCCCAGTAGCAATTGCAATATTATCTCCATACTTAGTAAGCGAAAATCCTTTTTCTAAAATATAAGATAGCAGAGCTTTATTTTTGTTTTTAGTGCCTTCTAGCTTGGCAATAAGTTCAGATTCATTTATATCTGTTTTTAATCCTTGTCTACGCTCTTTCATCCAGTCTGAATTAAATATTGAAACCCAATATTTTGCATATTCAGTTGGACTTCCCGCTATAAATTTTCCTTGAGCGTATATATTATTGTCTTCCCAATTTGTAAAGTTTACAATAGAAAGTTGCTGTAATAAAGCCGACCTAACGTTAAAGAACATGGTTGTGGCTACAGATCCTCTTACCCAGTTTAAATAAGCGTTAGCCATTTTATTTGTTCCCTCGTTTCTTGCTCTACCCTTTTCAATTCTGTAAAGCATATCTTCAAGGGCATTTCTTAAGCTTGGTCCATAAGCCGCTTCAATTTTATTTATATTATCTTTTGAAAATATAATGTTAGCATTTGTAATATACTCTTCGAATATTCTTGCTCTACCAATTTTACTTAGTATCTCTTGCAAGTCCATTTCAATAGTGCTAGCCGTCCAGTCGTCTTCTGGCTGCAACCAACTTTCTTTTTTATTAGGAACGTTTATTAGTTGCTCTGCATAATCTAAAAGTTGTTTATCTTGAATTACAGCATTTATTAAGCCTTTTTTATCTTTGGCATTTATACCTGGTATTTCATATCCAAGCTTGGTCCACATATAAACTCTAACAGCGGCGTCGTTATCGTAAAACCTATAGTCACTTTCTTTTCTAAGCTTTTTTAGTATTCCTTTATTATTTTGTATTAAGTTATGATAGCTTTGCTTTATTAATTGCCGTTCTTTATTTAAATTAAAATTAGCTCTTGCTAATGGTTTTAATAACTTTTCATCAAAAAATGCCATATCAGCATCTCCTTGCTTTCCAGTACCAATAAAATTATAAAGTAATCCATCAAAGTCCTCAGCAGAAGGGGGAACAAATATTTTACCTTTTCCTTTTTTAGCGCCAATTAATTTTGCTGTTGCTTTTGAAATAATCTCTCCAGCAGCAATACCTTTTTTTCGTTCTAACATTTCATTAAAAATAGTGTTAGAACTTTTGCTTGATTTAGAAGAAACTGGTTTGTAATTTTCGTGAGTTATTATTTTTGAACTTTCTAAATCTTGGACTACTAATTCAGGAGCTTCTCTTTTTGTAGCTTCATTAAAATATCTTAACAAATTATCAAAAGATCCAAAAACGAAGCCAGCAGGCATTGAAGACTGTAAATTAACATTATGCTTTTTCAATGTTAATACATTATCAAAGTCCTTTTGAGTAATAGAAGCGTATGCTGTTTCTCTCATTTTACTAATCAGCTCATCGGTAAACCCAGGGTATTTTAAAACATTACCAATAATAGCTTTAACTAAAATATTTACAGGCAGTAAATGTTCGTAAACAAATTTTTTACCAGTATTACCTTTTAAATATGTAAAATATTTTAAATAATATGACATTTTCAATGGAGTTGTCATATGTTTAGTTTGAGAATTCCATAAAACAGCTATATCAAACGGAGATAATAATCCGTTGTTAAATCCCCATTTTGAATATTCTATTAAATCAGTAACCATATCAAAAGCTCCCTTAGACTGATCGTTTCTTTCTTTAATATTTAATTTTTTTAAATCTATTATATTGTCTTTTATAAATATATCTTCACTTGAAGCAACCCATGGAGCGTATGCGAATATACCTAAAGATTCTTTTTTACCGTTTTTTATTATAAACCCTCTATTTCCTTCTGGCTTAAAACTTAAATCAGTATCTGTTTCTATATTAAAACCGTTGTCGCTTAAAAATACAGCCATAGCATCATAAACGCCCTTTGTATTTTTTAAATAAGTATTTTCTCCAGACCCCGCACCTTTCCCCATATTTTTTGCGGAAGCTAACGCCGCTTCAGCATAATCTTCTTTTGTAATAACCTCTTTTTCGGCAAGTTTTGTTTCTATGTAATAATCCGCATAGTAAGCAATATTGTTTTCTATTGAAGTTACCGCAGCAGGATTTTTTGCGGATAAAGCGTCATCTTGAAGATTAACCATTTTTGTAATGTCCAATGCGGTCAGAGGTTCTATAAAATTTTTATTTAAAAACGATTGCACGTCTTCAATTTTAATTTTATATTTTTTATTTAATCTTTCTTGAATTATAACTTTTCTACCTTCTTTTGCTAATGCTATCGTATCTTTCTTAAAGTTTTCTTCAATATCTTCTTGTCCAAAAACATCAATCCAAATAGATTTTTTAGCAGGCCTTCCATCAACAATAGCTTTTGTCAAGAAAGCAGCAATTTTGTCTCCGTACTCCGCCATGCGGTCCGCATGCTTTTTGTTATATTTATCAAAAGAAAATTGGCTTTTAGCTAAACCTCTAGTAAAGTCAACTTTTAATTTTCCAATTTTTGAAGAAACCTCGTCAGCAGACATTGCTAACAATAATTCCGCTCTTTCAGATATAGTTTTAGATAACTCGCCATTATTATCAATATCTTTTTGTATAATTTCAAATCCCATTTCAGAAGCTAATTGTCTTCCTAAAGAATTTACAGGATTTTGTTTTGGTTTATTTCTTAATGCACCATCTTGAAAATGATAATCAACAAATTCATTTTCTTTTATAACATCAATAATTCTTGGATTTCTTTTTATTTTTTCTGGGCCAGAAGTCATACCTCGCCCAGCAGCATTGTCTCTATCTATTTTTAGCTTATCGCCATTTTTGTCAACCCAATCATATTTGTACGCGCTAAGCCTTGTTGGAGCAACCCATTCTCCGTTCACTTGTTTAAGTATACCTTTTCTAAAAAAAGGATGCTTGGATAAAAACGTGGTTGTATAGTTATTAAGTATAAGCTCTCTGTTTTTAATTAAAAAATCTTCAAGCCCTTGCCTTTTTATAAATTTAACTATGTCTTTTTCGGCAAAGTCAGCAATATCTTTTTTAAGATCAGCGACAAAAGGAGTTATAGTTCTATTTTTGCCAGCTTCAATGTCAAACTTTTTAATATTTATAGCAATAGACTTAACTAAAGTTTTATCAAACTCAGTAGCTATTTCCTCGTCAAATTTTATTTCATCAGAAAATATTGTTTTCTCTTTAACGGGTTTTTCTTTTGCGATTTCTTCTGAAGCTAATATTGCATCTTCAGATGTTTCAGTAGCAGCAATATCTTTTACTTCTGTAACATCAGATTTAAATGTGCTTCCTTCGTCTTTGCCTAAAAGTTCATTTGCTAAAGTAATACTTCTTGCGGCTAAATATTTGTTTATATATGCTGCCAATGGTACACCCTTGTTTTCAGATGGGTTGTATTTTAAAACAAGACCCATAACCCCATAAGTGGGATCATCTAATATACCTGTAACTAAATCTTCTTTGTAAGTTGTAAAGCCTGGTCTATCTCTATATCGCTGAGCAATTTTGTTAGCCATAGGCTTATACTCATCCATTATTTCGTACACGCCAGCAATGCCTTGTTCATCAAATATTTTTTGAACTTTCTCAGAAGCTTCGCTGCTTGAAGCTTTTTTTATTTCTTCATTAATACCATCAATAAACTTAATTTGTTTTCTTTTTGATAAAAAGTCATTAAAACTTTCTAAATGTGATATTATGTCTTGAGCATTAGAAAAAGTATCTGTGTTAGAAGCATTTAAACCTAAAATTCCAAAGGCTTGTTTGCGTATTTTATTTATATAGTTTCCTATATCTCCGCCTATTTTTTCTAAATCACTTTCCTTTATGTAGCCACTTTTGTGAAGTTCCCAATAAAGGTTCATAAACTCTTCGTTCTTTATATAATCTTCTTTGTTTTTATATGTGCTGAGATCAGCCATTGCCGATTCATAAACAGCTTTGTTTATTTCTTCGTTTTTAAATTTATTAGTTAAAATATCTTTAAGCTCTGTTGTAGCTTTCTGAAAGTTTTCGTTGTTAAGTTTAAATTTTTTTGAAGCTGTATAAGCATGTAAAACTTCATGCAAAGGGGCTAAAGCTGCTCTACTTGCTGAAAATTCATTAGTTTCTGCATTTGCAATAAGACTCATTGCTGCAGATCTATTTACTACAATGCTTTTATTGTCTTCAAATATTTGTGCATTGTCACCTAGGAAGCTGCCCATGTCTTTTACAATTTCTTCTTCCGATTTATTTTGAAAAATATCTAATTTTCTTAGCTTAGCTATACCCTTTTCCGTTAATGGATTTAATTCATTCATAGAATCAAAATCAATCCCATCTTCTAATTCAGCTACTTTAACCCCAGAAATTTTACTTAAAGCTAAATTATTTATATATTTTTTATATAAAAATATAGATTTTTCTGTTTCCATTTCATCTGGAACGCTGGCTTTTTTATTTGCTTTAACTATAGCATCTCTTTGCTTTTGGTAATCGGATCTTTTATTAGATATATTTGTAAGCCTTGTTCTTGTTTGATTATCTCCTAACTCAAAATTAGGATTATCCGCTAATTCAATTATTTCTAAAACAGCTTTTCTTTCTTTTCTATCAATTTCACCTAAAGCTTTTAAATCTTCTGATGAAAAATTATCTAAATTAGAAACTAAATATTGGCTAAGTATGTTTGCTTTTTTAACTAATTTAGCTCTTTCTATTTTAAAGTCTTTATTGTTTAACCCTTGTACTTCAAGATTTTTTATTTCTTTAAATAAAGTTTTAAATTCTGCTCTATCTTTAGATGTTTTTGCTAAATTAGAAAGTCCGTTAATAGTCATAACGCTTTGAGCCCCGCCGCTTCCTAATAAACTTGAAAACGCTGTTGAAGCAAAGAATTCAGGAGTAAATCCATCAAGCAAAGATTTATCTTCTTTAAGCCCAACAATGTCTATATAGTTTTGCGTAAATTGCGTACCTACCTCTTCTCCCTGTTCAATTACTTGTCCTACAAGATAGCCTGCTCCCCCGGCAACTCTTTTACTTAATAATGTTTTTTTACCTGCACCAGTAAGAAATCTTTGAGCACTTTTGCCAATAAGCTTATTACCAAACATTTCCCACCCTGCTTCCATTGCCCCGTACAAAACAGCACTTCCGCCGGTTCTTATTAAACCAAAATCTTCAAGCTCTTCTTGATAGTTTAATTCTTTTTGAATTTGTTTTTTCTCAAAATCAGTAAGGCTAGGATTTTTTAATTCTTCATTTAAATAATTAATAACAGCGGGAACATTTTTTTGCGCTGATTTTAAATCGCTGTATTTTGTACCTGTTGACGAAATAAAGAATGTAGGTATTGTGCTTTTAGATAAATTTGCAACACCAACGCCCATTCTTCCTAAAAAATTAGCGCCTTTTGCCATTGCTCCAAATCCACCTACTGCACTCAATATAGTAGACGGAGCATTGTCCGCAGCTAACTCTAATAAAACATCTGAAAAACTAGCTCCAAATTTTTGGTCTTTAAATTCAAGAGCAGCGGGTATGTTTTTTCTTTCTTCTTCCAGGCCTGTTAAAGCTTCGCTTAAATTATCTGATAGTTTTTTTAATGGGCTTTCTTCTGGGGCATTTTCAAAGTCTAATATGTCTGTAGCTAGCTTTAGCGTACCTAACCCACCTTTTACAGCAAAGTCAGAAGATGCTTGCGCAACTCTAGAAAGTTTGCGGTAATCATAGTCAAGCATTTTATTTATAGAAGCCTCATCAGACAGCTTACTCATTTTATTGTAGTAATCGTCTATCTCTTCTTCATGTGCTGCTACCATATTTTCTATGGCAGACAAGTCTCTTATAACGTCTGTATTATTAGCAAGCAGTTGGTTATACTTTTCTAATTCAGCATTAAATGCTTGAATTAAAGCAGGATCTCCTGGATTTTTTAAAATTTGCCCGTTTAAATCTTCAAGAGTTTTAGAAATTTTATTAAACTCATTAACAAACGGGGAAGCTGTTTTGTTTACTTGTTCAATTTTATTATCAAGATATTTTATATTTTCCTCAATATCACCTTTAATAGTTTCAGCATATTGCTTAGCCTGCGCAGGAGTTTCAAAATCAAAGTTTTTATTAAATATTTTTAAATCATTCTGTTGGCCCTCAGGGAGATCATCAATAGCGTTTCTTAGCTTTCGTTCTTGTAGGTTCTTTTCAGCTACAGCTTCTATTTGGGATTTGACAGATGGATTGTCTAATTGAAAATCTCCTGTTTTAATATATTGCTGATAATCTTCGTATTTGCTGCCTAAAGCTTTTTTATAAAATTCATCTTTATTAAGATCCATATCAACACCTGGAACAGGTCCATTAGATGTCAATAAAATCTTTTTCTGAAAATCTTTTTTATATTCTTCTTCAATCTTTCCAATGCCAAAATAAACATCCGCAGCCTCTTCCGTTACTTCTTCAGGAGTATGTATCTTTGATTTTTCTGTAATGCCGTCAAATAATTTTTTATTTGAAACTTTTTTTACATTTGGAGCAAGGCCTTCTCTTTCTGCATATATAGATGGAGAAACAACAGCCTCGTCAAGTTTTTCAACAACTTCAGGGTATATAATTTCTACCCTGCTTTTCATTCCAGCTGTTTCCTCAGTTCTAGATCTGTCTCTTTGAAGACTATTTATATATTGATTAAGAGTTAAATTGTATTGTTTTGCCGTATTTTCAATTTCTTTAATGGAGTAAGGCGTTCCGTCTATTTTTATTATAGTTTTATTTCTTAGCTCCTCTTCGTTTTGGGGTAATGCGTTCAACCTACTAGCAGTTACTAGGCTTCTTTCTTGACCATCTATTTCTACAAAACTATTTTGAAATACCGAAGAACCATCCTCCAATGATGATTCCGTATTTGCTTGTTGATTTTCGGGCGCTGCGGTTCCCGCCACAGGCGCACCCTGTCCTTGGCTCGTTGTCTTTCCCTCCTCAGAAGGTGTATCTATTTTATTTATACCATATTGTTTAATGTAGGTATCTATATCCAAACCTTTTTCTTTAGCTTTTGCTTCTACTTCTTCGTAAGTAAATTCAAATCCGTTATATTCAAACATATAATATTTATTTTATTTTAAGGCAATTGCTTTTTATCAAAATACTTTTTCTGCTCTGCAGCATCTAATCCGTATGCTTCCATAACATATCTTTCCAGATTGTCAACTGTAATATTATCAGATACATTGAAAGGCACTTGCTTGTTGCTAAAATCATTAACTGCCATAAACTTACCTGGAACATCGACCATTCTGTAGTCTTGTTTTTGGGTTTCTTCATTGAAGAATGGTTCTTGCACAGGTGGAGCTTTTACAACTTTTACATTTGGTAAATTTAAATTATCTGCTATTAATTTTATTTTACTCTCATCTAAAGGACCTTTTGTATTTATTGCGCTTTTTAAAGGAGCGTTGTTACCAGTGTTTAAGCTTTTTAAATTATTAAGCAAAGTATCATTAAAAGCTTTAACTTCCTGATTTCTTCTATACACCGCTTTGTCTCCTTCAGTGGGTTTGTTCGCTTCCGTTACTACGTCTATTTTAGAATCCGGGTTGTTTTCTCTAAAGCCATTAACATAAGCTTCTTCAACCATTTCATTAAGTTTATTTTTTATAAAATTTTCTTTTCTTATTGGGTCGTTGTCTGAAAAAGTTTTTGGCGGTTTGTCGGGATTAGCTTTATTCCACTTAATCATATCCTTTTTAACCTCATTAATTGCTATTTGATCTAATCCGGATTTTGTGATTCCATCATATGGGGGATTTTTAATATAATCGCTTCCTTGGGTTAAAGCATGGTATCTAAGATCGTTGCCATACGCCGGATCATTAAGTTGTTGTATAACTACCGTTCTAACTTCTTGTTCCGCATTACCAAAAAATTGCGCTCTTTTAGAAGGATCGTTTTTATCTATAGTAGTATATTTTTTAGATAAAGCATTAAATGAAGAGCCGATCTTTGCTTCCGCTACAACGGGAGTTTCTATAATGTCCTCGGGGTAGGATGCAAGATCTTGCGCTGATTTTAATTCACCAGCTACTTCATATTTATATTCACCTGTTTTAGGATCTTTAACAAGCTTTGCATTTTTAATAGCGTTAAGCTTTTCAATAGCAGAACTGTCATTTGCGCCGCTTAATTCTGATTTAGCAGATTGCATATCAGCAATAACTTGCTTATGCACATTAGCTAACCCAGCAACTTCTTGAACTTTCATTTTAGCTTTACCTATTGAGTCAGCCTTACTAGGACTGAAAGGATCGCCGCTATTAATGTCGTTTAAAACATCTTCTCTAATTTGTTTTGCAATAGCAAGCTGAGACTCTGACATTGGTATTGTATTACCGTTTTCGTCAACTTTTATAAAGTCAAGGCTATTTATTAGCTCGTTCCTTTTTGCGTTTGCTTCGTTTGTTGCTTTTGTAATATCACCTAATGTACTTTCAAAGTTTTTATTAAAAGCTCCTGCTACATCTACGAATTTTGGAGCAGCCATTGCTGCGCCTTGTATTAATGTTTTATCTGCTGCCATATTATTAATTAAAACTATTTGTAACTGTTGGAGCAGCAAATTTGTACGCCTTGCCTACCGCTGCTTTAGCAAAGCCGCCGGCCCCGGCAAATCCAACTGCTGCACCTGCTAAACTTCCAATTCCACCAACTAATGATTGTGTTGCTTGAGCTCTCGCTGCGTCTGCCGCGGCTGATCTTTGTTGTGACATACCTAGTAATGTTGATTCTCTATCAAACTCTTGTCCTTGCACTGCCATAGCTCCTTGAGCTTCTGCCATTTGCATTTGAGCAGCTCCTTGAGCAGACATCCTTGCGTTAGCAGCTTCTTGCGCCCCTATTGAGGCG
>Ga0209137_1005078_pt1 | contig 10165 bp, 16 predicted proteins | sample SaaInl5LU_22_DNA_FD_184642 | JGI IMG/M metagenome (GOLD analysis project Ga0209137, IMG submission 184642) | Marine microbial communities from expanding oxygen minimum zones in the Saanich Inlet - ESP_105LU_22_DNA (SPAdes) (version 2) | ecosystem: Environmental > Aquatic > Marine > Intertidal...
CCCACTCCGCTTCTCATTCTGTGAAAACTGGCAGTCGGCACTCCCCCTCATTTCCCTTCAGTACCACGACGTCGAGCTTCGCATCACTTGGGGACCCAACGCCACCGACGCCAGTGCCAAGTGGGATGTGTACACCAACTACGCCTATCTCGACACGATGGAGCGTGAGATGTTCGCCGCTCAACCTCAAAACATGATCATGACCCAGGTTCAGAAGGCGATCGCTTCGGGTTCCAGGATTCAGGAACTCAACTTTAATCATCCAGTTAAGTATCTCGCTTCCGCCGACGATTCTGATCTCAGCATTCTCAACGACGCAAACAAGCTCAAGCTCCAGATTAATGGTACCGACGTGGCGGATTTCAAGTTTGCGGATCCTCATTTTACAACCGTACCTCTTTACTACCACTCCTCTAATGGTGTGTCTTCTACCGCCAAGAAACTCTTCTTCTACCCATTCTGCCTCGAGTCTGGAAAGCTCCAGCCCACGGGCTCCCTCAACTTTTCTCGTCTCGACTCGGCTCGCATCATCAACAGCGCGACCAACTGTGACAATGACATCTACGCGGTCAACTACAACGTGCTTCGCATAGAGAATGGTATGGGTGGACTTTTATATTCTAACTAAATAATAAATGTTTTGGAAGATTGTTTTCCTTCTCGCCATCGTTTTTGTATTGACCTATGATCCAAAATCCAGGACGCTCGAAAAATTTATGATTCAACCCACGACTGATAAATCGTGTGAACACGCGCACTACGAGGCGGTTCAGTTTGGGCAGTCGCCTTACGAATGTCCACCTCCAGGAAAACCTTCCATGGGTGTAATCACTTAAAAAGAATATGATATACCCATGTATATGATTCCCCTCAACAAAGACACTTTGATGATGATCGCCACCATCGTGTGTGCAGCCGGTATCGTGATGCTATTCAGAGAACTTAATAGAACCAAGGAGGAGATGAACACCCTCAGGGACGTCTCCACCCAGGTGATTAAAAAATTGAATGCACCCACACCGGAACCAGAACCCGAGCCTTCTGTGGAGAAGAGTGAAGAATAATCATGTGGGCTTATAATAACTTGCGAATGCGCAATGAAAAAATACAAAGCGATTGCGATCCCGGTTAGTTTTTCGGAAGGGAAGCCACGATTTCTCACTGTGAGGGATTGGAGGTTTAAAGAATGGATTTTTATCACCGGTGGGTGTAGAAGAAGGGAGATTTATAACCCCCTTCGATGTGCCCTTCGAGAACTCGAGGAGGAAACGCGTGGTGTAGTTTCCCTAAAAAATGGTGAATACACTGAATTTTCATTTACAGTCAAAGAGAGCCCGACGGTGGATCTCGAATATAATGTCTTTATACTATTCGTGAATTTTAACAGGTCAGAGCAACAGGCACAAGTGAAGAAATTCTACGATGAAAAATCTAAAACACACGTGAAAAAAATGTTAAAACAACCGTATAGAAAAACCCATGATGAGAATGATTACATGAGTTACGATACACTCGAAGAGTTTAATAATAAAAAAAGATGGAAACGCATTGTAGATCATGTCATAAAAAATCCAGAGTTTTATTCGTGTATAACTTCTCTACATAGAAAAACATTTTCTATAAAATAATGAAAGCCAAGGCGCACATTTTGAATGAAATTACTGAACTCTTAAAAAAGAATAGAGGTTTTTGTGATGAAGAATGTGAACAGTGGATAGAGGAGAATAAGTCTAAACAGGTGTATATTCTTTTAAGCATAAAAAAGGAATTGTCACAAAATAAAGAATATCAGGACATCTCGTGTATGAGATGGTTTAGAGAATAGGTTTGTATATGATAGTATGTTTAAGAGGTGGTGCACCGAACAAAATTTAAATAATGCAACCAATCTATCACATGTACTCATGGACGGTGGTGTACTGTCTGTACCATTTGATACATTGGATACATTTCACGAAAAATACATAGAGGCTGTGAAAAATGGTGAGAGACTCTATGTCGTCGAACAAAAGACTGAAAAATACAACTTTTTCGTGGACATAGATTACAAGGCTCCGGAAGCCTTAGAATTACGAGAGATTAAGGATATCTGTAAGATTATTTGTGACAAGGTGAGGCATCACGGGGGGAAGGAATGTCTCGTGTCGGTCGCACCACCTAAAAAATGCTCCGGTGGTCTCGTGAAGACTGGTGTGCATCTCAATTGGCACGGGTTTGTCGTCGATCAGGCTTCAGCCGTGGCACTTCGTGAACACATCATACTGACACTCGCGACGACAAAAAGTGGCGATTGGGACAGCATCATAGATGCCGCCGTGTATGGTAACGCTTCGAGAAAGACAAAGGGGAGTGGTTTTCGTATGCCATGGTCGTACAAGCGTGTAAAACATGACGAATGCGAGGGGAGGGGGTGTGATGCGTGTGAGTCTGGAAAAGTCGATCAACTCGCTTATCTCCCGTTGTTTGTTTATAGGTGTGGAGTGTTTAATCAGATGTTGGATGTGAGTCAGGATCCTTCGTTGGATGTTTTAAAAATGGCTGTCGTTCGCACGAACGAACCCCAGACCATTCACGTGGATCCACCAGTAAAAGCGCAACAACCAGACACTTTACCACCTACTACGACTGATAAGGATGAAGTGTGTGAATTCGGTGTGAAGCGCGACTTGGAGCAGTTTATTCGTGAACACATGGAGGGTCAGGGGAGTGCACGGGTCACTAAACTTTTCAAAAAGAGGGACACCTACTTGGTATCTACGACTTCGAGATACTGTGAAAACATCAAACGAGAGCATGGATCTAATCATGTATGGTTCATAGTGAGTGGTTATACGATTCTTCAAAAGTGCTTTTGTATATGTGATACATTGGTGGGTAGGCGTGATGGATTTTGTAAAGACTTTTGTGGAAGAAGGCACAGGCTTACAAATAGCATCGTGGAACAATTATATCCAGACAAGCAAGAATTATCCATGTGTCCAGAAATAAAAAAATGGGAGGAAAAACCTCAGGTGAATAACGACGCTAAAGATTACCTCGAACGATTCATAAAAAAATTTATGCAGGGTCCGGAGACTATGAAGGCCGTGAGTCTCAAACAACAAAAGACGAATATGATTTTACTCACGACATCCACTCACTGCGAAACTATTCACGGAGACCATGAAGATGCGTGTGTCATGTCGTATATCATCAAGGGAAAGGAGATTAGGCAAAAATGTCCGCGGTGTAAAAAGAGTACATCGCGGACACATTGTTTGACACCGAATGTCATAAACATACTTAAACATAAATAAACTATACATGTTACATGATTACCAGGTCTGGTCGTAAGATAAAGAAGCCAGAAATGTTTCAACCCACCGAAACTGAATTCGTCGATGATTTTTCACCAGAAGAATACGATACAGACGAAGAAAGTGGAATGGATACTGAGAGTGAAAGTGAAAGTGAAAGTGATGTAGGAAGTTTAGAGGATTTCATAGTGGATGATGATGACGCTTAAAAAAAACAAAAGTATAATTAGAAAATGGAGACTGACATAGGGAACCCCATCGAATATAATCCGAGCATTCCCGATAAAACGGATGAAGAACCGATTCATGAAGAGGAGCACCCACCACCCTATTACATGGACTACCCTCCCCCTCCTCAAACTAAAAATTTTGACATTTTCGAAAAGGTTGATAAATCCACTTGGATCATCGCCTTTGCGGTGTTTCTTTTAGGATTTTTCATGGGTAAAACCATGCAACCCGTGATTCTCAGATATACTTAACCATACGGTACGAAATCTCCAATATCCCCGTGAATGGGTTTTATATTACCGTACATATCCTTCTCTATGAGTTGGGTTGGATATGTAGGAATGATGAATGCTTCGTTCGTATCTTCTATGAACCCAGTAGCCATGCTTATAGAATCTTTTTCTCTTTTGTTTTTTAATTCAAACGATGGATTAAAAAACAAAATAAAAAAACCACCGACCAAAATGATAGTGGCTAATATCTTATACATACCTTATACTTACATAATTTACTCCTTGATATCGGAGAGTTCCCTCTGTTTACGACGCTCTTCGATTTCCCTGGCTACGATGGCGTCGGCCTCAGCCACGAGTTCCTCGGTCGTGATGGTGGGATTTTCCTTCTTGAGACGCTCCAAGACCTCTGCAGGATGAGAGATGGGTGCCTCGTCTTGTTTGGTGTAGAATTTAGAGTTTTCATCACCTGGCACGAAGTTATTTCCACTGGTCGTCATGGCTTGCTTTCGTTCCTGAAACATACGAGCCGCCTGAGCTTGGTTCTCCTTGTAACCACTCATAATCTCCTCTAGTTTTTCATTATTATAGTGCACATCGTCAATCTTCATGGGATCTGGGGGAATCAGTAACCATTTATATAGGTCGACGACGTAGATGTCGAAAGTGGGATCTTCCTTCTGGAGTCGTTTCGCATGACTGGCGGCTTCGTCGCGAGTGGCGAAGGCTCCCCTGATTTTGATGCCAAACTTGTCATTCTTCTGTGGCGCCTCGGGTCCGATGATGGACAAGCAAGCGAAAGCCTGTCCTGGAACGGTGGTGTAATCTGTTTCGAGAGACATTATACTACTTTTATATCTTAAAACTTTAAGTTCTAAACCTAAGTAAATAAATACATTCATTTCACAGGAAAAGTAAAATGTTTAAAACATATCCCAGTGAGCTCGTATCATTCTTTTCCAAGAATGGTATACGATTACCTAAACTTGAAACCATGGGTGGACAAGCACTCGCGTGGATGTCCCAATCACACATGCGAGGTGGTAATACATTCGTCAATCGTGAAAGTGCTATTGAATTCTTCAAAGAAAGAGGTATGACATCGAGTGATCCTATTCAACCATTCAATAAACCAGGTGGGAGTATGCCCGGTCTGAAACGCATGAAAGGAAAGCGAGGGGAATATTCCCTCGTGTATCCATTCGAGTTTAACGATATTGAAAAGAGACAGCATGTAAAAGAATATGTGTTGATAAATGGCTCCAAGATGGCTCAGGTGACAAAGACAAAAAAATATTGGATCGACAAGTTGCAACCCAATATCCAAGACTGTGTATTTCTTTTGGAGTGTCTTCGTGATGGATACACTGATAATAAATACCAAAGATTCATGAAAGAAGTGTCACACATCAAGTGGCACATCGATAACATCATCGATGTGCCGATATCGGAGTGGCACATCGGACATCTCGACGCGACCAAGGGTAACGACCCAACAAACTTGTATTACCAGCCACCCATACAAGCTCGGTATAGAGACAAGTATATCTTTAATCAAAATTTCGAGCGTCTCAGAGTTAAAGCTTAGACACGCGTGTAAAGTATCATATGCAGGTTGATTTCATCAACCATGAAGAATGTTTGAGTGCCATGAAGAAGCTTCCACCCGATTCGATAGACATGGTTTGTACAGATCCACCTTATTTTCTAGATGGTTTAGGTAGTGATTGGAATAAAAGTAATTTAGACAAGAGGGGTTCCTCTAGCGTCGTTGGTAATTTACCGAAAGGTATGAAATTCGATCGTAATCAATCTAAGAAATTCATGTCGTTTTATGATGAAGTATCAAAGGAAGTATTTCGGATACTCAAACCGGGTGGTGCCTTCATATCGTTTAGTAGTCCTCGATTGTACCACGCAATGGCCATGGCTGTCGAAAATGCTGGATTTGAAATTAGGGATATGTTGGGTTGGATATACACACAATCACAAGTGAAGGCGTTCACTCAAAATCATATCATCGATAAGGATAAGAAAAAGACACCAGAGGAAAAAGAGGCACTCAAGCGTCTCTGTACAGACTGGAGGACACCCCAACTCAAACCAGCCATCGAACCCATGTGCCTCGCCGTGAAACCCATCGAGGGACGCTACATAGATAATTTTGAAAAGTATGGCACGGGGCTCATGCACATCACGGACGAGACAAAAGTTGGGGAGGTGGGTCAATTTCCAATGAACATCATGACGACCCAAGAGGATCTTTTTAATAAAGTGTTCATGGTGCCCAAACCCACGAAAAGGGAAAAGGGTGCGTACAACACCCACCTCTCAGTAAAACCGGTCGAATTGATTGAACATCTCATTCGACTCTTTACGAAGGAGGGTGCCACGGTTCTCGATCCGTTCATGGGAAGTGGGACTACGGCGGTTGCTGCCAAGTCGTGTGAGAGACATTACATCGGATTCGATATTAACGAAGAGTATGTGAATATTTCGAAAGAAAGACTCCTAAGTATATCATAGGAGTTTGACATTTTAAGGATGGAGGAGATTCGTAAAAATCACAACGACGCCAAGAGGGTCCTTATTCAATCGGTGGCTACCAAGGGGCAACACATTCTCGATGTTGGATGTGGTTTTGGTGGCGACTTGCAAAAATGGTACAAATGTGGAGTGAATATAAACATGTGTGATCCTGATCCCACAGCACTTCAAGAGGCTAAAAATCGTGCGAGTAATATGCACATGCGAGTCAACTTCTATGAGGGTGACATTCGTAATTGTCCCAATAGAAAATTTGACATTGTATGTTTTAATTTTTCATTGCATTATATTTTTGGTGACAAGAATCTTTTCATGACATCCTTGAAAGAAATAAAAAAGCGAATGAAACATGGTGGCATTCTCATGGGTATCATACCAGATTCTGAAAAAATCATATTTCACACCCCTTATATGGATGATATGGGTAATTTTTTCAAAATGAAGAATCACGGGAATGGTGATTTCGGTGAAAATTTATGGGTACAGCTCGTGGATACACCATACTATGCAGATGGACCTAGACCCGAACCCGTGGCGTACAAAGACCTTTTGGTGACGCATCTTCACGACCTTGGATTTAGTTTAGAATTATGGGAAGGTCTCAGTGGGAATCCGATATCTAGATTGTATAGCAAATTTATATTTGTATATAACAGATGATACCATTACTCATTTTAATTATTATTGTCGCGTGGATGTATTACAATACCAGAGAACCACCTGAATTGACCGAAGTCAAGGAGCGTTATAGAATTCTTAGAGAACATCTCAAGGATACGGAGAATGAAAAATTCAAAATGTTACATAAATGCGTACCCATAACCGGTGTGTTGCACACGAATGGTACGATCGGTTCCAATACGAATAAAGGGTCTGAGATTGTGGTGTGTATCAGTGGAACTGTTAATGAAATTTTCCATGTCCTGATACACGAGTTGGCGCATTGCACGGTCGATGAGTATGATCATTCCGATGCGTACTGGAAAAATTATACCGAACTTCGTGATATATGCGTAACCATCGGTATTTATGAAAAGATACCCACAAAGACACCATTCTGTGGTAAGCACGTTCAGGATAAATAATGTATTTATACAATAAATGAAGACACCAGTGAATGTTGTGTTGATGGCTATTCTGTATTGGATTTTAGTTTACGGTGTGTTGATTGTTCCAAAATTTTCAGATGCATACATGGTCAACTTGGTCTGGATGACGATGGTCATTCCCAACGTCCTTCGCCTGATGGTTGGAAGCATTCCCAGATTGGCAGTGGATACATTCTTTTTTGTCGTCTCCACCGTTTTTGCGATGGGTATCACATACCTCATAGGGCAATACGATAAAGATGTCAAAGAGGGTCTCAGTAAACCCACCGCTACTACCGATAAGAAGGTGAAAGCGAGTGTCTTATTGGTAGTGGCGTTTATCATCGGCGCACTGATGACTTATTTTTTAAACATAGATACACGGATCTACAGTGAAATGGGTTGGGAAAGTTAAGCCTTGACGATGTAATCCTTTCCGATGTAAAAGATGACGGCTGCGACGACACCGGTCACGGCGAGACCGACGACACTCCTGGACCCCTGTTCGTTGAGAAATTTGGGGATGGAGGATGCGAGACGATCCTGAACGGGCTTGCTCACGGCGACCGCGGTACAGGCTGCCACTACGAGTGCGGTGAGCTGCTCGTCTGTGAGATTGAGGGGATTCTTTTTACCAGTGGGGGGTGGGGTGGGAGCTGGAGAGGGAGCGGGAGGTGGGTACATACCCTGATGTTGGACCGCTGGCATGCGCTGCTCGTCAGCCATCATCATAGGTTGCTGTTCCATCATGATATCATTAATTGGTGTAGAATCCATCGTAGTTTCTTTATGTTCACTCACATTTTTTTCGGGTGCGAATGACACAGACGGTTTATTATTGATGGGTACCATTCCGTCACCGTTATCCGATAGATTCATCGTGTTGACTTGATCTGACGACATATATGTTTATTCAATGTTTTTGAATAAAGTGTTGAACGCGTTTACTTCGCCTTGGTAATTTTGAGTGTTGTTTTTTTATTCATTCGCTTGGGATCATCTTCTTTCTGCTGTAAGTATTTAGGGTTGTACATCTTTTTGTGAAGACGCCACAACTCCGGTCCACCGACTTTAAAATTTTTCCTGACCGTAGCCTTGTACCAAAAGACACAATCTTGTATCCTGTTGGATTTCACCGTATTATCCAACACGAGACATTCGTAGTTTTCGGTGCACGCATCCATAACCTTACAAAACATATCGAAGGATGGAAAGATGCCAAAGAATGACTTGTACAACTTTTCTCGATTTTGAATAATGTTTTCTCTGAGAATAAACACATAGTCCACGTTGGCTCTCAGGGCTGGTGGAAGATCCATCACGTACTGCATGGTGAGCATGAAGAAAATTTTCCAGTGTCTTCCGTTCATGAAACATTGTCGAATGCACGTGTCTTTTAAAAATTTTGAATCATACATACAATCATCCAATAGCATGAACGCACCACAATTCGTCTTACCTGCACCCACCAGTTGACGTTGTCTTGCCATGACTCGTTCGATGGCGTCTCTGTCGTAGTCTCCATAAATGAATAAATCTGGGATAAAGTCTGAATAGAAATGGTTACCCTCCTCGGTACCGGATAACACTATACCAGCTGGTAAATGTTTCTTGTGATACATGATATCTTTCACGAGTGTAGACTTACCAGTGTTACGCTTACCTATGAATACACATACCCTATCATCCGATATAGTCTCTGGGTTGAATTTTTTCAACTGAAGATTCATTCTATTGTAGTGTCTCGTTTTAATTACCAAAATTTTACTCATATACATTAGAAATGGCCGGTCGATTGAGACTCTCCGCGACGGGTCTTCAAGACGCCTGGCTCACGGGTGAACCGCAGTTTTCGTATTTCCTGATGAATTTTAAACGACATACAAAATTCGCATTCGATTATGTCGAGAGTCAATTCGATGGGTCGATAGATTTTGATAAACTTTTGATTTGTAAAATTCCCAACGACAAGGGGGACCTATTAAAAAACATGACCCTGAAGGTGACACTCAGTGATCCTAAACCAGACGATGGTGGTGAGAATGATATGGTTTGGACCTCATCCATCATCACCCATCTCATAGAATACGCCGAGCTGTACATCGGTGGGCAACTCATAGAGAAACTCACAGGCGAGTACATTTACATGCACCAACAACTTTACAACACGAACGATGATGTGAATCAGACGCTCTATTTCTTGAATAGCCATGGAAACTACTTGAGTTACGCGGGTGAGTACACGTACTTTCTCGATCTTCCGTTTTATTTTTATAGGGCTCCATCCTTGGCTATACCCACGTGTGCCCTCACGAAGCAAGCCATCGAGGTACGAATAAAAACCAGACCATTGAATCAACTCGTGAGAAATTTTACCGATCCACGATATAAGGATGATAACGGTATTTCAGACGCGACTGGAACAATCGAAAAGTTTTCGTTGGATTCTGAATTTGCCTATGTCACACCAGAGGAGAGGGAATACCTCGTGACTCGACCTTTAGATTATATCATCACACAGGTGCAGGTGGCTAAATTTAAGATGAAGCCAGGTGAAAATAAAAAGTCAGTGATGCTCAATTTTCAACATCCAGTCAAGGAACTTTTTATGGTTTCTCAGAATATTGTAAACGGAAATATACCACACTATTATAACGATATAATCAACGCAGAACTCAGATTTAATAACGAGATTGTTTTTAATCGGTCCGGTCTATTTCTCGCGTACGAACAAGCACTCAAGCATCACATAAATTCACCGTCATCTATC
>Ga0209137_1005080_pt1 | contig 10163 bp, 8 predicted proteins | sample SaaInl5LU_22_DNA_FD_184642 | JGI IMG/M metagenome (GOLD analysis project Ga0209137, IMG submission 184642) | Marine microbial communities from expanding oxygen minimum zones in the Saanich Inlet - ESP_105LU_22_DNA (SPAdes) (version 2) | ecosystem: Environmental > Aquatic > Marine > Intertidal...
TGCCATCATGCAAGGCTTCAACGGTGAATGACGCTTCGAATGAGGTATCATCGGCTACACCTGACCGGCCGCCAAGCGCATGTGTCATGTTATTGCCTGTTCCTGTATCATGTGCGGCGCGGGCAAAATCCGGATCGCATATGACTCCGAATACAACATGTTCAGCATCCGCCGCGCATAGTGCTTTCAGCAAACCGGTGGTATCACCACTGCCGCCAGCGCCCGGATTGTCTTGAACATCTGCTAGAATAACCGGTTTTTGATGCGGTGATGCCATGGCTTGTATGACCGCTGGATATGGGTCGATTAGCATGGGATCAAAATCAGCTTCGCGGGCAATCACCATTTCCGATATGTCACTGGCCATCGCCGCCGCCTGTTCCGGCGTTGACGCATAAGCCAGCACCGATGCACCGCAATCGGGAATATCAGCGGCGCTAAACCCCATAGCAAATTCGGCAAATTCATGCGCGTTATCGGATATATGCCCAATGTGGTTATAAATAGACCGGCAAGGATCATGGCCGGTATATTGCGCGGGCAGGGCAATCAGAAACGGGATTTGCCGAAAAGCCGCATAGATGTTTTCGCCAGATAGTAAGCGCAACAATCCGGCCATGGCACGCGCCCCTGTTGCGGCCATATCCAGATGCGGATAGGTGCGATAGACGGTGATCAGATCAGCCAGATCAACCATTTGCTGTGTGATATTCGCATGAAGATCAAGGCTGATAGCTATCGGGATATCCGGCCCGATTGAGGCTCTGATCCGGCGCAGTAATTCGCCTTCGCCATCAAAATGGCTGGATGTCACCATCGCACCATGTAAATCCAGATAGACACCATCACAACCACTGGTGGCGGCTATCCCATCGCATATTTTGGCAGATATCCGATCAAAAGCATCATCGGACACATAACCACCCGGTTCAGCCGCGCACCATAATAGCGGTATCAGAGTGATCTGATGCTGGGGGGTATTATGTGCATGTGCGGTTTCTATGGCGCCTGTAATGGGCAGGTTCATGCCTTGGGTTGCCGTGATGACGGCCTGATCTGTTATCAATCCCGGCCACGAATCTGCCATAACAAAATCATTATATTCTGTTGGAGTTGGAGCAAATGTATTCGTTTCATGTTGGAAACCGGCAATCGCAATCCGCATGTTAGCTCTCAGCAATCGGGCGCAGTGATAGGATCAAGCTATGACTTTTTATTCATCTTGGCAATGGCGGCATCACCAAGGTTGTCTTTGCCGCGACTGTCCAGAAGCCGGTCAAGCCATTTCGGGTCCATTTCCGGAACAGAACCTAACAGTAATTCCGTATAGGGATGGTGCGGAGGCTTGAACATTTTTGATTTTATGCCCTGTTCAACCACATCACCATCTTTCATCACCACCACCTCATCAGCGATAGCACGAACAGTTGCCAGATCATGGGTGATGAACATATAGGATAAATCCAGTTCAGACTGTAGCCGGTCAAGCAGTTTCAGAATGCCCTCGGCAACCAGCTGATCTAATGCGCTTGTTACTTCATCACAAATAATAACCGTGGGCTCAGCGGCAATGGCACGGGCAATCCCGATACGCTGTTTCTGGCCGCCAGATAATTCTGACGGGAGCCGGTCAATAAACTGATCCGGTTCCATTTCAATCATATGAAGCAGATCACGGACGCGATCATCCAGTGCTTTGCCAGTCAAGCCCAGATACATTTTGGCCGGACGCGCGATCAGATCACGAATACGCAGTTTCGGATTAAGCGCAGTATCAGCCATCTGATAAATCATCTGGATATGACGCAATTGTTCACGGCTACGCGACTGATATTGCGCCGGCAGGGTTTCGCCCTGAAACTCAATAGAACCCATGCGCGGCGGCAATAAGCCGGTGACAACCCGCGCGGTTGTTGATTTGCCGCTTCCGGATTCGCCAACAACAGCGACCGTCCGGCGTTTGTGAATATCAAAAGAAACATCACGCAAAACATCAACGCTGGAATGATATCCGGCGGTTACTGATTTAATCGATATAACCGGCGTCTGGTTTTTGACCGCTGGCTGTTCTTTCCGCGTGTGCTCACGAACAGCCCAGAGCGATTTGGTATATTCCTGAGATGGTTTTTTCAGCATGATTTCGGTCGGTGCCTGTTCAACTTCATCACCTTTGAGCAGGACTTTAATACGGTCGGCCATTTGAGCGACTACGGCCAGATCATGGCTGATATAAATAGCGGCGGTATTAAACTCTTTCACGATATCCTTAATCGCGGCCAGAACTTCGATTTGTGTAGTCACATCAAGCGCGGTGGTTGGCTCATCAAAAATGATCAGATCAGGCCGGCAGGATAATGCCATCGCGGTCATGGCACGCTGCAATTGTCCGCCGGATACTTCATGCGGATAACGAAGCCCGAATGTTTCAGGTGAAGGTAAGTTCATCCGGTCATACAGATCAATCGCATATTGGGAAGCATCATTGCGGCTCATCACATCGTGAACTAGCGGCGCTTCGCAAAACTGATCCAGCAATTTATGCGCCGGATTAAAACTGGCGGCCGCAGACTGGGCGACATAGGCAATGCGCTTGCCGCGCAATTCACGCAAGCTGGATTTATCCATCTGCATCAAATCCATGCCGTCAAAGCTAATGCTACCATCAGTGATTTTACATCCGTCACGGCAGAAACCCATGGCGGCCAAGCCTAATGTGGATTTACCCGCGCCTGATTCGCCAATAAGTCCCAATACTTCGCCGCGATATAAATCCAGATCAATGCCATTTATGATATCAATCCAGCTTTCATCGCTTTTGCCTTTGATATGGATATTCCGCATCTGGAGCAGAATATCACCCTGCTTAGGTTTTGCTTTAGTAGGTGCTTTAGCTTTGGCTTTAGCAGGTGTTTTTGTTTTTGCTTTAGTGGGGATAGCTTTAGTCATGATACATTCCTCAATCTTTCAGGCCACTAGCACGGTGAAGCATCCAGTCCACCACAAAGTTGACAGCAATCGTCAGGAGCGCAATAGCACCGGCCGGAATAAGTGGAGTAATATCACCAAAGCTGATCAGATCGGCATTGTCGCGAACCATGGAACCCCAATCAGCAGATGGTGGCTGAAGCCCTAACCCCATAAAGGATAGCGCGGAAATCATCAGGAATACAAAACAGAAGCGAAGCCCGAACTCAGCCGCTAATGGCGCAAGGGCATTTGGCAAAATCTCTCTGATGATGAGATACAGTGTATTTTCACCGCGCAATTTAGCGGCTTCGATATAATCAAGCTGAACGATATTAAGTGCAACCGCACGCGCGATTCTAAACACACGGGTGGAATCAATCGTTGCAATAACCAGAACCAGACTAATCACGTTAGTGCCAAAAATGGTCAGCATCAGTAGTGAGAAAATCAGTGATGGAATAGCCATCAGCACATCAATCAGGCGGCTAAGCAGCTGATCAATAAACCCACCCTTAAGCGCGGTATAAATGCCGATAATCGTTCCAAAAATGAAGGCAAGCGCGGTGATCAGAAAAGCAATGCCAACCGTATTCCGCGCCCCATATATAAGCCGTGTGAATACATCGCGCCCCAGATTATCAGTCCCCAGCCAGTAATCCGAGCTCCACGGCTCAAAGCCATAGGATAAAATCTCAGCCTCGCCGTAAGGAGCGATTAATGGGGCAAATACCGCGCATGACGTATATATCGCGATGACCAGCAAACCGAAGCTGGCGGTTAGTGGGGCTGTCCGGAAAACCTTTGCCATATTCTGGCTAGACACACTAATCAGAAACGCCCGAAAGCACCAGCCAGCACCAAGCGAAACCAGAACCGCAACAATAATCCATAACAGGGTAAGAAGATAAGCCATGTTCGTTATCCTGTCCTATCGTTGCCGCATCAGGCGTGGGTTGGTAATCGTAGATATGATGTCAGCCAGCAGATTAAGCCCGACATAGGCGCTAGCAAAAATCAACGCTGTTGCCTGAACCACCGGCACATCACGGAATTTCACGCCATCAACCATCAACTGCCCCAAACCGGGAAAGACAAAGACAATTTCAACAATAACAACGCCGGTAATCAGATAAGCCAGATTAAGCGCCACCACATTCACAATCGGTGCAATCGCGTTAGGCAAGGCATGATGAACAATGACCCGACGCGGCTTAACGCCTTTCAGATTAGCCATTTCAATATAAGGTAACGCCAGAACATTAATAATTGCCGCCCGCGTCATCCGCATCATATGCGCCGTTACACACAGAGTTAAGGTAAGCGCAGGCAGGAAACAGACATATAATTTATCAATGAAAGCCGTGTTGGGATTGATATTTGCCATAGACGGAAAATACCCCGACAAAGCAAAGAAATAGATCATAATATAGCCAATAAAAAATTCTGGCATCGAAATCGCTGATAAGGCCGTAGCGTTCGAAATCCGGTCAAAATAGCCATTCCGGAACAGCGAAGCAGCCATACCAAGGATAAGTGCAAGCGGAACAGCGATGCAGGCGGTGTATAGAGTCAGGAAAAGAGTATTTTGCAACCGTGGGGCAATCAGTCCGGATATCGGTTTTTTAAGAGCAAGCGAATTGCCAAAGTCCCCTTGCAACATACCACCCAGCCAGTTCAGATAGCGGGTATGTGCCGGTAAATCGAGGCCAAGTTCTTTACGGATAGCGGCGACATTTTCAGGGGTCGCTTGCTGACCGAGGATAGTTTCCGCCAAATCGCCGGGCAATGCCTCAACGGAAAGGAATATTAGCAATGATAAAAGCAACAGGGTCAACACACCTAGCCCTAGTCGCTTTAATATCATCTTAATGACATTTGACATTATTCTTACTCTCTAGATACCGTTTTGTTTGTTCTAATGTGCAGAAAAATATAAGCGTATATGAAATAATAACAAAAAATATAAGTTTGGATTGTGTTTAAATAAGATAGGAAAGCCAGATGAACTGGCTTTCCATAATATGGTTCTAGGATAGGTTCAGACCTATGCGTTCCACCAACGGCGTGAGCAAAGGTGACCATCAAGTTCCCAGTTATTGGCAATCTGGCCAGGGACATTGATGTTTGAACGGTGACCCATAATCTCACTAAGGAAGACAGGAAGGATAAGCCCGCCATCGGTATGCACAATGCGCTGCATTTCCACATACTTTTCACGACGCTTTGCTTCGTCTGTTTCGGCACGTGCCTCAACCAGAAGCTTGTCAAAGCCGGCATTTTTCCAGTGAGTGTCGTTCCAATCCGCTTTTGAGTAATAAATCTGTGAGAATATCCAATCTTCGGTTGGACGGCCACTCCAGTAACATGCTGACCACGCCTTATTCATCCAGACATTTGACCAGTAACCATCATTCGGCTCACGGACAACTTCGATATCAATGCCTGCTGCTTTTGCAGATTCGCGCATCAGTGCGCCTGCGTCAACAGAGCCAGAGAAACCAGTGTCTGCTGCATGGAATTTGACGGAAAGGCTGCTCATACCGGCCTGCTTGAGGTAGTATTTTGCCTTTTCCGGATCATATTCGCGCTGTGGAAGCTCATCTTCGGTTGCCCGGAAATAGTTAGCCGGACCAACAGGGCTATCGTTACCCAGCTGACCGTAACCGAAGAAAATCTTATCCAGTAGTTCCTGACGGTTAACAATATGCTTCATGGCGTTACGGACATTCTGGTCTGTGTATGGGTCCATGTCGCAAAGCATTGGCATAGTGGCTTGTTTGTTACCGGTTGAAATCAGGGTTTTCACGTTAACCATTGATTTCAGACGTGACGCTGTTTTTGCCGGAACGTTGTTGATTGCATCAACAGCACCCGTAGAAAGCGCCGCCATCCGTGCGGTCGGGTCATTAATACCAAGTGTTTCAATCTCATCAAAGAAGGAATCATTGCCAGTATTATAATAATTGGCAAATTTCTTGGTGAGTGTGCGAACGCCCGGCTCATGCTCTTCTAGCGTGTAAGGGCCAGCACCAACACCGGATTCCCAATCAATATTGCCATCACCTTTTGATGGGCAGATATTCAGGTGGTAATCCGACAGAAGGATTGGCAAGTCACCATTGCCTTCGTTCAGCTCAATGATAACGGCATCTTTGCCGTCTTCTTTGATTGATTTGATACCAGAAACCACGCCGCTTCCGCCAGAACCATTGGCTTCAACTGTGTGATAGCGGATAGAATCAGCGATATCAGTAGAATCCATTGTTTTGCCGTTATGGAATTCAACACCTTTACGCAGGTTAAACTTCCATGTTTTACCGCCATTTGAAGGTTCCCAGCTTTCAGCAAGATCACCACCAGCAGAACCGTCAACATTGATCTTGGTCATGTTCGGGCGAACCTGACCCATAGATACGTTGATCATGTAAGCATCCAGAATCTTGCCCGGATCGAGAATATCACTGGTTGCACCGCCGGTGATACCAACGCGCAAACGTCCGCCTTGCTTCGGGGTTGCGGCCTCTGCCTGATTAGCGATGGCAGTTGCGCCAGCTAAAGAAACGCCAAGTGCCATTGAAGTTGCAACAAAATCACGACGGCTGATGCCGCCTGACATGAAGCTAGACTGAAGTGACTTCACTTTCTGCTGTGTTTCTTTATCCGAAACCTCAGCCGAAATGTCATGTTTATCGTTGTTTTCCATAATTCCTCCATTAAAAAACAATTATTCAAATATATTCTTATTTTATTATTTTTATTAAACATTGAGATAACGCTGACGTAAACATCTTTCTGTAAAAAAATAGACAGTTTTACAAATTTTTGCATAAGGCGATTAATCCATTTTAAAAATGGTCATATTTATCTAAGGTGGCATTTATGGAAATTCTTCGCGCATTATCAGAAGCCTTCGGGCTGCTATTGACGGGTGATCAGGCGTTATATGAGATTATTTTTCTATCGCTTCAGGTCAATTTGAGCGCCGTAGCCTTAGCTGCGCTAATTGGATTCCCTCTGGGTGCATTATTAGCGACCTCGCGGTTTATTGGTCGCGGCTTTATCAATACAATGGTCAATACGCTGATGGGCTTGCCGCCGGTGGTGGTCGGATTGGTGGTCTATATGATGATATCGCGTTCAGGGCCATTAGGGGTGCTTGAGCTATTATATACACCAACAGCCATGATTATTGCCCAGCTGATTCTGGTAACGCCAATTATTACGGCGCTGACCCGGCAGTCTTTATCTCGATTGAATGATGATTATCAGCCCATGTTTTTTATGCTTGGCCTATCGCCATGGCGGCGGATGCGAACATTGATTTATGATGGCGGCATGGATTTGGTGACGGCTTTGCTAGCCGGGCTTGGCCGTGCCATGGCAGAGGTTGGGGCGGTGATGATCGTTGGCGGCAATATCAATCATTTTACCAGAGTCATGACAACAACAATTACATTAGAAACCTCACGCGGGCATTTATCAACGGCATTGGCGCTTGGGGCGGTTTTATTGACCATGACATTAATCATTAATGCGCTGGTCGCCATATTAAGCGGAGGTCGATAATGTCAATAAAGCCGACTTATCTGACGCTTAAAGGCGAGGGGCTAGGGCTGAAACGTGATAGCAGGATGGTTGTATCCAATGCTGATATTACAGTTTCATCAGCTGGTGTAACTGGTCTGATCGGGGCAAATGGATCAGGCAAAACATCGCTGGTCTTGATGTTGGCAGGACTGGCCGTCCCTGATCATGGCGTGGTGAACCTGACTGATCATGCAGGCAGAGTGGCCAGCCGTAAACAGATCGGGCTGATGATGCAGAAACCGGTTATCATGCGGCGTAGTGTTTACCGCAATTGTGAATATGTTCTGTCTGCGCTGAATATTCCGGTATCCGAACGCGCTGACCGTATTATGGCCGGACTTGCCATGATGGAGCTTGAACATTATGCCCAGCAAGACGCGCGGACATTATCATCAGGTGAACAACAGCGGATGGCGCTGGCGCGGGTGCTGATGGCTTCCCCCGGCGTGCTATTATGTGATGAGGCAACTAGCAACCTTGACCCCAAATCCACGCAAATGATTGAAGCGGTCATCATGGATAAGGCGGCGGCAGGATTGCCGGTGTTGTGGGTGACACATAATTTAGCGCAATTGCGGCGGTTGGCACGGCAAGTGATATTTATGCAAAAGGGTGAGATACTGGCCAATCAGGATATAGACCAATTTTTCCACGCGCCAGCATGTTCGGATGCGGCGGAATATCTGGCTTATGAACGGATTTGATAGTACGGATTTGATAGATCAATTAGCTGACGTTGTCGATATCATCGTCGTTCAGATGTCCGGGCACAATGGTAATCGGAACACGGCATTGTGAAACGCCGCGAGTGGTCAGAAAATTAATCAAAGGCCCTGTGTTTTCATCATGCGTATTAGCACCAAGTACTAAAATGGAAATTTCCGGATCACTGTTGATCAGATCAATAACTTCGGTTTTGGGATCGCCTTCGCGCAGGTGGACAATAGGATATTCACCAGTTAATTCATGCACCCATTCGCTATTGGCCCGAAGCAGTTTTTCGGCTTCTTCTCTGGCTTCTTCTACCATGAGTTTGCCAACACCAATCCAGTGCTGGAATTCAGCCTGACCTATGCAGCGCAATAAGGCCACGCGACCATTGACAGAAATCGCGCGTTTACAGGCAAAATAAAGCGCCTGATGCAGCTCATCGCTATCATCAACAACAACAAGAAAAACGCGGCGTTTTACTGTTTCTTTCTGGTTTTTAGATGTTTTGCGTGCAGTCATAACTACCCTCTAAATACTCTGGCGGCACCCCAGCCCATGAATACGGCAAACAGAATAGCAAGGATACCATAGGCAGGCGAATAATTATGTGCGAATTCGAAAATATCAGCACTTAAACCGGATTTTCGTACAACAATGACGGATTTGGTTTCGGTGACTAACTCGCCAGACCGAAAATGCAGAATCCGGACGTTATAATTGCCGGGCAGCACATTGGCAGGCAAAGAAATATCTGATCGAAACAGAACATTCTTTCTGACCAAGACATCATTGTTTTCGTTCCAGAGATTGGCTTTCTGCATGTTCCGGATCAGCGCGGTTTTCCAGTCAGCAAGCTCACCTTCTGTAATCTGGCTTCCTTCTGCCAGTGTAAAGGGCAGATGCTGCAAACCTAATTGCAGGTTTTCCAGTATGCGGGTGGATGCAATGACGTTTAATGGACGGGTAGACGATATTTGATAAAAACTGGGGGTATTGGTCAGCGTTGCTGATTCGGTATTGATCCAGATGCCGCTAACGCGTGACTTGAGCCGGATCGCAATATCCTTGGGCGGGCCTTCGACAATAATGACAACATCATCGCCAATATCTCTATCTATGGTTCCAAATAATAATAAGCTGGCACCATTGAAATCTGTTGATATCTGAACTTCTTTTTCGTTCAGATCAGCCACCAATACGCTAGATGCCACGGCCTGACTGGATAAAATAGCTGGCCATATTAACGCGCATATCACCGCGGTTAGCATCGTGTAAACACGGCGGATATAAAGGGTCAGTAAATGACTGGTTAAACATAAAGACTGCACCCGCATCACCGCAAAATCTCCAGCGAGAAAAAGTCTTCGGGGGTGATAATCACGTCAGTAACCAGTTTCAAACATACGGCCAGAACAATCAGCGCCAGCAATCCGCGCAATTGTTCCCCCCGTAACAAAGCGCCAATGCGCGTGCCGAACTGGGCGCCAATCACCCCGCCAATAAGCAACAGTCCAGCCAGCACCACATCAACTGTCTGGGTTTGTACAGATTGCAGAAACGTGACGTTAGCCGTGACAAAAATAATCTGGAATAGTGACGTTCCAACAACAACCGATGTTGGCATGCCTAGCAGATAAATCATGGCCGGAACCATGATAAAGCCGCCACCAACGCCCATAATAGCCGATAGAACACCAACAACCGCACCAACCATGAAAGGCAGTAATGCGCTGATATATAGTTTGGATTTCCGGAACCGCATCTTAAACGGCAAACCATGTAGCCAATTATGCTGGTGCAGGCGGCGGCGTTTTGCGCCGGGGCGACGCGCACGCATAATAGTCCGCATGCTTTCAAACAGCATTAGCGTTCCGATAATACCCAGAAAGAAAATAAAG
>Ga0209137_1005090_pt1 | contig 10155 bp, 10 predicted proteins | sample SaaInl5LU_22_DNA_FD_184642 | JGI IMG/M metagenome (GOLD analysis project Ga0209137, IMG submission 184642) | Marine microbial communities from expanding oxygen minimum zones in the Saanich Inlet - ESP_105LU_22_DNA (SPAdes) (version 2) | ecosystem: Environmental > Aquatic > Marine > Intertidal...
CCTGCGTTGAGCTGCAGCGACAAATTAGAAAAAATGGACCTTGAACCGCGCTGGCAACTGACTTTTTCAAGGGCCAACAGCGGTTGCGCAACAGCGGGATAATCCTGCACAAAACTAGGGGACAAATCCGGCATCCATGGTCTATTTCAGGGGCCGACATTATGACAAAAAAAATTCAAAAAAGCTTAAATAACCCTCAGAATTTGAGCGCTACAAATAAACCGCTTAAGCCTAGTCCATATCGTAGTCGTACTCGCCTATCTGACGTCTTAATCGCGACTCTTCAAGCTTGGCCTCAAGCCTACGGCGCGCCTCTAAACTGAGCTGCGCACGAGCACGCTCTGCCGCTGCATTGGATACATTGCGCTCAACATCGCTCTCTGGAGTATCGCTATCGGTATCAAAATCTTCTTCGCTCATGACTTTTTTAACCCCTAATTGCTAAGGCAAAATAGACGAACAGCTAGGCAGTCGTTGTTGTGCGAAAAATAATCCTAACAATGCCCCGGGTCAAGCAAAATAAGTGCTTTAAAATCAGTCTATTATAATATTCTTAAGTTGGCTGTTATTAAGGACTGTCAAATCATCAATTAATGAACATAAGTCTTCCAGACGCTATACTAAGCGAACGATTTAACACCACTTTTTTCACAAAGGATGAATATGTCTTCGGCCACATGTCCCAACGGTACAGCGAGCTGTAGAGATTGCCGAATGAATCCGCTATGCCTCCCTCTTGCTCTGCGAGACGGCGATCTCGCCACGCTGGACGAAAAGATTGAACGGGGCAAACCCCTGCAGCGCAAAGAGAACGTGTTTTTTGTCGGTGACAATTACCGAGGGGTCTATGTGGTGCGCAGCGGTGCAGTGAAGTCCGCCATCACTAACAGCGACGGCAGTGAGCAAATTACCGGTTTTTACTTGGCTGGGGAGATCTTTGGCTGGGACGGCCTTGCACAAGGGCGCCACACCAATACAGCAACAGCACTCGAAACCACCGCGATTTGCGCCATTCCCCTTGAAAGAATGGAAGAACTCAGCGTCACCCTGCCCGATCTTCGCCGTCATTTCATGCAACTGATGAGCCGCGAAATTGCCGTTGATCAGCAAATGCTAGCACTGCTGAGTAAAAGTTCTGCAAATCGCCGCTTAGCGACTTTTTTAGTCTCGCTCTCCAATCGCCTTGCACGCCAAAAGCTTTCGGCCAGCCGCTTCAGGCTACCTATGGCGAGAGCCGAAATCGCCAACTATCTAGGCCTTACTGTAGAGACAATCAGTCGTGTCTTTGGGCGCTTTCAAACCCAACAACTTATCGCTGTCGACAAGCGCGATATATCCCTGCTCGCACTCGACGAACTGCGCGCATTGAGCGAAGAGACGGAGTAACGGTCAGTGCCTGAACTCAGTTCACTACAGCGTTTCAGAGTTGGAGGCGCGGTGCGCGACCGGTTACTCGGCTACCCCAGCAACGAAATTGATTGGGTAGTGGTCGGGGCAACTCCTGAACAAATGATCTCTGCTGGACTGACTCCAGTGGGGCGCGACTTCCCAGTATTTATCGATCCGCACAGTGGCGATGAGTATGCTCTGGCGCGCACAGAACGCAAACACGGGCACGGTTATCACGGCTTTCAATTTTATACCTCACCTGATGTCACTCTTGAACAAGATCTGCAACGCCGCGACCTCACTGTTAATGCCATAGCAGAAGATCACCAAGGAAACCTCATAGACCCGTGCAACGGTTTAGAGGACCTTGAGCAGCGAGTATTGCGACATATTTCATCAGCTTTTTGCGAGGATCCGTTGCGGGTTTTACGGGTGGCAAGGTTTGCCGCCCGCTACCATCATCTCAACTTCAGGGTGGCAGCAGAAACACGCGCATTGATGGCGGATATAAGCAGCAGCGGCGAACTTGATCACCTCTCTGCAGAACGGGTCTGGCGAGAGACAGAGCGGGCGCTGGGGGAGCGCCATGGCGCTATTTACTTTGCATTGTTAGTGGAGTGTGGGGCGGCGCAAAAGCTCTTTGCAGAAATCTGCACTGATGCTTTTCAGCAACAGTCTCTGCTGAGAGCGTTAGAAGGTGCCGACAAATTGCGCTTGAATGCTCAAGAAAAATTTGCAGTGCTAGCCTGTGGTGCTTGCGGGGACCAGCCCAGGCAACTGGCTAGCAAAATTGAAAAGCTCTGCAGGCGCTTGCGCACACCCACCAAAACCCGCCAACTGGCTCTGCAGCTGTGCCGCTATGGCGAGGCATTACGCGCTCCGCGAAAATTTTCGCCAGATCATCTGCTGGCGGCACTGCAGGGCAGCGGAGCCGCCAAATCTGCACTGCACCTGGCTCAATTACTCGACTGTTTAGCTGCATTGCCCAACCCACCAAGTGCCACTGAAAGCGCTTGGCTGGTGCGCTGCCAGCTAGAACTCAGCACGGTTTCAATTGCCGATGTTGTTGCCGCGGGGGCTAGCGGGCAAGAGATTGGAGAGACACTCACGTGCCGTCAGATTGAACTAATTGAAAGGCTAATCAGCAGTTAATCTTCTCACTCAGGCATTGGCAGAGTGCGTGCGTGCCAGCGGAATTTAACCGCGCGCAAGGGTTGGCTGGCGTGGTCGTACACCTGCCAAAGCTGCTGATAACTTTGACCGATTACAGGATGTATCTCATCACCCGCGATATCAGCTAAAGGTTTTAAGACATAGGCATTGAAGAGGATCTCTTCGCGCGGCAGAGTAATTCCCGAAAACTCGCCACAGCAGTTATCGCAGGTGAGAATATCAATATCCAGTGTGCGCCCAGAAAATTTTTCCCCGCCGCGCACGCGGCCATTATCCGCCTCTATCTGCTTTAAATGCGCAGCCAGCTCTGGCAGCGCCGTTCGAGTTTCAATCCCGACAACATTGTTCAAAAAAAGGGCTCCGGCAAACCCGACAGAGGCGCTTTCGTACATTGGCGAGAGCACTATCTCACCGTAATTTTCTTGCAGTGCATCAAGTGCCGCCGTTAAATTTAGATAGCGGTTTATATTGCTACCCAACGAGAGATAATAACGGCTCATCAGCTGCGCTCGCCGCGCTCGATAATCAAGCCGACATCATCGGCGGCGCGCAGCGCACCTGGCTTGCTCAAGCGCAGCCGCAACCACTGCACAGAAAATTCTTCGCGGATAATAGCGGCGACTTTTTCAGCCATAGTCTCGACGAGTAAAAATTTGCTGTCGCCGACAAATTGCTGTACTCGCTTAGAGATCGATTTATAGTTCAAAGCAAAAGCGATATCGTCCGTTTTTGCTGCTGGGCGAATATCTGTAGACATCTCTAAATCAATACTGACCCGCTGCTTTACCTCGCGCTCCCAATCGAAGATTCCAATGATGCACTCAATTTGTAGATTTTTAATGTAAACAATATCCATCAGGCACTCTCTTGTATTGAAGGCAGTTCGTCCAGTGGCCAGCGCGGGCGCACCTCTACGGCCAAGTCCAAATGATTGTTGGCTGCAACATCGAATGAGGCTGCCGCCAATCTCCTCCAGCCAGCATAAGCAATCATCGCACCATTATCAGTACAAAATTCTTGACGAGCATAAAATAACTCGCCATCGACCTTAGCCAAAGCTGTCGACAACACCTCGCGCAGCGTCTTATTGGCAGACACTCCACCGGCGATAACCAACCTGCGCATACCGGTTTGCACAAGAGCGCGACGGCATTTTATTGCCAGCGTTTCGGCGACCGCAAGCTCAAAGCCAGCGGCTATATCTGCCATCACAGGGCGGCTCGGCAGTGGTGCTGTGCCGCGCTCAGCCGCGATCAGATTGCGCGCAAAAGTCTTCAAACCGGAAAAACTAAAATCTAGCCCTGGGCGATCGGTCATCGGCCGCGGGAAACGAAATTTCACAGCATCGCCAGTTTCTGCAAGCGCGGCTAAGTTCGGCCCTCCGGGGTAGTCCAAATCGAGCAGCTTGGCAGTTTTATCGAATGCTTCACCGGCCGCATCATCAACTGACTCACCCAGTGTTTGATAGCGCCCTACCCCCTCGACCGCCACCAACTGAGTGTGACCGCCAGATACTAAGAGTGCTACAAATGGAAATGCTGGCGGATTGCTCTCCAACATAGGTGCAAGCAGATGGCCCTCCATATGGTGGACACCAATGGCCGGAATATCCAACGACCAAGCTAGCGATTTTGCAAAAGAGGCCCCCACCAACAGCGCACCCATTAAACCCGGCCCCGCGGTATAAGCGATACCCTCGAGATCACCGCGAGCCACGTCTGCTTCAGCAAAAAGCTGTTCAAGCAGCGGCAAGAGTTTGCGCGCATGGTCGCGCGAGGCGAGCTCTGGAACTACGCCGCCAAAATCCTTGTGCAGTTTGACCTGAGAGTAAATATTGTGTGCCAGCAGGCCACGCTGGCTGCAATACAGCGCCAACCCAGTCTCATCGCAAGAACTCTCTATGCCCAATACCAACATCTACCATCTCTTAATCGTAAAAAAGGGGCGCTAATATAGCCGTTTTCAGGCCCCACGCCAAAGCGGCGATAGAGGTTTGCATCGCATGACGGTTACCCCTATAATTCGCGCCCTGATTGGCGAGCCAACGGCACGCCTGCGGTAACAGCTAACTAGCTGTATAACATTTTACAACAATAGGATTGCTATTAATGCCCAGCGTTCGCGTAAAAGAAAACGAGCCCTTCGACGTAGCACTGCGTCGCTTCAAACGCTCATGTGAAAAAGCCGGTATTCTCGCCAAAGTTCGCAGCGAAGAGTTTTACGAGAAACCCACTTGGGAGCGCAAGCGCAAAGCTGCCGCTGCTATTAAGCGCAATCAGAAGAAAGTTTCGCGCGAATCACGCAAGTTTACTCGCCTCTACTAAGAGTTTTGGGCTTAGCATAACTGCTACCACCCTCTTAGAAGTGATGACCAAAGAGCGCCCTGTGGCGCTTTTTGTGTTTCTATAGCGTTTTAATTGAGCAGCACCAATTACTGCATTGAAAGGAAACCTTATGACCAGTCCATTAAAAGCCGAGCTGACTCAAGCCATGAAAGATGCCATGCGCGCTAAAGACAAGCAGCGCCTGGGCACTATCCGTCTGGTTTTGGCTGATATTAACCGTATCGAGGTAGACGAGCGCACCGAACTCGAAGACTCTCGAGTTCTCGCTGTATTGGACAAAATGGTCAAGCAGAGACGCGACTCTATTGCACAATACCAAGATGCCGGCCGCGCCGAGCTGGCTGAAATCGAACAGGCTGAAATTGAAGTGATTCAGAGCTTCCTTCCGCAGCCGCTGAGCGACAACGAAATAGATCAACTGATTGCCAATGCCATTTCATCGACAGGCGCCAGCTCAATGCAGCAAATGGGTGCGGTAATGGCCATAGTGAAACCGCAAATCCAAGGCCGGGCAGACGCCGGTGCGGTGAGCGGCCGTGTAAAAAAAGCACTGAGCTAAGTTGGCTTTACGAGAGCTAGCAGATGGCAGGCAGAATTCCGCAAACCTTTATCGACGATTTGCTCGACCGGAGTGATATTGTTGATATCGTCAGCTCGCGTATCGATCTAAAAAAAGCTGGCAAGAGCTATAAGGCCTGCTGTCCGTTTCACGACGAAAAAACACCCTCTTTTACAGTTGCACAAGACAAACAGTTCTACTACTGCTTCGGCTGTGGCGCCGGGGGAAATGCCCTCGGCTTTGTGATGGCGTTTGATCGCGTCGATTTCGTCACCGCTATCGAGATGATGGCAGGCAATGCCGGGCTGGAGATCCCCCGCGAAGCAGTGCGCGACAGCGTAAAAGTTGAGCGCAAAGCCAATCTTTACGACACCCTAGAGCAGTCACAGGCTTATTTTCGTCAACAACTCAAACAGCATAAGGCCGCCGGTGCTGCCGTGGATTACCTTAAAGGTCGCGGGCTAACAGGCAAAATAGCTCAGCAATTTGGTATCGGTTATGCACCACCGGGCTGGGACAATCTGCTCAAAGCCGTAGGCGCAGCTAACAGCGAGAAAATTAAGCTGCTCGATGAAGGCGGCATGCTGGTGACCAAGCCAGAAGAAAATAAACAATACGATCGTTTCCGCCACCGCATCACCTTCCCTATCCGCGACCAGCGCGGCCGCACTATCGGCTTTGGTGGCCGCGTGCTCGACGACAGCACACCCAAGTATCTCAACTCACCAGAGACGCCCGTTTTCCACAAAGGCCGCGAGCTCTACGGGCTCTATGAAGCGCGCCAACAGCTCAACAACATCCATCAGTTAATCATGGTTGAGGGGTATATGGATGTCATCGCGCTGGCTCAGTTCGGCATCCACAACGCTGTTGCCACACTGGGTACCGCGCTGACCTCAGACCACCTGCACAAGTTATTTCGCTATACCTCGGAATTGGTCTTCTGTTTTGACGGTGACAAAGCGGGGCGCCGCGCCGCTGAACGCTCCCTAGAGGTGGCACTGCCACAGATGCGCGACGGCGTCAGTTGTCGCTTTCTGTTTTTAGACGAAGGTGAGGACCCCGATACCCTGGTGCGCAAAATTGGCCCTGAAGGATTTAATCGTCAAGTGAGCAGCGCACAACCACTATCGGAATTCCTCTTTGAACAGCTCAGCGAAGGCATTGATAGCCGCTCTGCCGATGGCAAAGCGCGCCTGGCCAAAACCGCAGCGCCAGCCATTAACAGTATTCCACAAGGGGTTTTCCGTCAGCTGCTGTTAGCTGAGTTGGCCGAGCGCACCGGCATTAGCGCAGACCAACTCAAAGAGTATGTGGCCAGCCATCAGCCAGCCGGCCAGCGTCGCAACAGCGCACCGACTCCCGCCTCAGAAAATATCGCCCACTCCGGGCAACCGACGGAGCTACCGCCCGAGTACAGCGCCCATTTAGAGAGCGACCCCTACGCCAATTTTGCGCCACAAGAGGATTATCCTGATGGCGATCAGGATGCCATCTCCGGCGACCAGCGGCGCCGCAAACTGCGCTTATCCAACGCACAGTTTTTAACTGCATTACTAATCAACCACCCTCAGCTAGCCGAGCAGGTGGTAGAGCGCGAACTCATGCAACAGAGTGCCGACTCTGAGCTAAAACTTTTTTTGCGCGTACTCAAAGTGGTGGAGAGCAATCCGCAATATAAGCCATCCAACATTATTGCTTACTGGATGGGCAGACACGGCGCAGGCGACGAGACAGAACAGCTAAAAAAGCTCGCAGCGATGGAGTTACTGCAGCCCACCAAACTGAGCGGCCGCGACGACGACCAAGAATTTGCCGACGCACTCCGTCATCTCCAGCAACAACTGATGCGCAGCCAGCCTGCCGCCCAGCAAATCGAGCATTTACTGCGCATCGAAAAAGCCAGCGAAGCAAATATCAAACAGCTTCACAAATTGTGGCTGCAGTTATCTCAATCGGAGACCGACCAGCAGTTAAAAAGCAAAATAAAACAGTATCTTGCACAGCAGCGAGAGCAAAAATAACCGGCCATAACCCAGCACCGCAGTGGGCAATAGCGGTTTTATTGAGTATAATCCACCCCCTAAATACGACAGCTAACTGAACGATTCCCTATGAGCGATACTACAAGCCAACAGCAATCTGGCATTAAAGACCTGATTGCTAAAGGACGCGAACAAGGCTACCTCACCTACGCCGAAGTCAACGACCATCTCCCCGAAGATATAGCCGACCCCGAACAGGTCGAAGATATCATTCAGATGATCAATGACATGGGCATCACAGTGTTTGAGACAGCGCCGGATGCAGAGACGCTGCTAATGCTCTCTGGCGATAACACGCCCGATGAAGTAGCCGCTGCCGAAGCCGCCGCTGCACTGGCCTCAGTTGAATCTGAACAACATCGCACTACCGACCCTGTGCGCATGTATATGCGCGAAATGGGTTCAGTAGAGCTGCTCACCCGCGAGGGCGAGATTGAGATTGCCAAACGCATTGAAGAGGGTATCCGCGAGTTGATGGCTGCCGTGGCAGACTGGCCAACCGCGGTCGGTGCTGTCCTCGCAGAATACGACCTTGTCGAAGAGGGAGAGCGCAAGCTAACCGACCTGATTGCCGGCTACCTAGACCCTGTCGAACATGTCCCCTCCGCCCTTGCTCAACAACAAGCTGCTGAAGCCGCTCGCGCTGAAAATGGCGATGACGCAGAAGAAGAAGAGGAAGAAGGCGAGGAGCACGAGGGTGGCCTTGACCCCGAAGAGGCCAAGGGACGCTTTGAAGCCATTCGCAAACAACATGAAAAAACCATGCGCTCAATCAGCCGCAATGGTCGCGACTCTGCCGCTGCTGAGAAAAACATGGTCGAGCTGGCCGAGCTGTTCAAATATCTCAAGCTCACGCCGCGCCAATTTGATCCGCTAATTGCCGCCGTGCGCAAAGCCATTGAGTTAGTGCGCAGCGAAGAAAAAAATATTATGTCACTGTGCATTCGCAACGCAAAAATGCCGCGCGCAGACTTCATTAAGCTTTACCCTGGCAATGAGACTGATCCCAAGTGGCTCGACGCTATGATGCGTAAGAAAACGGCCTGGGCACCCAAGCTTGAGCGGCACGCTGAAGAGATCCAGCGATCACAGCGCAAGTTGGCACAACTCTGCGATCAGAGCGGACTATCTATCACGCAAATTAAAGATATCAACCGCCGTATGTCTATCGGCGAAGCGATGGCCCGGCGCGCTAAGAAAGAGATGGTCGAAGCTAACCTGCGCCTAGTTATCTCGATAGCTAAAAAATATACCAACCGCGGCTTGCAGTTCCTTGACCTAATTCAAGAGGGCAATATTGGCCTGATGAAAGCGGTCGATAAGTTCGAGTACCGTCGCGGTTATAAATTTTCGACCTATGCCACCTGGTGGATTCGCCAAGCGATCACACGCTCGATTGCGGATCAGGCGCGAACTATTCGTATCCCCGTGCACATGATCGAAACCATTAACAAGTTGAACCGTATCTCTCGCCAAATGCTTCAAGAGATGGGACGTGAACCCACTCCGGAAGAACTTGCCGAGCGTATGGAAATGCCTGAAGACAAGATTCGCAAGGTACTCAAAATTGCCAAAGAGCCCATCTCTATGGAGACGCCGATTGGTGAAGACGAAGATGCCAGCATCGGTGATTTGATCGAAGATACTACTATCGCACTGCCAGTCGATGAAGCGACTAAGCAGAATCTTACCGACAGTACCCGCGAAGTTCTCGGCAGCCTCACGGCCCGAGAAGCTAAAGTGCTGCGTATGCGCTTTGGTATTGATATGAACACCGACCACACGCTTGAAGAAGTCGGCAAGCAATTTGATGTCACCCGAGAACGAATCCGGCAGATCGAAGCAAAAGCGTTGCGCAAATTGCGCCACCCTACCCGCTCAGATCACCTGCGAAGCTTCATAGACGAGTAATATTCGAGTATCATGCCGCCTGTTCACGTTACAGTGAGCTGGCGGTATATATGCCAGTTAATAATGACAGAAACTGTGTTATCTGTGTCGAGTAAAAAGTTAGCTATCAAACGACACCAGTTTAAACGCAGAGTGTTTGTCAGCTAACTAGGCGCACAAACAAGGAGCTAAGGAGCGTACATCAAGTACGTGACTGCGCGACGAGTGCCGTGTAACAACGTTAGGTGACAAACAAGTAACACTAGTTTAAACGCAGAATGTTTGCCAGCTAACTAGGCGCACAAACAAGGAGCAAAGGAGCGTACATCAAGTACGTGACTGCGCGACGAGTGCAGTGTAACAACGTTAGATGGCAAACAAGCAAGTTTAAAAAGGGCCCATAGCTCAGTTGGTTAGAGCAGTCGACTCATAATCGATTGGTCGTAGGTTCAAGTCCTACTGGGCCCACCACTTCACTTCGTTCGCGCTGAGCCTCAGTGGACTATCCCAGCCCGCGCGCTACGCTTGGGCGTTCGCAGTCTCGAAGCGACGCTTCTCGAGCGCTCTGCTCACCCTACTGGGCCCACCACTTCACTTCGTTCGCGCTGAGCCTCAGTGGACTATCCCTGCCCGCGCGCTGCGCTTGGACGTTCGCAGTCTCGAAGCGACGCTTCTCGTGCGCTTTGCTCACCCCAATGAACTCACCACCTGGTTTTTTAACTTCCAACAAGGTTATTTGAACAGCAAGCTCTGT
>Ga0209137_1005100_pt1 | contig 10142 bp, 9 predicted proteins | sample SaaInl5LU_22_DNA_FD_184642 | JGI IMG/M metagenome (GOLD analysis project Ga0209137, IMG submission 184642) | Marine microbial communities from expanding oxygen minimum zones in the Saanich Inlet - ESP_105LU_22_DNA (SPAdes) (version 2) | ecosystem: Environmental > Aquatic > Marine > Intertidal...
GTGATCAAGCTCAGTAGGTAGAATTTCACCACCACCTTCTTTGATATCTACACGGCATTGGCCACATGAACCACCGCCACCACAAGCTGAAGATACGAAAATACCTGCTTCAGCCAACGCACCAAGTAGTTTCCCACCTGGCGCTGTTGTAATTGCTTTATCAGGGTCGTTGTTTATTAAAATTTGTACATCACCGCTAGGTACCAATTTAGACTTGGCAAACATGATGATGAATACTAGCGCCAATACGATGGCAATAAACATGCCGACGCCTAAGTAAATTTCTGCGTTATTCATTTAAATGCTCCCGAGCTCTATTAAAGCTGAATACCAGTGAATGACTGGAAGCCAAGTGCCATTAGACCAGCAATCATGAATACCGATCCAAGACCACGGATACCATCAGGCATATCAGCATACTTCAGCTTTTCGCGGACAGCGGCCAATAGCACGATAGCAATTGCCCAGCCCATACCACTTCCTACGCCGTAAACCACACTTTCGGTCAAGTTATATTCACGCTGTACTGCGAATGCTACACCACCAAAAATGGCGCAGTTAACCGTAATAAGCGGTAAGAATATACCCAACGCGTTATATAGCGCAGGGAAGAACTTATCTAAACTCATTTCTAATATTTGAACCAATGCTGCAATAACACCGATAAACGTTAGGAAGTTTAAGAAGCTCAGGTCAGCGTCAGGGAACCCAGCCCAAGCAAGCGCGCCTGGAGCAAGAATATTAACGTAGATAATTTGGTTAACCGGTACTGAGATACCCAATACAACGATTACCGCAACACCAAGGCCCATAGCGGTTTTAACTTTCTTAGATACAGCCAAGAAGGTACACATACCCAAGAAAAGTGATAACGCCATGTTCTCAACAAAGATTGAGCGAACAAATAACGACAAATAATGTTCCATGACTTACTCCTTAGGCTCAACTTGCTCTGGGCGAATGGTACGGATAAACCAAATCATACCGCCGATTAAGAAGAATGAACTGAATGGTAGGATTAATAATCCGTTACCTTGATACCAACCACCGTTCTGAACTAATGGAAGGATTTCAAAGCCCAAAATAGTACCAAAACCGAATAGCTCTTTAATCGTACCAATAACGACTAGTACGAAAGAGTATCCAAGGCCGTTACCAATTCCGTCCAAGAAGCTCATAAGAGGTGGACTCTTCATCGCATAGGCTTCTGCACGACCCATTACGATACAGTTAGTAATTATCAATCCGACGAACACCGACAGCTGTTTCGAAATTTCATACGAATACGCTTTCAATATTTGGTCAACAACAATTACCAATGAAGCAATGATTGTCATTTGAATAATAATTCGAACACTAGAAGGTATCTGGTTGCGAATAAGTGAGATAAACAAGTTTGAGAATGCTACAACGCTTGTTAATGCTAATGACATTACCAATGCTGTTTCCAGCTTTGTGGTAATTGCCAGTGCTGAACATACCCCTAGTACCTGAAGGGCGATCGGGTTGTTGTCCAAGATTGGCCCAAAGAGGGCCTTTTTCATTTCTTTAGTATCTGCCATGAGACTTCCCTTATGAACGCCATGCTTGGTTCTTCAGGAACTGGCCGAAGCCTTGCTCGCCTACCCAGTAACGAATTGTGTTTTCTACACCGTTACTTGTTAGGGTCGCACCTGAAAGCGCATCAATTGTGTGAGGATTGCTTGGGTTCGCGTTTTTCACTACACGGATAGCAACATCGCCATTCTCGTATAATTCCTTACCGTCCCATTTTTCCTGCCATGCAGGATTTTGCACTTCACCACCCAATCCTGGGGTTTCTTTTTGCTGATAGTAAATTAGCTCGCGCACGGTTTGCCCGTCTGCATCTAGCGCTAAGAAACCGTACATAAGATCCCATAGTCCACTGCCATGCACTGGAAGAATGATGCGCGATACATCACCTTGCGCATCACGCACCAAGTAAACACTGGCTACGTCAGGGCGACGTTGGAAACCCACGTTGCTATTAGTTACTTGCGTGCTGTACTCAGTTTGCTTAGCAGCCTTGTACATATCGTAATCTGCAGATGGCGCTTCAACGAACTGGCCGCTATCCAGATTAACGAAGCGCGGTTCAACACGCTCGCTGTAAGTGCTTTCAATAGCACTGTTGCTCATACCAACTTCGTACAAACCCGCTGCGTTTAAGATATTACTCTTTTTGTCCAACGCCGCGTTAGTCTGTTGTAGCGAGCGCAGGCCAACGGCTGCGCCTGATACTACAATCGAGCAAACTAAACATACTGCAACAACGATACCTACCGTTTTGCCTAAAGATTCTTTCTTAGCCGACACGTGCTACCCTCCGCTTGATATTGCTTTGTGCGACAAAATAGTCGAACAATGGCGCCCATAAGTTAGCAAACAGAATTGCTAGCATTACACCTTCAGGGAAGGCTGGGTTAAGGACGCGTATCAGTACCGTCATAAAACCAATGAAGAAGCCGTATGCCCACTTACCTTGGTTAGTGAATGATGCAGATACTGGGTCTGTCGCCATAAAGAACATACCAAAGGCAAGTCCACCCACAACGAAGTGCCAGTATGCAGGCATTGCAAACATGGTATTGGTATCGCTACCAATGACATTAAGTAATGTTGCGAAGAAGGCAACACCCAATGCCACACCAGCGACAATTCGCCAGCTTGCGATACGCATGTACATAATAAACAAACCGCCAATCATGATAGCCAATGCAGAAACCTCACCAGCAGAACCAGAGATGGTTCCGATGAAGCTGTTCATCCACAGGTCCATGTTTGCATAGTCAAGATTACCTGACGCCGCTTGGCTTAGTGATGTTGCACCCGAGTAACCATCAGCTGCCACCCATACTTGGTCACCTGAAATTTGAGCAGGATACGCAAAGTAAAGGAAGGCACGACCAGATAATGCTGGGTTAAGGAAGTTACGACCTGTACCACCAAAGACTTCTTTAGCGATAACAACACCGAAAGTAATACCTAAAGCAACCTGCCACAATGGAATGGTTGCAGGTAACGTAAGCGCAAATAATACCGAGGTTACAAAGAAGCCTTCATTTACTTCGTGCTTACGTACTGATGCAAAGAGTACTTCCCAGAAACCACCTACGATGAAGGTAGTTGCATAAATAGGAAGCCAGAAACAAGCACCATAGAAAAACAGACCTAACGTGCTCGCGTTGGTTAAATCACCGCCAAGTGAAGTAAACAATGCTGCTTGCCATGCATCTGGAAGTGTACCCGCACCCATTGCAACGGCATCTTGTGCCTGCAAACCGATGTTGTACATACCAAAGAACATTGCTGGGAATGTTGCCATCCATACCATGATCATGATGCGTTTAAGGTCGATGCTGTCACGCACGTGCGTGTTAGCTTTATTTACTTTGCCCGGCGTATAAAAGATGGTTGCCGCTGCTTCATAAAGCGCATACCACTTTTCATGCTTACCACCCGGCTCGAAGTTCGGTTCGATTTTTTCTAAATACGCTTTTAAACCCATGACTTAACCCTCTTTCTCTATCGTGGCCAAACAGTCGCGTAAAATAGGACCATAGTTGTATTTGCCAGGGCATACATAAGTACACAAGGCCAAATCTTCTTCATCCAATTCTAAACAACCCAACGTCTGAGCACTGTCAGTATCACCAGAAATCAGGTCTCTAAGCAGAAGCGTAGGAATGATATCTAGGGGCATAACGCGTTCATAATTACCAATTGGAACCATAGAACGTTCAGAACCATTGGTAGTTGTTGTCATATCAAATTTCTTGCTACCACCTAGGTGACCTAGGTAAGCGCGTGTCACTGAGTGTTTGTCCGAACCTGGAGTGATCCAGCCTAGGAACTTCTTCTCGCGACCTTCTTTTAATAGTGAAACTTGGGTATGGAAGCGACCTAAGAAACCGTGAACGCCTTGTGCAGTTGTACCGTTAAGTACAGAGCCTGAAACAACACGTACATCACCGTCGGCCTGTTCGCCATCGGTTAGTTCAGTAAGATCGGCACCAATAAGCGTGCGAACAAGACGAGGGTTAGTTGCAGCAGGACCCGCTAACGAAATAACACGACGGTTATCGAGCTGACCTGTTGTTAACAACGCACCAATCGCCATCACGTCTTGATAGTTTACATGCCATACGATTTTGCTAAGACCAGCAGAATCGAGATAATGGATATGTGTTCCAGCAAGTCCAGCAGGGTGTGGGCCGCCAAATTCTTCAACGTCTACGGCTGCATCGCCAGTAGCTACTGAAGCACCTGGTGCTTTACACACAAAGACCTTTCCGCCGCTCAACTGTGTCAACGCTTTAAGACCATTCACGAAATCGTCTTGGCGCTCAGCGATGATAACAGCAGGATCTGCCGCTAACGGATTAGTGTCTATCGCTGTAACAAAGATTGAACTTGGGACAGAATCTAGCGCTGGAGCCTTGCTAAATGGGCGCGTACGTAACGCAGTCCACATACCAGACTCAACGAGGATTGACTGAAGTTGCTCACGTGACGCGCTCGCGATTTGATCAGCAGCAATAATGTCAAAGTTTACGGCATCGCTACCACTTACTTTAACGACTACTGATTGCAGAACACGTTTTGCACCACGGTTAACCTCTACCACTTCACCTGCAGCTGGAGCAGTGAATTTAACGCCAGGGTTCTTTTTGTCTTCAAAAAGAACCTGACCTTTCTTCACTACATCGCCAACTTGGACGTGCATGGTAGGGCGCATACCCACATATTCTTCTCCCAGAATGGCAACGCGCGATACAGCAGACGCTTCAGCTATCTCCTGTTTCGGCGCTCCCTCAATTGGGAGGTCGAGACCTTTCTTGATTTTTATCATATGTAATTGCACTACTCTAATAGAAATACCCTTTTGCATGACCGCAGTAAACCTGCCTGTCAGCATGCAAAAACGCATTAATAACAGGTGTTAAACACCTTTTCTTGTTTGAATGACGGAACTTGCTACGTTGTTACAGCCTGCTTACTTTTTAACCGTAACGTTTATTTGTTATAGACCAACATCAGAATTTTACACCTTTTTATAATATTATTGGCGTAATGACTGCTGCTGTTGAGCGAAGGTCGACAAGCCCCCCACTTAATGTCGGGATTTTAGCATTAACAAATAGGTTTGTGCCATGCAAATCACGATTAAAGCTAAAAATTTCTACAATTTAATGTAATTTTTTTAACTCGCTTCCCGTAATTAAGCGATAAAAAGCCGTCAACGAAGACGGCTTTTAAATGCATAGTGAGTTTCAAACACTACCACTCTGTTTGAATCTCAACATCTCTTTCGTAATCAACAGCATCGATGTCAAAACCGAAAAGTTTTAAAAACTCATGGTGGTAACCCTTGTAGTCACTTAATTCGTGAAAATTCTCTTGGGTAACTTGATCCCATAGCGCTTTAATCTTCGCTTGCGTTGCATCATTCGTTTCTTTTCCGTCCATACGGAATCGATTGGCTTCGTCTAAGGTAGGGGTATCACCAAACAAGCATTCAGTAAAAAGCCCATAAATTTGTTCGATACATCCCTCATGTGTGCCCTCTTCTTTCATCACTTTGTAAATCAAAGAGATATATAAAGGCATTACGGGTATCGCAGAACTAGCTTGAGTCACCAGTGCTTTCAACGAGCTAACGTTGGCTTGTACCAGCAACTTACTATTTTTACCTATGATGGCAGCAGCGGCTCGGTCTAGGTCTTCTTTTGCTTTGCCGATAGTCGCTTGTCCATAAATAGGCCACGTTAGTTCTTTGCCAATGTAGGTATAAGCGGTAGTTTTACAACCTTCTGCCAGCACGTCGGCGTCACGCAAGAAATCCATCCAACGTTCCCAGTCTTCGCCACCCATCACTTTTATTGTATTTAAAATCTCGTCGTTGTTGGCAGGTTCTAACGACACGTCATGGACTTTGTCTTTATCGGTATCGTAGGTTTTAGTGGTGTACGCTTGACCCACTGGCTTAAGCGTCGATTTATATGTCACACCCGTTTCAGGGTCGGTACGGCGAGGCGATGCCAAACTGTAAATCACGAGATCAACTTTACCCATCTCGGTTTTAATTTTTTCAATAGCTTGTGCTTTTATTTCATCAGAAAACGCATCGCCATTAATGGTGTCTGCATACACGCCTTTCTTTTTCGCTTCGCTATGGAATGCGGCGGTGTTGTACCAGCCGGCTGTCCCAGTTTTACGTTCGGTCGGTGCCTTTTCAAAACAAACACCAAGCGTGTTTGCACCATATCCAAATGCTGATGTAATACGCGATGCTAAGCCATATCCAGTAGAGCTGCCGATCACAAGCACGTTTTTAGGGCCTTCGCCAATGCTTCCTTTGCTTTCAATATAAGCAATTTGTTCTGCAACCGATGCTGCACAGCCCACCGGATGAGCATTTGTGCAAATAAAGCCTCGTACTTTAGGCTTAATAACCATATTCATTTTCCTTTTATTAGCGTGCGCGTATTGTAAACATGCATGGGCGTTTAACAACTCGGAGCAGATGCGCGTGAGTAACACGCGCATTGCTACAACGATTCTCATGCAGTGAATAAAAACCGAAAACGTCACCTTGTGTAACGACCGCTCTTATTATTACCCATGTCTTTCAAAATTAGCTACTTACATCATCATGACTTTTCGTGTAAACGCAGTATCACTAAGAAAAAAAGGGCTTACATCCTTACGATGTAAGCCCTTTTCACAAGGTAAATATAAATGCGCTATTCGCGGTTTTTATAATATTCTTGGTCTGCAAGTTTGTGATACGCCGCTACATCTTTATAGAAAGTTTGGTAGTTACTGTAAATTCTTGCAAAGTCTGCATCTTCTTCAGAGAGGCGCGTCATCACTTTTTTGGTGGCTTGCTTCAGCGCTTTCATGACATCGTCGGGCAACGGTTTCACTTTTACACCGTGCTCGTTAATGAGCGACTGCATAGCGCTGTTATTACGTGCCGTGTATTCATCAAGCATGTCTTGATTCACCGCACGAATGGCGATACGCACAATGGCTTGTAAATCGCTAGGCAAGGTTTCGAACGCTTTTTCATTTACAATAAACTCAAGCATGGTACCTGGCTCATGCCAACCTGAGTGGTAATAATATTCCGCCGCTCTATGTAAACCAAACGCCAAATCGTTATATGGCCCTACCCATTCAGTCGCATCAATAGCCCCTGTTTGTAGCGACACAAATATTTCGCCACCGGTAAGGGTTACGGGCACGCCGCCCACTTCTTTAAACACTTCCCCGCCAAGCCCCGGAATACGCATATTAATACCGGCAAAATCATCAAGGCTGTTTATTTCTTTTTTGAACCAGCCTGCCATTTGTACCCCTGTACTGCCGCCGGCAAAAGGAATAACGCCAAACGGCTTGTATAATTCCTGCCACAGTTCGAGGCCGCCGCCATAATGCAACCATGCATTCATTTCGTTGGCTGTCATACCAAATGGAATGGCAGAAAATATGGGAGCTGCTGGGATTTTACCTTTCCAGTAGTACGAACCCGCGTGGCCCATTTGCGCCGTACCTTGTGCAACCGCATCAAACACTTCAAACCCCGGGACTAATTCACCTGCCCCGTATACCGATACTTTTAAACGCCCGCCTGACATTTCTTCTACATATTGAGAAAATGTTTCAGGGCCTCGGCCGAGGCCAGGGAAGTTCTTCGGCCAAGCCGTAACCATTTTCCATTCATAGGTTTTTGCCGGCTCTGCCGCTGAACTAGGCATCGTTTCCTTTTCTGAACATCCGCTTAGTAAAGTGAATGCGAGGACACTGGCCAATGACAGCAATGTTTTTGTTATTTTCATAATCGTTATCTCGATGGGTTATATACAATATCTGGCAACCATGTGGCGAGTTCAGGCCAAATGGCAAGGGCTAGCAGTAATAATAGTTGGATAGCAATAAATGGCACCACGCCGCGATAAATATCCGATGTTTTCACACTAGGAGGTGCAACCCCTCTTAAATAAAATAGTGCAAAACCAAACGGCGGCGTCAAGAAAGACGTTTGAAGGTTTACTGCTAGCATAATACCTAGCCACACTGGGTCTAATCCCATCGCTAACAAAATAGGCGCAACAATTGGAACGACAACAAACGTTATTTCGATAAAGTCCAAAATAAAACCGAGTACGAATACTAACAGCATGACCAAGACCATCGCGCCAATAACGCCGCCCGGTAAATTAGTCAGAAATTCTTGTACAAGATGTTCGCCACCAAAGCCTCGAAACACTAACGAAAATACCGATGCCCCAATAAGGATCATAAACACCATACATGTGATTTTTGTTGTGTCTTGCATGGCGCTTTTCAGCACCTGCCGAGTCAATTTGCGTTGCATAATAGCTAACACTAACGCCCCCATCGCTCCGACACCTGCCGCTTCTGTAGGCGTTGCATACCCACTAAGTATTGACCCCAATACTAACAAAATTAACACCAATGGCGGGACAAGGGCATGCAATAACGATGGTGCATCATCGTTGTCTGTTTCTAAGGGAGATTTCAGCGCCTCAGAGTGAGTAATCACGCCTTTCATGCTAGATATTTTACTTAAGAAGACGACATAAAGAAGGTAAAGGACAACAAGCAATAGCCCAGGTATTAATGCCCCCACAAACAAGTCACCAACAGAGACGGAATCAGGAGAGAAAATCCCCATTGATAACTGCGCTTTTTGATAAGCACTTGATAGTACATCGCCAAGCAATACAAGGGCGATGGAAGGCGGAATAATTTGCCCTAGCGTACCGGTAGCGCAAATTGTACCTGTTGCGAAGGAAGGGCTATAGCCACGATTGAGCATTGCGGGTAAGGACAACAGCCCCATTGTCACCACGGTAGCCCCCACAATTCCGGTACTTGCCGCCAATAACATGCCCACAACTACCACCGAAACAGCCATTCCTGATTGATATCGCCCCATTAACGACGACATGGCCAGCAGTAAATTCTCGGCTACTTTCGATTTTTCTAGCACCACGCCCATAAAAACAAAAAGTGGAACAGCAATAAGGGTTTGATTAGTGAGAATGCCATAAAAACGACTGGGTAGCGCATGAAGGTAGCTAGGATCAAATGCGCCAACAATATATCCAAGCCCTGCAAAAATTAACGACGTACCCGCAAGCGTGAATGCGACAGGAAAACCAAACATGAGTGCGCCACATACACATAAGAAAAGAACAATAGCCATCCATTCCATTAGCGCTGTGCTCCATGCTTAATAATATGCACGTTACGCGCTATATCAGATACACCCTGTAGCAGTAGCTGTACTGTCATAACAATAATAAGTGATTTAAGAATGAATACTAAGGGGAGTCCACCGGCCTCTTTTGACCCTTCAAGCAAACGCCACGATTCGCTTACGTAAGAGAAACTGTAAATAATCACAACAAGGGTTAACGGCATCAGGAAAAGCACCGTGCCAATCAGGTTAACCCACGCCTTTCGCGTTACCGACCAATTCCGGTATAGCACATCAACCCTTACGTGTCCGTCTACACGCAGCGTATAGGCCATGCCCAACATAAACACAATGCTGTGGAGATACATTACCGATTCTTGTAGTGCTATCCAACCACTATTAAACCCATAGCGCAGCACAACAATAGAAAACGTCACGATAACCATCAATAGGGTTGCTGCACTGACAACCTGAAATATAAACGCGTTGCATTTATCAATGACCGAAAGCGGCATCTGATGCATTGACCTTGGAGATTCATTACTACTGGCAAGCGCCATATTGACGACCCATCCACTTTACTTAACAGTTTTTTTACATAGCGCTAGAGTAATGAGTTTCTGTTTGATTGCCAATGATTTGCGTAAAAAATTAGTGAGTACTGGAAACAAGATAGTATTTATTGTTCTAACAAGGCGAGAAGCCATGGAAGGCGGTGAGAACAGCAGAAGAATATGACAAATAAAACAAGTAAGCAGGTCACCCTGCTTACTTATGTAACGATGAATTAACCAAGAATATCAAGCAATTCAACATCAAAAATTAGCGTGCTATATGGCGCAATTGCTGCACCAGCGCCCTGCTCACCATAAGCTAGGTCGTGTGGTAC
>Ga0209137_1005104_pt1 | contig 10132 bp, 9 predicted proteins | sample SaaInl5LU_22_DNA_FD_184642 | JGI IMG/M metagenome (GOLD analysis project Ga0209137, IMG submission 184642) | Marine microbial communities from expanding oxygen minimum zones in the Saanich Inlet - ESP_105LU_22_DNA (SPAdes) (version 2) | ecosystem: Environmental > Aquatic > Marine > Intertidal...
TGTGCGGATGAAAGGACTCGAACCTTCACGCCGTAAAGCACTGGTGCCTAAAACCAGCTTGTCTACCAATTTCAACACATCCGCAGCCGAAAGCCGAAACTTTCTATTAATGTGTAATCAAAAAAACAAAGAACTTATATTCGTTTATTTATACTCTAAACGAGGAGTTTGTTTCAATTGAGTTTTATATATTCTCAACTTTTTTTACTTCATTTACTTTTTCAAAAGTATACTTACCTTTAATAAATTCATTAAGAGCAATACCCTGTGATTTAGCAGTAGCAAACTTGTTATAGTCTTCTACTGTTACGTTTGAATAAATATAAGTAGCATGTGAAAAGTGAACTGTAAGTATCATGTGCTCGTAATTGTATGAGCTTGACTTTACTGTTGATGAATTGTAATCGTTGCGTTGAACTGTAACCATAATTATTTCTTTTAACAACTATTATATGGAACTATTCTGTTTTGTTTCTTTTAATCTTTTTTAATTATTTTCTAAGGTAAATGAAACCAAACGCCCCTTTTCAGCGTATAAGATATGGTTTTATGCCTGAGGGTAAAATAACGTTTAAAGACCTTCTTGGTTTGTTACGTAAACAGGTAAGGTACCCGACATAGCCATTTGAAGGTTTCGAATCGCTGCAACTAGTTCAGAATTATCATTAACTTGATTAACCGGTACTGGACCTTGTACTGGACCAGCTGTTGAAGTTGTTCCTGTAGTAGTACTGGACACTGCTGTGTTTTTAACTTCTCCCGCGAATTCAGTTAGCTTTTCTACTAGCGTATTAATAGCGGCAATCATTGATTCTGTCATATCATCAAATACAGTTGAACCATTTGAAGTTAATGTGGCTAATCCTTCATAAAGCTTTCTAACCTCTGTGACTTTTTCAAGGTCGAGGTCATTAATAGAATCTGTCCATGTTCCCATTGAACCGGCAATATTCTTTAAAGCTACATCAGCATCTTTAAGTGTTACATCTTGTTTACCAAATGTACTGATAAATTCAGACAGCTTACTAAGAGGTGCCATCATCTTATCAACAATAGAAATACCTTTAGTTATTTTAGATTTTCCCAAGAACCAGGATTTTTCAGCATCTGGATTGTTGCCTATTGCCGCAAATGTACCTGTTAGTGCTTCTACAATATCCTGGGTATTGGTTTTTACATTTTCAAAATCAGCTGGAGTCAAGCTTCTAAATTTAGTTGGATTTCCATTTTTATCCCAAGCTGTTGGAAATTTAAGCATTGCCATATTTTGAACACCATATGCTATACCAGCTAGGGCACGGCCCATACCTGATACAGCTGAAATACCTTGAGCAACTTCCGATGTACCCCCACCTGAACCAATTAATGCGCCTATAAATCCTGCACCACCACCTGGATATTTCGTACCTATTTTAGCAAACTCTTCAGCTAATACATTTGTAGTGTTAGCTATTTGAGCTGGTAGTACATCATAATCAATATCAAGTGCTTGAAACTTTTCAATACCTTTTGCAATTGAAACTAATGCCAACCCCGACATAATCAACGCTGGTGCACCTGCATACATTCCCGCAATAGCAAGAGGTGGTAACATAAATGAACGAGCAATTGAAAGAAGTGCCCATTCCAAGTTTGACATTGCTACACCGCCTTTAATAATAGTAATACCCATTACAGTTACACCTTTTGTGGCATGACCTGAATCTGCAAATAAATGATCAAGTTCTCCAGGCTTCATAACCTCAGCCATTTTAGAAAGACCGAATGCTATTGCTATTAAAGCACCTCCGGCTAAAACCATAGCTGCAGCACCCGGTATGATAAACGCAGATGCGGCACCAGCACCGGCCATTAATAAACCTAAACCGGTTACAAGGGCACCTATTTGTGCTATAGATATCCATCCCTCTGCTGTTGGAGGTACGGCTTCTGTGAAAATAGACATTGAATATGCAAGTACTAAAATAGGTACAGCTGAAAGTAACATGGCTAGAGCGCCTTTTTTAATCATACCTTCAAATAAACCCGCGACTGCAAATATCAATGCTGTTGCAAGAATAAAACCACTAACAACCTTAATGGTTTCCCATGGTGATGTTTCACCTTCATTTAATATCATTTCAGCTAAAACTAAACCACCCGCTAAAGCTACAAAAGCTAAACCAGCAATAACCAACCCTGTTGCAACTTCCTTAATTTCTTTAGTGATGTTCATTTTACCTAAAAGATAGAACACACCACCTATAGCCAATACCATAGGCACTGCTAACATTAAAGCAGGTATACCTAATATAAGTAATGGTAATGAAAGGGCCAGCATGCCCGCAAATTTAAGAATAGCACCACCTAATTCTTTCATAGCATCTATACCCGTGACAATGGCATTCATCTTTCTTTCAGACTCTTTACCATCTGGCATTATATCCATTGCTTCCGCAATAAGTTTAATACCTGCACCAATACCTTGAACTGCTGTGCCTAAAGCTTTAGCTGATCTCTTGTCAACTCTAAGTTTAGTAACACCACCTGCTGCAATAGCCTTAAGATAATTACGCATCTCCACGAAAATACCGAACAGGTCACCTTGTGGGCTTACCTGATACGCTGTGTATTCCGTAGCTTCTACAATACTTTCTTGATTTTGTAAGGAAAGCTTTTCAAATGCGGATTTAAAAAATGCGGCCATTAATACTAATAGTAATTTAGTTTATATATCAAAGTTTTGGCATTGTAATCTTTGGCATCTTCATGTTACCCATAGTTGGCATTTTAGGTTGATTAGACTTCATATTTGCCATTTGGTCATTCATTTGCTCGTTTTGATTTTCATTACCCTTCTGTTGTTCTTTTAACATTGCAGAAAGTTCTTTGACAATATAGTGATACTCATAATAAGGAAGCGCCTCCACTTCTGAAGGCTGAATCCTTAAATGATGCATCAAATAAAACTTCGTCTTAAAGTAATTCTGAAGAGAGATCTGAAATAATGAAAAGACTTTTGATTCCACCTGGAAAGTCAAGCGGGACAAGGACCTCCTCGCCTTGTCGATCAACTACTAGATTAGATTTAACTCCAATTTTCATTTTTTCAGCAAGTCTATAGATTACCATATACTTTCTTTCAGACCAACCTTGAAATTCAACTTCCATTTCAAAGATGCTTTTAGAATTGAAACCCCTCCAGTCTTGTACCAAATACGCTGCAATTTGAATAAAAGAAGCATCCCATGTTTTACGCTCAGATTGACGAGATTGCATGAATTTAGTAATCTCTTCCATGACTCCAATGCTAGGTGGCGCAATAATAACCTCACCGGCTGATTTAGTCTGCACTACGTAAGTTCTTTTCTCAGAATCATAGTACTGCTCAATTTCAGCAGGGACTTCCTCTGTGTCAAAGTATTTAGTGCTCAGCTCGACGTCAAATGATTCACCATTTGAATCTTGACCTTTAAGCATTAACTTATTCTCTGGCTCTGGAAATGTTAGGTCTCTAATTGAAAGAATTAAAAAGATTCTATCCTCTTCTAGGATGTCTTTATAAGACAACATTTTAGTACCTGACTTAAACTGAGTACACCCCTTAACAATAGCATTAAGATTAAACTCAATATCTATAAGATTCCCTTCATCCATTATAGAAAATGCTCTAATTTCCGCTACTTTAGCTGACCTAATTTTAAGTACAGCATCCGTTGGATAAAATTTACCGTGTGATGGTAACTCATTTAAGTTAAGTTGGACCCAGCCTAAATGTAGGTCTGAATCTAAGGTTTCGTTTTGGAATCTAGCCATAGAAGCTTTACCCAATCCGTTTTTCTTTACTTCGTTAATAATTTCCTGATCTTTACCTTCTACCATACTTTGGTATGGGTCTTTAGTGTTTTCTTCCATTTGTTATTTCTTTTTAAGCTGTTTTAGTTTTTCTTTACCGAATACTTTTTCTTCTTCGTCTCTTGATTCTATTTCAGCTCTGATTAATTCTCTAATAAATGCCGACATTGAAATCGGTCTTTTTCCGTTTTGAATAGCATCATTTAAAATAATTCTATTTAAGGTGGATACCTCCTCTTCGGAAAGTAAAACCTGCAATTTATTTGTTAGCTTATGGCTCATATTATGATAGTATTATAATAACTTTTTAAGGGTTAAAAAGAGAGCAGGTTGTAACCTGCTCTCAATTAAAATAAATTAATATTTGTTACGCTAGTTCTTCTTTGAAGTTATCACATCTCCAAGTTACATCCATAACTTGTGGAGCAGCGTCAGAATAGTCGCCGCCTTCTAGGAATGGAAGACCTGATGAAATGAAACAATCTTCAAGAGTTACTGTTCTAAAAATATCACCTTTTCTATTAAATTGCGTAACGATAATTGTACCTACGTAATCTTTTTTAAGACCCATTTCACCAGTGTTGGCGTTATAGATTTGGTTGTACCAATCTTTTAGTGTCTTATAAACGTATGCTTCGTTAGCGTCATTTAAGTTAAGTGAAAAGTTAACTGCTAAATCAATTGCAGTGCTTTCTGGTTGAGAAGCAAATGAACGAGTAACAAATTTAAATTTTTGTTCTTGAGTACCTATCGCTTTATTGATTTCCATACCAGAAATCGAATTTACTTGTTGTAATAGCATATTAGCACCTTGAACACCAGCAGGTGGAAGAATAGTTACTTCGAATAGTGACTGTTGTACTGGTTCAAAGTTTCTACCTTTTCTGCTTGTTTGGTCTTGTGAATAATGTGGAAGTGGCATATCTTCTATAATCTTTTTTTATATATCTGATTAACTAAAGTTACCTGACGCAATTTCACCAGTGTTTAGAACCGTTGTTCTTTGAACAACAATCTCTAGACCTTTAACTGGCTCAACAAAAGTATCTAGGATACCGATGTTTGCATCAATTACTTCATTTGTATTATTTGTAGTGTCAATCACATTCTTGAATTCGTATACACCAGCATCAGCTTTAACTGATTCCATAAATGAATCTGCTAGAGTTTTAATTTCAAGTCTTGTTTGTGGAGTGTTAAACTCAAATACGTAATCCTTTAAGATAGCTGCTAAACCGTCTTGGATGTAAATCAGAACCTCTCTTACGTGAGCAGACGAAAGCGCCGACTGTACAGACTGTTGTGCTGTTTTATTACCTAGGATAGTTAGACCAGCACCTCTTTGGAATACAATTGGGTTGATTCCAAACGGCTCAAGTACGTCTCTGTCTGATTTGTCAAATGCATATTCTGCACCTACAACACCAGCTCCTGAAATAACACCTCTTCTTGGACCCGCAACAATTGACCACGGTGAAGAAGAAATATACTTATCAATAAAGTTGTTAGACACGTAACCTGCTGAAGGAACAATAATATCTTTATTGTTTTCTCTTGCAACTAGTGCAGTGTAATAAAACGCATAGTTTGCACCATCGTTAATACCCGGTAGTGTAAATAGAGCTGTTGGGTTTTTATCTAAGTTACCACCTGTAGCGATAAAGTTGATATCAAAAGCACCATTAGCATCTGTGAAAGAAGGGTTAGTTGACTTCTTAAATTCAGAGATAAATGGAGCATTTAAGATAGCTGACGCATTTTGTCTTGCTTTAGCTAAACCTGAAAGCTGTACTTTGTTTAATAGTGAACCATTATCGTAAGAAGCAAATGTATCAACAATATATCTAAAGTCAATAGCATCTTTATCTACTAATGAGTTAGCTAGACCAGAACCTAATGTAACTGCATTTAAACAATCTGAAATAGTTTGGTCTGCAATATTAGCACCTTCTAATACAAAAGTAACGTAGTTAGATTCTGCAGTTTCAAATGATTTGTAACCTTTAAAGTCTGAAGTTGCTGCAGCTTCACCCGAAGTAAATACTCTGTAAATAACATCATAACCTAATGTTTCTTTAGAAATTCTTAGAACTTTAACCATTCTACCATTTTCTTGAGCTAGAATGTAATCACCAGCAGCTAAATCTAATTCACCTAAACCGTTAGATGCAATAAATTCTACAAACTGTGTGTTACCCGTAGACTTATTGTACGATAGGTATGCATCTAAGTCATAAGACCTTTCATCAGCACCTAGGTTGTAAGAAAGAAGTTCGTGTGAAACACCAGCTCCGTATGCATGACCTACTAGGTCTGCTTTGTTAACTCTTACGACTGGGTCTAAATCTTGTAGAACAGCTTCTTCGTTAATTGCACAGAATAAACCTGTTCTTCTAGCTTCAGAGTTGATAATAGTTTCAATGTAAAGATTGTTACCTTCTTTATCGATAAAGTTAGGAAGTACAGAACCTGTGTACTTTGCTAGTAGAGTTACTTGTCTTAACGCAGCAAACTCATCTAGTTTTTCTTTTTTAAGACCAGAAGCGTCAAAGAACTCGCCATAAACCGGGTCAGTTGCCATTGCAGTAGCTTCAAAACCACCTTTAAATACAAATACGTCAACCATAAAGTCTGACATATAATCGAATGCATTTAAGTATGCTGGTACGTCACCCTCACCATACCAGTCTCTTGCTAGAATGTTGAAAGACCTAACGTCTTGTGCTTGTCTTACGATAACTGTGATGTTATCTTGTTTAATATTAGCAAATCTTAAGATATTATCTTCAAATGTACCTACTACAGAATTTAAAGCCTCATCAGAAGGAGACCAGAATTTTTCTGTATTAAAGTAGTTAGCATATGATGAATCACCCAATTGTGCAACCGCAGCTGCGTCTGAACCCGCTGTAACAAGTGCAGCATAGTCAATTGTATCTAAATTATCAAAAGAAGCTACATTTAGTGCTAGGATTGGACCTCTTGTTAGAGCAGCAAGTGCTGACCTGTGGAAGAACATCCCTCTTTTTTCTAGGTTTTTGTCGATTGAACCGAAAACCTCAATAAATTGCTCAACAGTGCTTACTAAAACTGGAGAATTGTAAGGACCTTTCTTAGAGTGACCTACAACAAGTCTTAAAGTTTCTGCTGGAATATTAGCAGATTGCGACTTGTCAAATTCTAGTCTATAAACACCTGAACTTTTAAATTGTAATAGTTGTGGACTTAGTGCCATGATGTATAACTATATTTTTTATTTTTTATATATATCTCAATCATTATCTATATAATGTCATAAATGTCAAATTGTAAAGCACCATCTCCTTCAAAATCTTTATAAAGGATAGCTTCCATTTTTTCGTACAATTCTTCATCTATGACATCTAATAATTCTTCAATCATATCAGCATAATCAGTGGTTTGAAAAAACTCACCAACCGTAACACACGTCATAATAACATCATCGTTACCGTGTTGACCACCGTATGAACCATTGGATAATGTACCAAACATTGATGACTCGTCAACTGTTGTCTTTTCATCAAATTCTATTTTGTTATTTTCAGCTAACTTTTTAAGATTCTGACACATAACCGGTTTGTTATCGGATTTTACCCTGATACCAGGCTTTAAAGTTCTGGCATCGTGACGGTGCTTAAATCTTACAATCATCTCCTCATCAAAGTCATTTCTTCTTGGAAAAACTGTTTGTAGATATTTTATAAGCACGGAGCCGTATGTATTGTATTCTATAATAAGCTTAACGTTTTCCGAATCAAAAACATCAACAGATAATGTATAAAGAATTTTAGCAAAGTCTTCAATAACATGTTCATTTGACCTAAAAATACCTATTTGTCTTAACTTAAAAAAGTCATACATTGCACCTGGATTGTTTAATAGTTCCATGTGTCTCTCCTCCATAGGTACAACTTCAAACATGTTAATTACAGAATAATCACCACCGTTACCCTCGGCAATATCAATAGAGAAAGTGTAATATTTACCACCTTCTTTCGCGTCTTCTGGATTAAACTCCGGGCTAAAGAACAAATGGTCCTTTAAATCCATATGAATGTTTTCAAAGTCTTCTAAATCGTAATGTACATAATTTTTTATGTTCTTACGAAACTTTTTCATTGTAGCTGGACTAAATAATAAATTTGAAGAGCTTACAAACTCGTTACCATATTGTCTATTAAATGCATCTTCCGAACCTAAATTACCAAGCTCTCTTACATACCAATCATCGTTTCTATCTGGGTGTTGCCACCAATCGATTCTAGTTGGTTTGTATGCATTTTGACCACGTTCTGCATCCGAATATATTTCATAAAACTTGTTAAACCCGTTAGGCGTTGAAGTAATATTAATACGAGATACTTTAGAAGCTGAGAGTGTTGGATAAACGTTTTCATAGAATGAATCCACAATCGTTGGGTGAACGTGAGCAAACTCATCAAGATACAAATTGTGAATTGTAAAACCAATACCTGACTTTGCAGTAGTTGATTGACCGACTAAACGACAGCCATTATCAGCCCTAACGTTCATGACGTCATACTTAAGAATACCCGGCTTCATATAAAACGGCAGATTCTCAACTACAACTTTAGCCTTATCAATAATTTCTTTAGTTGAATCTGACTTGTTAGCTAGTAAAAGTGTCGTCTTATCAAAGTTAAACGTTAAATACCATGCGTTAAAGATAGAAGCTGTTACGGTTTTACCCATCTGCCTAGACGCCAATACAACATTAAACCTATTGTGTTGAAAATCTCTAAGCAATTGCTTTTGGTAATCGCGCAACTCAACCTGCTGAACACCCTCGTCAGTCATTACAACAGCATATGTCTGTGCAAAATAAACAATATCATTGGCACATTTTGCTAACTCAGCAATTTCTTCATCAGTGTATTCAAAAACAATATTACCTTTACGTAAAAACTGTTTACCTTCATAAAAAGGCAAAGCCACTTTAGGTCGATAACCCTGGTCCATTGCAAGAACAAGGTCGTTAACCGATTTAGTAGACCATACTAGCTTTTCAGCCATTGCGTCAGTTTCTGACTTAGGTATCCATTTATTATCTCCTGTGTAATCTGACATTATTCGTTGTCTTCAATTTCAACGTCCTGGATGTCGTTATCAATACCTGCTCTAATCTTAGACATCAGGTCTCTTGTGCCTCTTTGGACGTTACCACCATCGTTATTTCCACCCGTGGCAGTATCTGTGATTTGTTTGTTAGTGCGTTCTTTATAAAGTTCAGCATCTCTAGCAATACGCTTAACCGATTCTTCGGTTGCCATCAAATACATTGTTTGAGATTTGATAATATCTAACATTGATTTTTGAAGAGTTGCTAGAACCTCGAACATCCTCGGTGCTAATTCACCGTTTTCGATAGTTTCTAACAGTGTTGTTAAAGCGCGTTCACCAGCTTGAAGTTGATAAACTAGAGAGCTCATGGTCATTTCGTCCATTCTCTTTTTAGCTTGAACATATTCGTCGTGTTCTATAATATCTGCGTCTAAGTAAAAACGCATTAAAGAATCTATAGTCTTTTTTGCTTGCTTATCGGAATTTCCTTTAACTACTGCGTAATCAAAAGGTTCATAATGTTCTGAAGCTACCGGTAACTTTGGGTCAACCTCAATACCTTCTAAAGAATCATCACCGCCAATAAGGCTATCTAATTCACTTCTAATTTCGTCCGCTTTTGAACGAATGTTCTTTTCATTATTAGCCATAAATATAATCTGTTAGTATGATATTATATATATCGCGGATAACGCAACACATTTAATATACTGTTTAAATAAAGTTACCTTGCGTTACGGTACCTTTGGTATGAAAGTGATGGTATTGCGTTGTCAATTAAAAGTGCCAGGTGAGCATCTCTAACTAGTGATTGGTTTAAAATATTGCTATGTTGTTCTTCTTCGATAGTCTTTTTCCAAAGTCTAATATTCGTAAGTTTAAGCATACCACCTTTAAGTCTATACGGTCTATCAAGGTCCCAGATAAATGCTTGAGTAACTGACCTAGTTTCAGTAAATTGAAGTTCTAAATTATTTGTAGCATCTTGCGGCCTGTTCCTGTTATTAGACTCGTCTAAGTGGTAAATGTTTACTGAAAGTTCACGGAACGTATTTGACATATTAATAACTAAGCCATACCATTCATCTGAACTTAAAATCATATTATGCAGGAATGTATGCATTTGGTTATTTACCATTACCTCTAATTTAGTAGAAGAAAGTCTTATCGATAAACCTTCACCAAACTGGTCACC
>Ga0209137_1005105_pt1 | contig 10131 bp, 7 predicted proteins | sample SaaInl5LU_22_DNA_FD_184642 | JGI IMG/M metagenome (GOLD analysis project Ga0209137, IMG submission 184642) | Marine microbial communities from expanding oxygen minimum zones in the Saanich Inlet - ESP_105LU_22_DNA (SPAdes) (version 2) | ecosystem: Environmental > Aquatic > Marine > Intertidal...
CTCACGCTTGAATGTTGTGGGTGCTCAGCTCGGCTTGACGGATCAGTTAGCCGGCTTGAATGCGGATGATGCGGCTGAATTAATACTGACACGTGTACGTGAAAGACAGCTGCTACTGCATATGATTCCTAATGGCTCACCGGCCGAGTTTAGCCGCGTTAATGACGACTTTGGTCAGCGAGTGAACCCTGTTACTAAGAAACGATCGATTCATAAAGGCGTTGATTTAGGTATGGCCATTGGTACGCCAGTGTATGCGACAGCAGACGGAATTGTTGAGACCGCAGGCACGGATACCAAAGGTGGTTTTGGTAAGATAATCAGAATTCAGCACAGCTTTGGTTTTAGAACCTACTATGCTCATTTAAATAAGCTACTCGTTACGCCAGGGACTTATGTTGTTAAAGGGCAGCAGATTGCAGAGAGTGGAAATACAGGGCGATCGACGGGCCCGCATCTGCACTATGAAGTACGCCAATTATGGACAGCCTTGGACCCAGCACCGTTTATGAGCTGGTCGTTAGAGAATTATGAGTCGCTGTTTCAACAGGTCAAGGAGGTTAAGTGGGATTCCTTAGCAAAGCAATATCCGCTTCGCATAGCAACAAAAGTGTCACCATAGTGCCTAATGGGGCGCTTTTAACCGGCGATCTGATGATTGAGGGTGCGCTGCATTTAAACGGTGAGTTTGATGGTTTGTTGGATACCCAAGGGAGTCTTGTCATTGGTCGCGGTGGTCTTTTTAAAGGACGCGCACGCGCCCACGAGGTGATTATCACGGGGCGATTTGATGGCGAGCTTCATTGCGATCGCCTGCATATTTTAAAAGGGGGTGTCTTTAGTGGCCGTGTCGCCTGTGAGCAGTTCCATCTAGAGGATAAAAGTGAGTTTTTGGGTCAACGCATCTACCCCGGTATGGAGGCGAAGGTCCTTGATGAAGCGCTTGAACTACTAGAACAGCCCTTGCCAAAACGATCCGAGTTGACACTCGATAATCTGATGGAATCGCTGCCAACTCAAGTGAGCTTGAAAAGATCTAATGATGATTAAGGGAGTAAATTATGTGTGAGTTGCTCGGTATGAGTGCAAACGTGCCGACTGATATCTGTTTTAGTTTCGCTGGTTTGATGAAGCGAGGGGGTGGTACGGGTCCGCATAAAGATGGCTGGGGTATAGGTTTTTATGAAGGCCATGCTTTGCGCGCATTTCATGATCCACAACCCAGTTTTGATTCACCCATTGCACAGCTAATATGCAACTATCCAATTAAAAGTCGAACCGTTATTAGCCACATTCGCCAGGCCAATGTGGGCGGCGTTAATTTAGAGAATACTCACCCATTTAGCCGTGAACTCTGGGGGTATACCTGGACCTTTGCACATAACGGACAGTTAGATAAACAGCTTTTCGACTGGCCGCTTCGCTTTTATAAACCTGTTGGTACTACCGATTCAGAGTATGCTTTTTGCTGGTTACTGGATCAGATACGTGAACAATTTCCCCAGCGTCCAAAGAACCCTGATGCGCTTATAGCCTTAGTTGCAGACTGTGCACAAAGACTGCGTGCCTTGGGTGTGTTCAATATGTTGTTAAGTGAGTCCGAGTTCCTTGTCTGTTACTGCTCGACTAAATTGCACAGAATTACTCGCCGAGCACCCTTTGGCGAAGCGCAGTTAAAAGATGCTGATATGACAATTGATTTCTGCAGCGAGACCCAACCCCAGGATGTAGTTTCAGTCATAGCAACAGAGCCACTTACGGATAACGAAAATTGGCACAAAATGAGCGAAGGGGAACTGGCAGTATTCCGCCTTGGAGAGATTTACACCCCTAATATTGTACCTGCTAAATTAGAGGGCTCAGTTGTTTGAGCATAGATGACCTAGGGCAATTGCCTGGCTGGTTGGCCGAAAAGCACCCCGATAATAGGGCGCTGGTCACGGCGACAGACGCTATGCGATTTAGCGAGCTAGAGCAGTATTCACGCAGAATTGCGCGCTGGATGAGTCAAGTGCTTGAGCTTCGAGAGGGCCAGTCCATTCTGATTCGTTTACCAAATGATATGCATCTCCCTGTTGTCCTGTTTGGCGCAATACGCATAGGTGTTATTCCCGTGTTAATTCCGGCCAATGCGGGAGTAGCAGAGGTTAAGCGAATAGCTAAAGAGGCACAGGTCGTTGCGACCATCTCACTGGAGCAAGCGTCTGAGAACCTGAGGTTTCTATCTGAACTGGATAGGCCCCCAAAGGTCATCTTTGTTGGGCGCCATGATTTTGGAAACACAATAGAACGTCGATTTGCGCGTTTTGTTCGAGCCCTCAAAACAAATAAGACCGGAATACCGCTCTACTGGTTAGCCGAGGGTTTAGCGTACGACAGTGATTCGTTATTTGCTTGGCCACGCCTCTCCTCAGATAGTGTTGCTATTGTGCAATACACGGCAGGCACTACGGGTGCACCTAAAGGGGTTCAGTTAACCCATGCTAATTTAATTGCGAATATGCAGGAGCTAAGCGCCTGTCTACATGCTGCAGGGTCTCACTCAAACGAACGGATGTTAATTTCACTGCCACTCTATTTCAGTTATCCGCTCATGCTGATGCTAACTAACTGGCTGCGCGGTGGGACTTCGGCTATTGCCTATGATGTGCGTGATACCGGCCAGGTTGCTGAACTATTTGATCGCTTTAAACCCCATGTGTTTGTTGGAATCACACCTGTTTTTCTATCTCTGTGTCAGGATGTGTTGTTTCCGCAACTCGACTTCTCTGATCTACGCTACACCTTTTGCGGTGGTGCTGTGCTAAATGAGACCGTTGCGAAGCGTTGGAAACTTATAACAGGTTCATCTATTGCACAAGGCTACGGACTGACAGAAGCCTCTCCGGTGGTTACCTTTGACTCAAAGTTAGGTGGGCGTTTTGCACATGTAGGGCAACCTTTGAACGGTACTCAGATCCGTATCGTAGATGAGGATGGTGAGGCGCTTCCCTATGGCTCAAATGGCAGTATTCAGATCAAAGGGCCGCAGGTGATGAAAGCCTACCTATCGCAGACAACACGGGGGCTCTTCCCGTTCACCCCCGATGGTTGGTTACGAACCGGTGATATTGGCCGTTATGACCCCTCTAAGGGGCTGGAGTTAATAGAACGTCAACACGATGTGATTCGAGTGCCCGGTTTTCGCGTATTCCCCTCTGAGATTGAGGCGATAGTCAGTCAACACCCCAGTGTATTGGACTGCGCCATCATTGGGCTCCCCTCTGAAGAGGGGAGTCAGAAGATTAAACTCTTTGTGGTGACGAATGATCGACGCCTGACGCAGCGCCAAGTGAGAGAATATTGTCGCCAGCGACTGACTCGTTACAAGGTTCCAGATCTTGTCGAATTTCGAGCCTCCTTGCCGCACAGTCCGAGTGGACGCGTGCTGCGCCAAAGCCTCTTGGCGGAGAGTTTAGTGGGCGAGGCCCAATCTTTAAGCTAAAATCGCGCCCCTTTAACGTCTAGGCCCAACTGACCGATGTCGCTAACTTCTGTATACGCCCAACTTGATAACTGTCGCATTGCAGATCGGTTTCCACTGCGTCAAGCTTTAGGCCGCCTCAAAGAGGGTGATGAGGCTGGGCTGGCGCAGATACAGGATCGTATTAAGGCATCAATCGCTAAGGTAGATAGTCTGCAACTGTTGTCTAAGCAGCCGATTAACTATCCTGATTTGCCTGTAGTCGAGCATCGCGCCAAGATAATGCAGGCGCTATCCGACCATCAGGTTGTAGTTGTCGCAGGTGAAACAGGTTCGGGTAAGACGACCCAGTTACCCAAACTCTGTCTGGAGCTTGGACTGGGCTCTAAGGGTTTAATTGGCCATACTCAGCCACGTCGTTTGGCGGCGCGAACGGTAGCAAACCGCATTGCTGATGAGTTGCAAACGCCTTTGGGCGGTCGTGTTGGTTATCAGGTCCGTTTCCATGATCAGGTGAGCGACGAGACGCAGGTTAAGCTGATGACCGACGGTATATTGCTGGCTGAGACTCAGAACGACCGTTTTCTTGAAAAGTACGAAGTGATCATTATTGACGAGGCCCACGAGCGCAGTCTCAATATCGATTTCCTGCTCGGCTACATCAAGCGCATACTTCCCAAGCGTCCTGATCTCAAATTGATAATCACCTCGGCGACCATTGACGTTGATCGCTTCTCGAAACACTTCTTAGACGCGCCCATTATCAGCGTATCAGGACGTACTTTTCCGGTCGATGTTCTCTACAGACCCTTACTTGATCAACAGGATGAAGATGAGCGTGCGATTGATCTACAACAGGGTATTCTTGCGGCGATTGATGAATTAACAGAGATAGACCGCACTAAAAATGAAGCGGGAGCAGGCGATGTACTGATCTTCCTGCCGGGTGAGCGTGACATTCGTGAGACGGCAGAAACCTTACGCAAAGCACAGCTTCGTAACACTGAGATAATCCCGCTTTACGCGCGACTTTCGATTGCCGAGCAAAATCGAGTATTCAGTGGGCAACGCGCGCTTGGAAGACGCATTATTTTATCGACAAACGTAGCGGAAACATCAGTCACTGTGCCGGGTATACGTTATGTTATCGACCCAGGCTTAGTGCGCATGTCACGCTACTCTTACAAGGCTAAGATTCAGCGACTTCCGATTGAGCCTGTCTCTCAAGCGAGTGCCAATCAGCGTGCCGGGCGATGTGGCCGCGTGGCTCCCGGAACCTGTATACGCCTCTATTCAAAAGAGGACTTTGATGCGCGTCCTGAGTTTACCGATCCGGAGATTCAACGCACTAACTTGGCCGCTGTCATACTGCAGATGCTGCAGTTACGACTGGGTGATATTGATCAATTCCCCTTTATCGATCCTCCAGATAAACGCTTCATAAATGATGGTTATAAACTGCTCGAGGAGCTGCAGGCGGTTGATGCTAAACGCCACATTACAGCAATGGGACGCCAGCTAGCTCGCTTGCCAGTCGATCCGCGCGTTGCCCGCATGTTGGTTGAAGCGCACCGTCAGGTCGCGCTACGCGAACTGGTTATTCTCGCGAGTGCTTTAAGTATTCAAGACCCACGTGAGAGACCCGCAGACAAGCGACAAGCAGCTGACCAGCAACACAAGTTATTTGAAGATGAACATTCAGACTTTATTACACTGCTGAACATTTGGAATGCCTACGAAGAGCAGCGACAGGCGCTGTCACAATCCCAGCTACGTAAATGGTGTCAAAAGCACTATCTATCGTTTATGCGTATGCGCGAATGGCGTGATTTACATCGTCAGTTACACATCAGTTGCAAGCAGTTGGAGCTTAAAGAGCAACCTGACAACGCCTCGTACGAGGCGATTCATAAATCGCTAATAAGCGGACTTTTAAGCAACCTTGGGTTTCAGCACGAGCGTAATGAGTATCTAGGTGCGCGCAATCGTCGTTTTAAGATATTTCCAGGCTCTGGGCAGTTTAAACGTAATCCAAAGTGGTTGGTGGCAGCCGAGCTTTTAGAGACGAGTGCGCTTTACGCTCATACGGTCGCCAAAATCGAGCCGCATTGGATAGAGCCTCTTGCCAAGCATCTAATTAAACGCAGCTACCTAGAACCTCACTGGGAGAAGAAGCGAGCGCAAGTAGTGGCGCAGGAGCAGGTGCGTCTTTACGGCCTGACCATTGTACAAGCACGAACGGTACATTACGGTACGATTGATAAACAGATTTCGCATGAGATCTTTATCCGTTCAGCCTTAGTTGAAGGCGAATATCGAACATCGGGAAAATTCTTTGAGCACAACCGTCAGTTACTTCAGTCAGTTGAAGCGCTAGAAGACAAGTCTCGCCGCCGTAATCTCGTTGTCGATGAAGAGACCTTATATCAGTTTTATGCCGATCGTATGGCCAGTCACAAAGGATCGGATGTTGTAAACGGTATCGGGTTTGAAGCTTGGCGCAAGTCAGTTGAGCCTGAGCTGCCAAAGCTTCTATTCTTCAGTGAAGCTGATGTAATGCAGCGCTCGGCGGAGCATGTCAGCCAAGATCAATATCCTGATCAGGTCCAGCTTGAAGGTATAGAGCTAGAGCTAGACTATGCCTTTGAACCGGGTAAAGAGCATGACGGTATTAGTATCGATTGCCCTTTGCCGCTCTTACCGCGTTTAGAGGTGGAAACGCTCGAGTGGATGGTGCCTGGTATGCTCGCAGATAAGCTAGAAGCCATTCTTCGTGGTCTGCCCAAGCAAGAGCGTAAACACTTTGTTCCGATTCCAAACTATGTAAAAGAGCTGGTTGAGAAACTGAGTTTTGCACAGGGCGATCTTTTTGAGGCGATCTCTTTGCAGTTGTTGCGTATATCGGGGCGAAAAATTGCGGCTGATGTGTTGCGTGCGGTCAAGCTTGATCCAATTTACAAAACCAATATTCGTGTTGTGGATGCCAAAGGGAATTTGTTGGGGCAGGGGCGTGATTGGGAGGCGTTACAGCGTCAGTTCGGCGGCGCCGCTCAAGAGGCACTCGATAGAGCCCCCAAACAGCATTGGGGCGAATCAGGCTTAACGGATTGGAGTTTTGGTGATCTGGACAAGCAAGTCACTGTGCGTCATGCCGGTGGTATTGAGGTTGACGCCTATCCTGCATTAATCGACAAAGGGGATTCAGTCGATCTAAAGCTAGAGATGAATCTGCTGGATGCAGAACGAGCCAGCTTGCTCGGTGTGGCGCGTTTGATGCTGATTAGTATGCAGGCACAAGTAACACAGGTGCGTCATCGCTTACCCAAATTAGCTCAACCGGTTCTGTACGTTAATAAGATCTTTACTGAGCGTCTATTACAAGATCAGATTCTTGTCTCGGCCGTACTACAGTTAATTGATCAGGCAGAGCTTCCACGGACGCAGAAAGCCTTCAGTGAGCTTCGCGAACAGGTGAGGGCAGAACTCTTTGATACAGCCTGCCAGCGCGTGAAATTTGTTACAGACCTACATAGCGCTTATCACCGTATCAACAAGCAACTCAGCGGCAAGGTTAACTTGCAGACAGTCCCTGTTTTGAATGATATTCGTGCACAACTGAATGCGCTGATACATCCACACTACCTGTCTCAGACTCCACCTGAGTGGCTTGCGCAGATGCCGCGCTACCTTAATGCGATCGAGACTCGTTTGGAAAAGTATCAGCGTAATTTGCGACAGCAGGTACTCTGGGCGAATGAATTGGCACACTGGCTAGAGCGACTGGAGTCCAGTATTAAACGTGCGCAGGTGCGCGGCGCACCCAGCGTTGAGCTTCTTGACCTACGCTGGTGGTTAGAGGAGTACCGTGTTTCGCTATTTGCTCAAGAATTAGGGACTCAATTCAAGATCAGTGAAAAACGGCTTAAACAACGCTTTGATGAGGTAAGTGGCTGATAATTTATCACTATTTAGGTATTTGACGTTTTTTGCTCTGTGTTAACTACGATAATTACCGCTTAGCTGCATTGCACAAATATACTCAGTCGCTACAATCCATAAACGTAACTTAGTAGACGGATACCCTGATGATCGATATAAAACGCCATGTCGGAACGTTTCTCCTCGCCGGGCTCATCTTTGCAGCGCCCGTTATGGCTGAGGATGGGTCTAAAAATGATCCCTGGGAAGGTTTCAACAGAGCAATGTTCAGTTTTAACGAAGGCTTAGACCGCGCCATTATTAAACCTGTGGCACAGGGGTATCGCTATGTCATGCCTGACTTTGCAGAGAAGGGCGTTCATAACTTTTTTGAAAATATCAGCGACGTAAAAACCTTTGTAAACAATATTTTACAGGGTAAACCAAAAGAGGCGAGTCAGGATCTAGGTCGCGTGATTATTAACACGACTATTGGTATAGGTGGTCTTTTTGATGTTGCAACTGCCCTGGAAATTCCAAAGCACGACGAGGACTTCGGACAGACCTTTGGTGTATGGGGTGTAGACTCAGGCCCCTACCTTGTCTTGCCACTATTTGGCCCGTCTACCTTACGTGATGGTATCAGCCGTGTGCCTGATATGATGATCGATCCGTTGCAAGAGATTGCTGATGACGACCTATATACAGGCTTGCAAGTTCTTCGTGTGATAGATCTGCGCGCATCACTGCTGGATGCGGAACGCGTCATTAGCGGGGACCGCTACACTTTTATTCGTGATGCTTACCTGCAACGTCGTGAATTTGAGATCAATGATGGTCAAGTTGAGTTTAAGTCAGAGGACTTCTAGTTCCTTAGGCTGCTGTACACTTTTTTGTAGAGCGAACCTTCGATGAATCACCTAGAGCAGCGCATTCTGATCTATACAGATGACGCTCAGACTCAAGACCGTGTCGTAGAGCTATGTGAGCTCTGCGATGCGAGCCACCTCCGAATTTCGGTAGCCGCTAACCCTAACGAATTGAAAGATCTATTCGACCACCACGATTTCGCGCTAGCTTTTGTCGATATGGATAATCAGGTGGCGCCTGAGTTGCTTGATGATATCGCATTGCAGCTCAGTCCAAAGCCGACTATCGCCATCGTCGCTGATGGCAGTGCTGACTCATTGCTTGTGTCCATGCGAAACGGTGCAGACTCTGTGTTTACGCAGGATGAGATGGCATCAACCCCATCCAAGCTTGTCTACTGTATCGAACGTCAACTTCAGCGAGCAGCGCGCATTGATGAGGTGGGTTTTCTCAGAGATTCGTTAAGCAATAGCTTAGAAGAGTTAAAAGCAGATCAGATTGCCGCACGTGAAATTCAAGAGCGACTACTACCCGATACCGAGACTGTTTCAGGTGATCTGAAGGTAGAGTACTCCATGCACGCTTCTATGGTGCTCAGCGGCGATTTCGTTGACATTATCAAGCTACGCAAGGGAAAACTGCTCTTCTATTTAGCTGATGTCTCTGGCCATGGTGCCTCCTCAGCTTTGGTAACGGTGTTATTGAAAAACATCACTAATCGAATTTTACGCGCCTACAACTTGAGTAAATCCAAAGTACCGGAAAACCCAGAGGCGTTACTGGCCCTGTTTAATCAAGAGCTGTTAGTCACGAGTATTGGCAAGCATCTTACGATCTTTGTTGGCGTGATTGATCAAAACGAGAATCAGTTGGATTATGCTGTAGGTGGACATCACCCTATGCCAGTATTGGTGACTCAGGGTGAAGCGAACTCTCTAGAAGGGCGTGGCATGCCAATTGGGCTTTTTGAAGACCCAAGTTTTGAGCGTCGCCAGATAAACCTTGAAAAACAGTTCAAACTTTTCCTCTTCTCCGACGGTATCCTGGAGATAATAAAGGGTGACAATCTGCCAGAGAAGGAGCAGAATCTGCGCTCTTTATGTGAGCAGGTCGATCAGTCGCCGGCTGCGATACTGGCAACAGTAGATGCGGGGCGTGAAAGTCTGCCTGATGATGTAGCGGTAATGATGGTTTCGCGCCAATGATATCCAACTCGGGTCAAATACTGTACGCCTGCCAAGAGGGACATTATGTCCTGAAGTTTCTAGGTGATGTGCGACTGACGATGTGCTCTACGATAGACGAGCATTTGCGCTCTATCTTAGCGCGCGCAGATATCACTGATAGCCTTATAGATCTTACCGAAACCGATAATATAGACAGTACCTCCCTCGGCCTTATCGCTAAACTGGCGATTAAAAGCGCCAAATGCGACCTCCCCAAACCCACTCTCGTCTCCACCAACCCTGATGTAACGCAGATTCTATATGCAATGGGTTTTGATCAGGTTTTCCTGTTGCTAGAGGAACTCCCTGCCAGTGCTAAGGATCTGGTTGAAGTGCCATCAGTACAAGAGTCGGAAGAGGTGGTTAAGCAACGTATTATCGACGCCCATCGTGTACTGATTAGCTTAAATGATGCTAACCGCGATGAGTTTAAAGATCTTATTAGCGCACTAGAGTGTAATTAACCGAACAACTGCCCACATAGAATCAACGCACATTACCCTAGTTTGAGTTCCCCATACCGCATGCATCCCTGTAGGAGCGCATTGCCAAAGGCAAGCCGCGACCTCAAGCCCGTACCTAATCGCGGCTTAACACGACGTGTTAATGCGCTCCTACAATTAGCGTTTCTATAATTCAGAAATATTCTCACCG
>Ga0209137_1005106_pt1 | contig 10127 bp, 9 predicted proteins | sample SaaInl5LU_22_DNA_FD_184642 | JGI IMG/M metagenome (GOLD analysis project Ga0209137, IMG submission 184642) | Marine microbial communities from expanding oxygen minimum zones in the Saanich Inlet - ESP_105LU_22_DNA (SPAdes) (version 2) | ecosystem: Environmental > Aquatic > Marine > Intertidal...
ATGAGATGCTCGTATCCTATTTCAAGTTATTAGCTTCATGACGCCCGCTCGTGATGGAATGTGAGTTAAACGACAAGATCAGCAGACTTTGCTGGTGAACGTACGCGGATGACAACTCTCATCGGCATTATAGGTGCAGAACCATCAGGGATGAGTATAACAATCCGGCTTGTTGAAGCAGGGTGCAGAGTGACCATCTCAGACAAGAAAAAAATCCGGGCGAGCAGATCTTTAGAAATGCAACAGGAGCATCTGACGATGCTTATTTCGCTTTTGGGTGACGACTATAAAGCCGGCGTTAAATAAACCAAACGCTTTTGGCGTGTCGCTGAGCATGAGCTTTGTCGTCATCTTTTGAAGATAAATCGTCAAACTCTCGGATCTTTGTGGAAAGGCTTTGGGTTCCTCAATGTCATCGGGAAGGCTGGTATCAAAAGATATACAGGCGTTAGAGCAGTTCAAATTAATGAAGCGGACGGCCGGTTAGCTAAAGTGTTTAAAGATGGGCGCCAGGATAGTTAGATCGATAGTGACCGTGTTTTGCTGCATTCTGGAGTTCTTCCTAGTTGCCAAACCAGAAGTTATTTTGAAAAAGCTACGTAATGCTGGGAGTTAGGTGAAGAGATCCGAAAAATTCACGAAATCGGAATACTAAGTTTACTGTGCACCCCGTGCCTCCTAAGAGAATCTTCAATAAATCCAGTCGAGATCATGTTAGCAATGACTGTATTCAAGAACGCGAGCACTTCGGGGTTACCTTTCTTTATACCGACTGCTTGCCTGATAGCTGTGAACATTGGGTGAAGGATTATGTAATTAGGATTGCTAGCGACTTCTTCGATGAGTGCTGGCTTTAATCCAGCCAATACCGTTACAGCACCTTTTCTAAACAACTCTAGAGCCTCCGTCATCGAGCTAGTGCGTTTAATAGTCGCGTGCCTCAAATTTGCCGTTAGCCACAAGTCATAAGCCGCCCGATCAGGAACAGCAATAGTAGTTTCAACCTGGTCCACATCCTGAGATTGTCGTAACTTCGAGTCCTTATGAATAAGAAAATGTGCATCTATCAATGCGTAGGAGATTGTGAAGTCCATCACCTCAGCTCGCGCGGGCTCCTCTGCAATATTACAGATATCCCATCGGCCAGAATCCACCGTATCTGCAATTAATCCAGGCCTCTCAAAACAAATTAACTCACACTCAACATCTAACTCTTGAGCAATTCGCATAGCTATATCCGGTGATGGACCCGTGGGCGTACCATCCGCATTGATATGAGGCACTAATAAAAAATTGCCCACGTTGATTGCAGCGCGTAAGCGCCCTTCGGGTACTAATGATTTCAAAATTGCTTTATTCATTTAGGTCCCTTGGCTAACAACGGTATCAACACAACCGGATAGACCTTCATTATTAACACATAAAACATCGATGCGAATCTTTACACCGATGATCTATTAAACATCAATTGTCTCGAACAAGAAGGCTGTTCGGGCGCCATGCTAATCTCTATCTTAGAGATTTCCCTGCGGATGAGGTCCTGGGGAGCTAAATTTGATTACCTCAGATAAGGGATTTCAAAACGTTTAATTGATGATTCAGGAACAGCAACTAAGAAGGCTCCGCGCTCGGATGAGCATGCGGTAGATGTCCTATTTAACTGCTCAAGATTCATGCGGAGCCTTTTAGTTATTTTTCTAAGATATTTAGAATTTTGTGAATCTAGAAGTGTACAAATTATTGGGTGTGCATGGCGCGCCCGAGAGGATTCGAACCTCTGACCTCTGCCTCCGGAGGGCAGCGCTCTATCCAGCTGAGCTACGGGCGCGTCGGAGGCGAAGTATACACGTAATTGTTTCATGCCACAGTTTTCCTCCAGGCTCGAACCAAAATACTCATGGCACTTAAAACCCCAAGACTTTATAATCTCGCGCACAAATCTGACCAATAGGCATGAGGTTCTCAATGAAAACGGTAATGACCGCGATCACATCCCTAATCGCATTGTCGGCGTTTGCTGCCAGTGACGATGCAACCGTGGTTCTCGAGCGACTGAAATCGCCGGCAACCATCTGTGTGATGGGCGATCCATGCGCTGCAAATATCGGTAAAGCTCCAGTAGCTGTGGCTGCTCGCACCGGTGATCAAGTCTATAACTCGGCTTGCGCTGCCTGTCACACCACTGGCGCCGCTGGAGCGCCGAAAACAGGAGACGCCGGAGCTTGGGCTGCGCGTGTTGATCAAGGAATGGAAACGATGGTCAAGCACGCGATTAATGGTTACAACGCGATGCCTGCGCGCGGTCTCTGTGCTGACTGCTCAGACCAGGAAATTGCCGACGCAGTCGCGTTCATGGTGGACAAACTTTAAGCTGATCAAAGACGCCGATCCCAGGTTGGGTCGGCTGCTTGAATTGGAGTCGGTACTTTCTTGAGTTTTTGAACCAGCGTTTCTATTGTCGAGACGGGCAATGCTTTCAATTCAATGGGTTCTTCCCTGATAACCCTGGGTTCGCCAGATGCTTCAACTGCACGCCGGCGATCCTCATCCGATCCATTCGAAAATAATGCTAAGTCAACGCCTGCATCTAGCGTCCGTTGAATCCGGTCCTCGATCGCCCCGGTAATGGCTCCCATCGTTAAACAATCCGAAACAATGATTCGATCGCCAAATAACGATCGAATATGGCTCATCGCGCTTGCTGACGTTGTGATTGGCTGATGATCCCATTCGGGGATGACAATATGTGCAGTCATCGCCCATCGCGTTCCTGACACGACCTGAAACGGAATCCAATCCGATTGCTCGAGAACTGCAACAGGTATTTTCAGGATAGGAAGTGATTGATGACTATCCATGTCAGCACGACCCATTCCGGGTATGTGCTTCACGATTGGTGTGATGCCAGAGCGAGTGACGCCATCGATAAAAGCTGTGGCTAGTGGGATGACTTCGGCAGGCGTCGTGCCAAATGCACGGTCTCCAATCACAGGGTCTGCACCATCGATGGACAAGTCCAATACGGGAGCGGCTACATGCGAAATACCGACGCTCGCGAGCTGAGAGCCAATGACTTGTCCGAGGCTATTCGCTGCCTCAAGCCCTTTGAACTGATGTTTTCGCCAGAGTTTTCCAATATCGAGAGCTGCTGGTAATTGTGGCCAATTTGGTTGTTTGAGTCGCTGGACGCGACCGCCTTCTTGATCGATAACAATCACAACATCATCACCAAGAATTTGGCGTAAAGACGCGCAAAGAGCCTTGAGTTGTGTCGAATTGTCGATGTTTCTCGAAAACAAAATGACGCCGTAGGGTTTAAGCTCGGTCAGCCATGATTGCTCTGATTCGGTCAGCGCATACCCTGCGATACCGATAATGATTGGGCGGTAGAGATTCATGCAGACTCACCTTTCAACATGGCCGCAAGCGCCGATAGAGCGTCTTGCCCTTTCTGTCGGGCCACCTCTGGATCCAGTTCATCACGGCCATGCCAATGAACATGCTCATCGGGTAATTCATCTAAGAAGCGACTCGGAGTTGTTTCCAGAAACTCACCAAATTGCTTCCGCTTTTTGGCATAGGTGATCGTTAATTGTTGTTTGGCTCGAGTAATGCCGACGTACATTAAACGGCGCTCTTCTTCGATCGTATCTGCTTCGACTGAGTTTTTATGTGGAAGAAGTTCTTCCTCAACGCCCATCAGAAAAACATCTGGAAACTCCAGTCCTTTCGCAGCATGTAAAGTTGCTAGTTGGACTCGATCGCTATCGTCTTCCTCTTCTTCGCGTTCCAGTATGTCACGGAGAACGAGTTTCCGAATGGCGGCCTCGATGGCCGTATCGTCAGAATCCATCTCATCAGCCGTTTCAGTGTCATTGTCACTATTCTTCAAATCTTTTTTGAGTGCTTCAAGTAACTGCAAGACGTTGCCCCAGCGACGTTCAGCCATAGGCTCTGAAGAACTTTGGTCAGACAGCCAGCCACGGTAGTTGATTCCTTCAATCAGTGCTTCAATCGCCTGCATCCCCTGACCTACCAGTAGGTCTCGTCGGGCGACTTCGATCAGCTCCTGAAATTGAGAGAGTCGTCTTGCAGCCTCTGGATCCAGTCGGGATGTCAGCCCCATTTCTGAAATGCAGGCATAGAGTGGCTGATTTCTCTCCTGCGCATATCGACCTAACACTTCAAGAGTGGTTGGTCCGATCCGGCGGCGGGGGACATTGATGATGCGTAGCAAGGCATTATCGTCATCGGGATTGATCAAGATCCGAAGATACGACATCAGATCTCGAATCTCCGAGCGCGCGAAAAAACTGGTTCCACCACTGAGTTTGTAGGGGATTTTAAAATGTTGAAGCTTGAACTCAAGGATCCGAGCTTGATGATTACTCCGATACAAAACTGCAAAATCTGAAAACTGTTTTTTCTGGTTGAGTCTCCGCTCTAAGATCATCGAAGCAATTCGCTCTGCCTCATCTTCATCTGTTTTTGTTGGTAATATTTCGATTCGATCGCCGAAACCCTTATCACTCCAAAGTGTTTTTTCGAAAATATGCGGGTTGTTTGCGATTAGGGCATTCGCGGTCTCCAAAATCACTCGGGTTGACCGATAATTTTGTTCGAGCTTAATCACCTTGAGAGTTGGAAAATCCACATTGAGTTCGTTTAAATTTTCTGGACGAGCGCCTCGCCAGGCATAAATTGATTGATCATCGTCACCGACGATGGTGAGGGCGCCAGAGATTTGTGTCAGCCGCTTCACCAACTCATATTGAATCCCATTGGTATCTTGATATTCGTCGACTAATAGGTAACGAATTTTCGCTTGCCACTTGGACAGAAGATCCGGTTTATGACGAAACAGTTCAACAGGTCTTAAAATGAGGTCATCAAAATCAACAGCATTACAAGCTTTGAGATAACGGTCGTACTCGACATAGGCGCTTGCGGCCAATACCGATTGAGGATTGGTTGCTTGGAGTATGGCTTGTTCTGGTGATAAGCCATCATTTTTCCACTGAGAAATGGTGTGTTGAACGCTTGAGGTGACGTCGCGATCGTCGATCGATTCCCGTTTGAGTAAATCTGATAAGACGGATTTTGCGTCCTCCGCATCCAGAATGGAAAACCCGGATTTGAGACCGGCGTATGCGGCTTCCCTTCGTAACAAATTCAATCCAAATGTATGGAATGTTGAGACAGTGAGACCGCGAATTTGATCTTTGCGTGCAACATTCCCAATCCGCTCACGCATTTCACGAGAGGCTTTGTTGGTGAAAGTCACAGCCGTAATGTGGCGGGCAGGAATCCCGGCTTCTTGAATTAGCCATGCAATTTTATGTGTAATGACGCTAGTTTTTCCGCTGCCAGCGCCGGCAAGCACCAGAAGTGGTGAGCCAACGTGGGTAATGGCTTCGCGCTGTCGAGGGTTGAATCGATTCAGATCCACACAATGATCCTTCCAAATGAGGCCGAGAGTTTAGCAGGTTGTCACCGTTGTTAACTGAACCAACCGGCTAGCCACCAACTTTTCGAGTGTTGATCTTGGTAGATCCAGCTGATCCGTCTTTGTTGGAATAATCCAATCCAATATCGTCGGCAAGTAGGCTCAAAATCCCACCATCCAGATTCAATTCGCTCTGGCCCTTGCAGGAGTCGATGTCCTGCGTTCTCAGGAGAAGCTCCGAGGGCCTCGGGAGGGTGTAATAACCAAATAGGGCGCGGAGGTAGATGCGGCAATGGATAGACTGTTGCTCTGGTATTTAGTTGATTCGCATATTCAGGTCTAGGGTCTTGTTGTCGACAGGGTGTTTTGATGCATTCAGAGCCAAGACGTGCAGTTAAGCGGTCGATGAGTTGATCTCGATCCGTATCATGTGCCTTCACAAACAAGTCCTGTTTTGGTGAGCTAGACTGGTGCACCTGTTGAATATGTAAGCAAATCCCTGTCATTGGGGATCGAGGCTGTAATTGTTCAAGTCGGATCCACGTCGGATCGGCGAGTGCGGAAGCGGCATTGACGGGGCTATTGAGAACAATATGTAAATGTTCGATTTGTTGGTCTTCCAAGGTGATTTCCCATCGCATATGGCTTGTGGTGCAGAGGCGTTGTTTGAGCCAATGAGAGGCATCTTGGGTCAGTCGATGAATCGGGAACCGGAGCATGTCAACGGACTCTAATCCTCGTAAGAATTCAAGAGACTGATGAAAAACAGGTGGTGGTGTGAACCAGGTTAAAGGCGTTTGATGACGCCCTGCGACCGCATTGAAATAGAGAAAAGTATTTTGATGGATGCGAGCTTGTCTGGCTCGGGAGGGAGCGCTGAAATAATCACCAATGGTTCGAAATCCCATATTTTTTAGCCGTTTGATCTGCTCGGCTGGAATATCAGCGATGTCGATTGAGAGACGACTGACTGTTTTTTCAAAAGCGTGCTCTTTTGGTCTGAGGCCTTCTTTGACAAAGAGCGCCGCCATTTCTGGCGAGTAGCCAAAAGCAAGATGAATCCTGAAGTGATGTGACACAGATGCTTGCTTAAGAGTCTGTGTCAGCGCACTTAAGTCACCAAAGAGAAATTTGCTTTTTGAGACTTCAATACAAAGGCCTTTTTTCCAGATCGCCACTTGATGTGAGTATTGGTATGCCCAAAGCGCTAAGCGGTGCAGTAGCCGTCGTTCCGCATCCGGTTGGTAGGTTTGAGTAAGAAGCTTTGGACATAGGGTGAGCGCCATACTAAGAGTCATGCCTGGCATCACTCCAGCTAATACCGATTTTTCGGAGCATTGCATGATTTGTCCTTGATGATGGATTGCAATGCATTCGTCGTGATGAGAGATGCCTTGGGCATCCAAGAGTAAATCTGGAAAGGTTAAGTAGGCGTAAATGACCATCAGTGGAGGCCTGCTGTTTCCTGAAGTATGCTCGTTTTTCGCCGTGTAGGATGGGCCTTGGTAATCCAGTGCAATTCCGACGGAATCACAAGAGGCGGTCGTGCATTGGTGCCTGGCTGTTTGAATACTGTGATTTCAAAGCCGTTTGATAATGATTGCATTGTCACGCGTACAGGCGCTGGAGATGCTTGAATTTGATGTTTGAGAGATCTGACTAGAAAGAGTTGAGTGTGTCCTCGCTGACAGGCGAGCTGTAAACGTCTGAGCTGGGTTGAAGTGAAAGGCTCGTTTTCCCATGCAATCAGGCTACGCATTGATTGAGTGTTGGCTAACTGTTCCAAGCACCAAGCTAATTGATCATCAGGGACGTTTAAGACATCGACTTTCTGTGGATCAATGCCTTCTTGCATGAATCGTTCAGTGCAGGGCGACAGTGGAGGATTGGCCAAAGCGATCCAGCGTGCATCCTGTTGCTTAGTCCATGTGGCAAATGCACATTGCATGGGTGCAGAGAGCAAATCGTCTGTCAGGATTTCAATCAACATATGAGCAGGCCAACCATGGCCTGAAAAATGCTGATTGAGCTCAGGAAATCCAGTATCCGTGACCTCGATCGCTGTTTTTGTGCTGCCTTGCCATAACTTTCCGGCATCAAATAGTGGGCGTAAAAGGTTTGTTTTCATTACTGTATAAAAATACAGTTTTTTGATGAAGTCAATCAGCTAATCTCGCCTCATGAAATGGATTTTGAAAGCTTGTATTTATTCTCTGTTTGCTGTCTTGCCCTCTCTCACACAGGCGAATCAAGTGACAGCGCGTTTGATTGCCCCCGTCGAATCGGTTGTTCCAGGAGAGACGCTGTGGTTTGGGTTATCACTTGAAATCGCTGACGGTTGGAATACCTATTGGAAAAATGCAGGTTCAACAGGCTTGCCGCCCACCCTTGAGCTGAATGATGGGGAAACAGATATTCAGCCAGAACTTCTCTTCCCTGTCGCAAAAACGAAGCCGTTTGGTGAAGACACGAGTCTTCTCACTTACGGGTATATGGAAGAGGTGCTGCATCCATTTCAGGTCACAGTCCCTGAGACCATCTCTGGTCAGTGGTCGTTGACGGGTGAGGCGCGATGGCTGGTCTGCCGAGATATTTGTATTCCTGAAAGCCAAGTCGTGAGTCTTTCACTCCCTGTGATGGGTTCTGAGCGCGAAGCGCGCCGATCACCATGGGTCCAGAAGATCGATGCTGCACGCGCTGCTGTACCCACTGACTTCCCGGCGACTGTGAATTTTGCCGGCGCTCAGTCTGTTTGGATCTCTGGACTGACAGAATTGAACGTGAAAGACGTGATGCCTGAGAGTGCTGGGGAAACGCTCGGCTTGGTGCAACGTGTTGAGTCTCTGAGTGACGGTGTCTTGATTACCTTCGATCGGACACTGAATCCTGCCGATTTTGCAGTCGGCTCATGGGTGGTTGGTCTTGAAACAGGCAGTGTGCGCATCCCATTTGATCCTAACTTGCTCGTTCCTTCAGCAAAGCAGCAGAACCTCTCTCTGGGATTGGTACTTTTGATGGCGTTAGCCGGTGGCTTGATTCTGAATTTGATGCCTTGTGTTTTCCCTGTGCTGTCCATCAAAGCACTCTCCATCGCGGGCAAAGCGAGCAAAGAGCGGCATGAAGTTCAAAAAGGCGCTTGGCTCTATACAGCGGGCATCTTAGTCACAATGCTAGTTTTGGCATCGATCATGGTCGGACTGAAAGCAGGTGGCGCCCAGATTGGTTGGGGATTCCAACTGCAGACCCCCTGGTTTGTGGGCCTCTTGGTTTATGTCTTCGTGATTTTGGGGCTCTGGTTGTATGGCTGGGTTGAATTCGGCATGGCGCTCTCGGGTGTTGGTCAAAATTTGACCGAAGGTCATTCTGGTCGCGCAGAGTTTTTCACCGGCGTACTAGCCGTTGTGGTGGCGACTCCCTGTACCGCGCCCTTTATGGGTGTTGCGATGGGATACACCCTGACTCAGCCTTGGTGGATCACGTTAATTGTCTTTTCGGCACTGGGTCTCGGGTTGGCGCTTCCCATGCTTATTTTTGCACTACGTCCTCAACTGGCGAGCCGATTGCCACGCCCGGGTCATTGGATGATTCGTCTCAAACAATTCCTGGCGTTTCCAATTCTTGCAACGGCCATCTGGTTGTTGTGGGTGCTCGTACGGCAAACCTCATCGGATGTTGTTGCCATAATGCTCGGCGGACTGTTGCTCTTGGTCTTTGGCCTTTGGCTCGTGAAAGGCGGTAGTCGTTTGTCGCACGTGCTCGGCGTGTTGGCAGTCATCGCCTCTTTGTCGGCAATCCCAAGTTTGTCTCAGCTCACACCTACCCCCTCAGAACAGGCTGTGGTTGATGTTGATTCAGAGCCCTACGCTTCAAGTGCCCTACGAGCACACGTCGATGATGGACGGACGGTATTTATTAACATGACCGCCGACTGGTGCATTACCTGTAAAGTCACTGAGAAACGGCTATTAACCACAGAGGCTGTTGATCAATTGTTTGAGTCTTATGGAGTGATTCGTATGACCGGCGACTGGACCCGCTATGATCCGTTAATCACGGAATACCTGAATGCTTTTGACCGGGTCGGTGTGCCGCTTTATGTCGTGAATCACCCGGGAATGGATCCAATCGTGTTGTCACAATTCCCGAGTTTTGAAGAGCTTGAGAAAGCGATTAAGGCAAAATCTTCGCTTTAATTTCACTGACGATGTCATCTGCACCCCAGTCTTTCATCCCTTGAATGCTTTCCACGGCTTCGCCGGATGTGTTGATTAATACAGTCGTTGGCACGCCTCGTAAGCCATACACTTTAAGACCTGACATCTTTGCGTCTTTCAACAGCACGGTGTGGTCGCCGAAAAGCTCGGGTTTTTTCGCTTTAAAAGCCTCGATTGTTTTGGTGTTTTCACCAAAATTCACAAGATACACCGTTGCCTGTCCATTGAGTTTTTGGCCGAGTAGTTCGAGATCAGGCAATTCTTTAATGCAGGGTGCGCACCAAGTGGCCCAGAAATTAACGACGGCCGGACCTTGGATCGTTGATGGCTGATCTTGCAGGTTAGTCAGGCCATTGGCCTGTGCTTTCATGAGGCCAAAACACATGAAAATCCCAAACAAGATTGTCCTACGATTGAACATTGTTTATTCTCCTAGGTAGTCGGATGGAATCCGATGTGAGTGTGCT
>Ga0209137_1005107_pt1 | contig 10127 bp, 4 predicted proteins | sample SaaInl5LU_22_DNA_FD_184642 | JGI IMG/M metagenome (GOLD analysis project Ga0209137, IMG submission 184642) | Marine microbial communities from expanding oxygen minimum zones in the Saanich Inlet - ESP_105LU_22_DNA (SPAdes) (version 2) | ecosystem: Environmental > Aquatic > Marine > Intertidal...
AACAAACCCTACTGGCGTCGAGGAAGGGTCAGTTCAACGCTGGGGGAGCTAACAGCAAGAATGGTGGTTTGGCTGGGGATAAAATGGCGAGGAGGAAGAATGTGGTGGTGAAGGGGACCGGCAGGAAGGGGGTTGGCGCGATGACGACGCGCGCCGCGGGTTCCTCCGGCGGCGCGCCGACCTTTTGTGGCTCGCCGGCGACGAAACAAAAAACGCGTACGACCCGAAGCGGTACGCCAACAAGCATCACCCCACGGGCCACTTCACTTTCGGGTACCACCCCGTGCGCCGCATGGAGCCAGTTATGCGCGTGGATTCTTTCGGGGAACGACGAGACGAAGTTCTTGGCGCCGCCGACGACTCCGAAGAGACGAAACGTGTGGGTCCCGTGGAGGTTGCCGAAAAAAAAAGAGAAGGTTCCGCGCCGGAGGGCGCGCTCGTGGTGACCAAGGCGAGTTTCCGCCGGTTCGCCGACGGCAGCGGCGGCGAAGAAACAAACTCGCGCTGGTTCTACTTCCCGCGCCTGTGCCTGGTGACCAGGCCGAGGGCGATGTGCGGCCTCGACACGAAGGTGCGTGTTTTCGCTTTCGGCGATTCCGCGACGTTTTTTGGTTTTTGTTTTTTTTTGACTTCTCCCGCGCGCGCCGAACCGATCCGAAACCGGCTGACGTATCTGGGGGGCGCTAGTCGAGGGTCCCTCGGGATCCTCCTCGGTGAGCGCCTCCTTCATAGCTCCGCCGAGAATCACCAGGGGTACGCTGCGACGAACTCGCGAGGCTGTACCCTCGCGCGTTCTACTTTTTCGCGACCCACATTTTTTTACCTTCTTCGCGACGGCAAGACTCTGGCGTCGCCTCTCGCGCGCCCGAAACGCGTCTCACTCCCTCACTCCCCTCTTTTTTGTTTTTTTCGCTTGGCAACAGGTTCGCGCGCCGCTCATGCAGCGCGCGTGCGCGCGCGTCGCGTCGCACGTGTTCGAGACGCGGGGCGAGGTGCTTTCGGTGGACGCCTTCGCGTGCGAGATCGCGTCCCTGCGCGAGTCGGTCTCGGCGGATCCGGCCGGCGCGCGCCGCGGCGCGCTCCGTGAGGCGATGGCGCCGCTGCGCGACTGGCAGGCGGACCGAAACGAAACGTTCGAAGAGGATGGCGAAAAAAATAGTCGTCTCGCCGCGCTGGACGACGCCGCTTCGGTGTTCGAGCTGTACCTTGACGCGGCGGAGGGTTTGGATCCGCACGCGAGCGGGGGGGTCGTCCTCGTGGACGCGTGAGGGTGAAAGAGCCTAGCATAGCGTAGAAAATATCATACATGTAGAAAAGGAAAAAAGTTGCAGACTGGTATGTGTGGGAGAAGGAAGAGGAAAAAAGTTGCAGACTGGCATCCAGGCGGCAGGATGTCCGAAAAATCGATTTCCATTTCCCGAAGTTCCCGAACTATTGTGTACCTTCGGACTTGTATGAACCCGATGTCACAAACAGGCGCGGCCCCCGCCTTCCCACGACGCCCTAGCCGAGATGGCGATCGGAGAAGAGACGCGTTTACTCGACCGCGGTGTCGCGAGCCCGGCGCGGTCACCTCGCGTGTTCGCGGCGGTGGCCACGGTCTCCGGTCTGTTACTCGGATGCGCCGGCTTGGTCGTTTTCGGCCGGTCTGGGACGTACCTTCGGATCGGCCTCGGTGTCGAGCCGGGTGACCGCGGCACTCTCGGCGTTCCCGACGCACTCGGCGCACTCGGCTCCGTCCCCACCGGTCAACCGGACGAGACCCTCACGGCCGGTCCCCGTAACCAGCCGCTGTTGAGTCTGTTCATGAAGGGCGACACGAACTCCGAGAATCAGCAGCGCTTCAACACAAACGCGTTCCTCGACGCGTGCGAAGTCAGACCCCAGGAGAGCGAGTTTTGCGTCTTCGTCAACACGAACGACTACTATTACAGGCTGAGCGACCTCATGAACGGTGATCCCAACGCGTTCCCAGTGTCCAAGGTGATGACTGACCCGTTGTACGAGGGATCCATCTTAAAGACGTTGCACTCCGACCCGGCGTTCGCCCAGCAGGACCCCGGCGGGCGACTGAACATGATGGCGGAGGAGATTCGCCGCCGCGACTGCGCGCCGTTCCGCGACGACACGTTGCTGCTGCACCTCAGAAGTGGGGACTCGGGGTGGATCGCGAAAACCGCGCTCGGCGAGGACGAGAGCGGGACTGGCGAGACCGTCGAGACCGTCGACCGCGACGCGTCTGACTTGGGAATCATCGACGCCACCGCCATTCAGGGCATCCTGGCGTACCTGCAGCAGACGCCGTCCATCCGAAGGGTCGTCATGCGCACGACGCTGCACTTCGGCGTGCCCGAGCGGGAAGACGAGGGCCTGATCGACCCGAACGAGTTACAGATGCTGTACACCGAATACGGCCTGAGCGACGCGTCGTTGTGGGGGACGAACTTCATGCTGCACGACGTGTACAACGCGTTGACCGGCGCCGGATACGAGACGTGGGTGACGTCGCACAGCAGCGCCGATCAGGATGCGTGCGAGTACGCGAAAGCGTGTCACTTCCTGTCGCCCGACGGCCGAGGGTTCAGCCATCTCATGACCGAGCTGAACAAAATCCTCGCGCAGTGCTCTTGATCGTACGCTACCTACCGGTACCTTTTAATGCCATGTCATGCCTACTCATACGCCGCGCGAGACGCATTCCCGACTGCGGTTTCTTCTCCGCTCGACAATCCTCGCGCGTTTTCATCATCATCTCCGTCGAGACTCGGAAAGACCGTTCACTGTCTCGTCCCGATTAGGCTTTTCCGGTCGGTCCGAGGGGCACACGGTGGCGCGCCAGAAGGGCGCTACCGAGGAGGCGACACACCGGACATCGGGCGCGATGCCGGAGTTCGAGTCCCTCGCGCAGAAGCGCCGGCGCGAGCTCGAGGCTCGGTGCGTGTCCCCCGACGCCTCTCCCGCGCGCGCGATACGCCTCGTTCGGCATTAGACCCCGTTTCCGCGCAAGACGCGATCCGCGCGAGTGATGCCAATTTAGGGTCGGTCGGCCTGCGCTGCCACCGACGCGCGGGGGCGGATCGACCCCGTGTCGCCGCGAATCGCGGCGGTACCACGGCCACGTCTCGGCGGCGCGTCTCCGTCCGCGTCCGGCGACCGCGACCCGGCCCGACCGGCGCGCGAACGCGAACGACTCGCGGACGCGACACGACTCCCGTGCACACCATTTTCTCACCTCCGCCCTCCGCGCGCCGTTCCCCATCCCGCCCCGAACCCACAGCACCGGCGCGCGCGTTCCCGGCCCCGCGTACAAGGTGAAGACGCCTTCCGTGTTCGAGAAGAAGGTGGCTCCTCTCCCTCCCAAGCCGGCGGTGCCGCCGCTCCGGCGGAAACAATCGGAGAGCACCCACGTCGACGTGATGGCGACGATGTCGGCGTCGGCGGCGCTCTCCCCCCCCAGCTCGCCCGAGAGCTCGCCGGAGGAGAACGACATGGGCGTGGCGAACAGCACGCGAAGGCGAGCCTCGGACGTGAGCGCGTCGGGGAGGAGCGCCGGACGGGAGAGAGGTCGCGCGGGTGGCGGGAAGACGGACCCGGAGGATCGAATGAATGACGACGACGAAGTCGAAGACGCGACGTTTGTTCGAGAACCGCGGTACGACCCCGACGCGGGCGTGTTCCCGCCTCGCGCGAAGCGCGACTGGACGGAGTCCGCGACTCTGTCCGCTATGCCCGAGTGGGGCACGGGGCTCGGTTTCCGGGCCGAGGGCGAGCCTCCCCTGCCCGGCTCGGCGTTCGGGTGGGTGCCCCCCGCGGGCTCCGCGGAGGCGTCGCACTACGTGCGGCCGACCGCCGCCGAGCTGCCTTCGCAGCCGAGCGGCGCGGGGGGCGCGGCGTCTTCCGGCGCGGCGCCGCTCGAGCTCTTCGACGACCCCGAGCTGGAGACGCGCGCGCCCAAAGAGTGGCTCGCGCGAAAAGGCGACGAAGGGGGGGTCGGCGCGCGTTCGCGGTACTTCACGAAACACGGGCAGTTTGCCTGGAAGCCGTGCCTGGTGACGTCGTACGACGAGGCGTCGCGGACGTACGAGATTGAATGGCGCGATACGCCGGGGATTAAAAAACGCGTCCGGCGCCTGAATTTGGTGTTCGACGCCGAGAACTCGGACGCCTTCCGCACGCGCCTCGCGGCGGCCACGACGCTGCGCGAGTACCACGAGCAGATCAAGCGCTACCGCGCGCTGGTGGAACGCGTGGTTTTCGAAAACGACGTGGACGGGGTTTTGACCGAGGACCGACTCGCGCGCGTGTACGACAAGGTGGGGAGCCGACCCGCGCCGGAGCGCATGCCGCAGTGCACGCGAACGTTCTTGGAAGACGCGAAGGATGATTTCAGGCGCGCCACGAAACGGAGCATCCTGGACCTTTCCCTGGATGACCCCGAGAAGGCGAATGTCATCGCGCGCGAAACTGGCGTCGTGCCTTTGCGTCGACGACCGAAAGCGCCGCGGGTCGCCGTCGCCGACCGCTTCGACGGTCGATCACCAACGACGGGAGAAGACGTGGGTGTTCCGTCTGCTCTGTCCGCCGGGAACGCGATCGGGAACCTGGAGACGCGCTTACCGGACGCCGACCCGGGGTTCCTGGAGGCGCTGCACAAGTTTTACGCGGCGTACGATGCGCGCGACGAGAGGTTGACGCTCCTGGCGGCGTCCGCCGTCGTCGACGTCGAGGACGGCGTTCCGGTGGCTCTGTTCCCGGGCGCACCCCTTCCCCCTGCACGACCCATGTCTCTACAGGCGTTCGAGCGCTTCCACAGGCAGTACATGCAGGACACGGCGTCGCGCGTGCGCGCCAACCTCACGCAGCGCGCGTGCGACTTGTGCGTGGCGCTCGAAGAGAAGGTGCGGGACGTCGCGCTCGGAGTCGAGGATCCCGCGGTTCGCGCCGCGCACCTCGCGCGGCTCGCGAAGATGCCCCGCTTTGCGCAGCGTTTGACGCTCGTGGTGCAGGACGGCTTACGGACCGCGGTGGAGCGCGGCGCGCGCGACGCGCGCGAGTTCTGGACGCGGGGCTTCGGGGGCGGGGACGCCGCCGCGGAGGGCGACGCGCACGCCAGACACCGGCCGATGTTTTCGGTGCGGCTGGTGGTTCGCGACGGCGCGGCGGCGTTCGAGCCGCCGCTGGAGTCCGTGCGCGACGCCTCGCTGGCCATATTCGACGACGCCATCGACATGTTCAAGGGATTCCAGTGCGTGCGCGAGAAGGTGATGCAGCAGAGGGGAGCGCTGGACCCCAGCGCCGAGCAAAAAAACGAACCGGACGCGCGCGCCGAGACGGATGAGTTTGGGATTCAAAAACGCATCGTCCCGACGCCGGCGCGCGACGAGCCGTTTGTGGTGGCGGCGCGCGCGGCGATCGCGGAGGTGCTGGAAGAGAACTTCCCCGGGCCGAGGGCGCTCGCGGAGCGCTTCGCCGCGTTCGAGGAGCTCATGGAGAAACCCGAGAACCGCCGAAGAACCGAAGAACCGCCGAAGGTGGATTCGGTGGAGAGCGCGGACGCCGCGGCGGAGAATCGGATCGCGAGCCGAGACGAGTCGGCGGCGGATTCGGGTTTCGCGGGTCCCGGTCCCGGTCCCGACGAAACCCCGGGCGCGTCCGGGCCCGAGCCGTCCGAGCCGTCTGTCTCGACGCATCCGCCCGAGCCCGAGCCCGAGCCCGATCCCGCGGGAGGCTCGGCGCCCCCCGAGCTGACGGAGGAGGAGGAGCCGAAGGAGATGACCCTGGCGGAGACGGAGGCGGAGATGCGGCGCCTGGCGGAGCTGGTGGACGCGGTGGAGTCCACCAGCGACAGTTTCGAGCCGTTCCGCCTGATCGGGGTGGACTGCGTCGAGATCAAGCGCGCGCTCGTGGGCGTGGCCACCGAGCGCCGGGACGCGCTCGTCGCGAAGCTCGTGGAGCAGTTCCACGCTCTGAACGCGGAGGCGTACGGGCGGTTCCGCGCCATCACCGACCGCCTCGCGTCGGACGTCGAGACGCCGGAGGCGCTGGACGACTTGCGCCGCTTCGCGGCGGACGCCGCGCGCGAGACGGAGTCGCTTCGCGCGACGCTGGCGACTTCCGCGGCGATGGCGGAGGCGCTGGAGCGTTCCGGCGTGAACTTGGAAGACGATGTCGTGGACACGTACTGGAACGCCATCACGCAGCCCGCGTCGGTGCCGCAGAAGCTGAAGGCGTACGAGCTCCGCGCCAAGGAGCTCCAGAAGGCGATGACGGAGACGCTCAAGGCGGACATCAAGGCGAACAACGCTTGCATCGCCGAGGCCAAGTCCGCGGTGCACGAGTTCATCGAGCTGGGGAACATCGACCTGGCGGAGGACCGGCTGGCGGCGGTGGAGGCGATGGACGCGCGGCTCGCCGAGTTGAAGAAAAAGGGGGAGGTGTACGCCAACCGCGAGGAGCTCTTTGGGCGGCCGGTGACCACCTACCCGGCGCTCAACTCGCTCTTCCGCGAGTGGGAGCCGTACGCTAACCTGTGGCGCGTGTGCGCCGAGTTCGGGCGGTACCAGCCCGAGTGGACGAACGGTCCGTTCCCGCAGCTGAACCCGGAGAAAGTCACCGCGATGGTGGAGACCTGGAACCGCGCCATCACGAAGATGCTCAAGCACATCAAGGGCGTCCCCGCGGAGGTTTGCGCCGAGCTCAAATCAAGGCTGGCGCGATTCGAGACGAACCTACCGATCGTCGCGGCGCTGCGCAATCCGGGCTTGCGCGACCGGCACTGGAAAGACATGTCGGAGGACCTGGGGTTCGCGGTCAAGGCGGACGCCGAGTTCTCCCTGGCGCGCGCCGTGCAGCTCGGGTTGCACGAGCACATCGACGTCTTGGAGAAGTACAGCGAGGCGGCGAGCAAGGAGTACTCGCTCGAGCGCGCGCTGGATTCGATGCACCAAAACTGGCGCGGCGTCGAATTCGAGACGTCGCCGTGGCGGGACACCGGGTCGTTCGTGCTCAAAGGCACGGACGAGACGCAGATGCTTCTGGACGACCAGATCGTCAAGACGCAGAGCATGCGCTCGTCGCCCTACATCGGCCCGTTCGAGGACCGCGTGAAGCTCTGGGAAAAGAAGCTGACCACCATCCAGGAGGTGCTGGACCAGTGGCTCAAGATGCAGAGCGGGTGGCTCTACCTGGAGCCCATCTTCGGGTCGGACGACATCATGCAGCAGATGCCCGCCGAGGGGCGCAAGTTCAAGACGGTGGACACCACCTGGCGCAAAACCATGCTGAAGTTGGAGCTGACGAGCGAAGTGCTCGTGGTGGGCGCGGACGAGGACCTGCTCGGGTCGCTGCGGAAGTGCAACGAGCTCCTGGACGAGGTGAACAAGGGCTTGAGCGAGTACCTCGAGACGAAGAGGCTGGCGTTTCCGCGGTTTTACTTCCTCTCCAACGACGAGCTGCTGGAGATTTTGTCGGAGACGAAGGACCCGCTGCGCGTGCAGCCGTTCCTCAAGAAGGTGTTCGAGGCGATCCACCTGCTGGAGTTCCAGAAGAACATGGAGGTCACGGCGATGCTCTCCGAGGAAGGCGAGAAGGTGACCTTCGTCAACTCGTTCAACCCGGCCAAGGCGGGGGGCGCGGTCGAGAAGTGGCTCATCCAGTGCGAAGCCGCGCAGCGCGAGACGGTGGCGGCGATGTGCCGCGACGCCTCCAAAGCGTACGCCACGTCCAAGCGCACGGACTGGATGGTGGAGTGGCCCGGCCAGGTGGTGCTGTGCATCGGGTCGCTATACTGGACCTCGCAGACGGAGGCGGCGATCCGCGAGGGCACCATGAAGGCGCACGCCGAGACGGTGAGCGCGCAGCTCATGGAGATTGTCGAGAAGGTTCGCGGGAAACTCACCAAGCTGCAACGCAAGACGCTCTCCGCGCTGGTGGTGCTGGAGGTGCACGCGCGCGACGTCGTGGCGGAGCTCGCGGAGAAGGGCGTCCCGTCTGTCGAGGACTTCGACTGGGCGTCGCAGCTGCGTTACACCTGGGACACGATGGACGACGGGAAGGAGGGCGTGACGGTGAGAATGATCAACGCGGCGATCAACTACGGAAACGAGTACCTCGGGAACTCGAGCCGGCTGGTGATCACGCCGCTGACGGATCGGTGCTACCGCACGCTCATGGGCGCCGTGCATCTGGACGTCGGCGGCGCGCCGGAAGGCCCCGCGGGGACGGGGAAGACGGAAACCACGAAAGATCTCGCGAAGGCGATCGCCATGCAGTGCGTGGTGTTCAACTGCTCGGACGGTTTGGATTACCTGGCGATGGCCAAGTTCTTCAAAGGCCTCGCCGCCTCCGGCGCGTGGGCGTGCTTCGACGAGTTCAACCGCATCGACCTCGAGGTGTTGTCGGTGATCGCGCAGCAGATCCTCACCATCACGCGCGCGAAAGCTGCGCGCGCGCTGGTGTTCGACTTCGAAGGCACGCGGCTTCCCCTGCGGCGCACGTGCAACGTGTTCATCACCATGAATCCCGGCTACGCCGGGCGCTCGGAGCTTCCCGATAACCTCAAGGCGCTGTTCCGCACGGTGGCGATGATGGTCCCCGACTACGCCATGATCTCCGAGGTGTTCCTGTTCTCGAACGGCTACCTGGAGGCGCGTTCGCTCGCCGTCAAGCTGGTCGCCACGTACAAGCTGTGCTCCGAGCAGCTCTCGTCGCAGTCGCACTACGACTACGGCATGCGCGCGGTGATTTCCGTGCTCCGCGCCGCCGGCGCGGTGAAACTCAAGTACCCGGAACGCGACGAGAGCGTGCTGATGCTCATCTCGCTCAAGGACGTGAACTTGCCCAAGTTCCTCGCGCCGGACGTGCCTCTGTTCAACAACATCCTGTCCGACCTGTTCCCGGGCGTGGAGCTGCCCGAACCAGACTACGACCACATGCGCGCGTCGCTCGAGCTGGAGTGCGCGCGGAGGAACCTCCAGCCGACGCCGGTTTTCCTGGAGAAGATTTTCCAGCTGTACGAGATGATCCTCGTGCGGCACGGTTTAATGATCGTGGGGTACTCGTACGGCGCCAAGACGTGCATGTACCGCACGCTCGCGGGCGCGCTCGGGGACCTGAACAGCAAAGGCCTGCTCGAGGAGAACAAGGTGAAAGTGGTGGTGATCAACCCCAAGTCCATCTACATGGGGCAGCTGTACGGGCAATTCGACCCGGTTTCGCACGAGTGGCAAGACGGCGTGCTCGCCAAGAAGTACCGCAAACTGGCGGTGGACACCTCGCCCGACCGCAAGTGGGTGATGTTCGACGGCCCCGTGGACGCGATTTGGATCGAGAACATGAACACCGTGCTGGACGACAACAAGAAGCTGTGCTTGATGTCCGGCGAGATCATCGCCATGTCCAACGGGATGAACATGATCTTCGAGGTGCAGGACCTGGCGGTGGCGTCGCCGGCGACGGTTTCGCGCTGCGGCATGATCTACGTCGAGCCCACGGAGATGGGCTGGGAGCCGCTGAAGCAGAGCTGGATGGCGACCCTGCCGAAGACCCTCGAGCCGCACTTCGCGCGCCTCGAGGAGCTCTTCGCGTGGCTGGTCGAGCCGTGCCTGCGCTTCGTGCGCAAAAACTGCAAGGAGCTCGTGCCGACGTCCGACGTGAACCTGCCCGTCTCGCTGATGAACATCTTCGAGTCCATGATCGACGAGTTCCGCGTTTCCGAGGAGGAAGAGTTCGTGATGTCCGACAAGGACCAGCGCGTGTTCGTGGACAGCGCGTTCGCGTTCGCGGTCGTGTGGTCCATCGGCGGCACGACGGACGGGCCCGGGCGCAAAAAGTTTGACGACTTTTTCCGCAAGCTCGTGGACAAGCGCGTCGACGAGAAGCCCGAGCGGAGCGACTACGACCTCGGCCCGGGCGTCGCCATCGCGTACCCCGAGAACAAACTCGCCAAGACGCTCCCCGCGGCGAGCGAGGGGAGCGTGTACGACCTGCACTTCGAGAAAGAGATGGGCCGCTGGAAGAACTGGCTCAAGATGCCTACGGTGGACACGTCCCCTTTGAACGAAAAGACGGATTTTCTGGACATCGTCGTCACCACCATCGACACGGTGCGCTACCGTTTCTTGTTCGAC
>Ga0209137_1005109_pt1 | contig 10126 bp, 7 predicted proteins | sample SaaInl5LU_22_DNA_FD_184642 | JGI IMG/M metagenome (GOLD analysis project Ga0209137, IMG submission 184642) | Marine microbial communities from expanding oxygen minimum zones in the Saanich Inlet - ESP_105LU_22_DNA (SPAdes) (version 2) | ecosystem: Environmental > Aquatic > Marine > Intertidal...
GTGCTAAGCACTTTGCGCTGCACATGTCTTGATCGTTTCCAACAACCAACCCTGTGCGGGCCGTTGGTGCGTATGGCGATGCCACAGGGCGTCCACGTGCACGTCGGGGACTTTAAGGGGCAGTTCGCGCACCACCAGTTGTGTGCCCATCCCGGTTGTTTCTACAAAGTGTTCGGGCAAAACGGTCAATACATCCGATGCCACCACCACCCGACCGGCGGTGAAGAATTGGTTAACGGTCATCACAATGCGGCGTTGTCGCCCCACCATGCGCAGCGCCTCATCGACAAAGCCAAATGGGCGCCCGGAAAAACTCACCAGTAAATGCCGTGCGTTGCAGTAATCGTTCAACGTCAAAGTGGGCTTGCTCGCAAGCGGGTGGTCATGGCGCATGACCACCACATAACGCCCGCTATAAAGGCGCTGGTGAAAAAAGATGGGTGTGGCCTCGTGTAAGTGAACGGCATTGAGTTCGGCCATCACACCTGGGAAGTGGCCGATGGCCATGTCAGCATCGCCGCGTTCGATCATGGCACGGGGGTCGCGCGTGGTCAGTGGCAGAACTCGCATGCTGATGTTGGGCGCTGCTTGGTTCAGGCGGTCAACGAGTGCGGGCATCAGCTTAGCCGCTGTGGCATCCGACATGGCGAGGATGAACGTGTCCTGTGCGGTTAAGGGCTCAAACATACCCGGCGCCACTGATTCGCGCAGTTGCGCAAGGGCCGTGCGCACGGTTGGCCACAATGCCAAAGCCTTCGCCGTAGGCTCCACGCCATAGCCGTTTCGGCGCACCAGATCGTCTTGTAGGGCCTCGCGCAAACGTCGCAGCGCGTTGCTCACAGCCGGTTGCGTCATGGCGAGATTGTCGGCTGCGCGCGTCAGGTTGCGCTCGGCCATCACCTCATCAAAGACGCGCAGCAGGTTCAGGTCGAGTTGGCGAAAGTTGACGGGCTTCATGCTCAAACTATATCGTTTATGAATGGTATCCATCATAAAGATAAATTAGAGGAATCTCAGGGTTTACCCTATAGTTCACCCATCGCGTTAAAAAACGCCCTTTTTTGGAGTCTCCTCATGAATGCAACCGCCGTAACCCTCGTCAACACCAACGCAGCCCCCGACGCAGGTGCGGTTGTCGCCGCCATCCGTAAAACAGCCAGCGCCACGTGGTCATGGCTCGTTGCCGCAGCGGATGCTTACGCCGCACGCGCCGCTGCACGTCGCGCCGACGAGCGCTTTATGGCTGCTGCCATCGCTGACCCCCGCATCATGGCTGAATTGAATGCGGCCCGCTGCCGTGCAGAGCAGGGTGACTTTGATGCCGCGTTGGCCCCATTTGGCATGGAAGCCCCAGCGGTCCCCCAGAAGCGCCCCTTCAAGGTCCGCATGAGCGCACCAATGGCCGCGATCACAAACAACAGCGGCCGCCGCGTCAACCTGTATTACATCTAATACCGTAACGGCAGCGGCCTGAGCCCTCGGGTTTAGGCCGCCAAGCGGGCCTCCCACTCAGCCCGCGTTTTCAGCAGCTCTTCGGGCAGATTGTGTGCCAGTTGGTCAAACAGTGACCGGTGCAAGTCGAGTTCAGCACGCCAAGCGGCAGCGTCAATGTGGGTGACGGCATCAAATGCTTGCGCATTGAAATCCAAGCCCTCCCAAACCAAATCTTGATACGCGGGCGTGACACCAGCGATGTGCTCAACACCGCCCTCTTTGCCCTCAACGCGGTCGATCATCCACTTGAGTGCGCGCATGTTTTCGCCAAAGCCTGGCCAAATGAACTTGCCATCAGCGCCCTTACGGAACCAGTTGGTGGTGAAAATCTTGGGTAGCTTGGCGCCCGTTTTCGCTAAACGCTCACCCATATCCAGCCAATGTTGGAAGTAATCGCTCATGTTGTAGCCGGCAAACGGCAGCATCGCGAACGGGTCCCGACGCACAACGCCTTGCGCGCCAAACGCAGCTGCAGTGGTCTCTGAGCCCATGGTGGCTGCCATGTAAACGCCCTCGGTCCAGTTGCGCGCTTCGGTGATTAATGGCACCGTGTCTGATCGGCGACCACCAAAAATAAACGCGTCAATCGCGACCCCTGCGGGGTCATCCCATGCCTCGTCAAGCGCCGGGTTATTGGTTGCGGCCACAGTGAAACGTGCGTTAGGGTGTGCGGCTTTGGCGCCGGTTTCCTTTGCGATGGCGGGTGACCAGTCTTTACCTTGCCAGTCAATCGCATGTGCAGGTGCCTCGCCCATACCTTCCCACCACACATCGCCGTCATCGGTGAGTGCGACGTTGGTGAAGATGGCGTCACGCGCCAAGCTGCGCATGCAGTTGGGGTTGGTGTCCATGTTGGTACCGGGCGCGACGCCGAAGTAGCCCGCTTCGGGGTTAATGGCGCGCAAGCGGCCTTCTGCATCTGGTTTGATCCAAGCAATGTCGTCACCAATGGTTGTGACCTTCCAGCCTTCAAAACCTTTCGGTGGGATCAGCATGGCGAAGTTCGTTTTGCCACAGGCGCTGGGGAACGCCGCCGCGACGTGGTACTTCTTACCCTCGGGATTTGTTACACCCAAAATCAACATGTGTTCGGCCAACCAACCCTGCGCTTGGCCCATGGTTGACGCAATCCGTAGCGCAAAACACTTTTTACCCAGCAGTGCGTTGCCGCCATAGCCGGAGCCGTAAGACCAAATCTCACGCGTCTCGGGGTAGTGAACGATGTATTTGGTGGTGGGGTTACACGGCCATGGCACATCGGCTTGGCCCGCCTCGAGTGGCGCGCCCACGGTGTGCATGCAGGGTACAAACTCGCCGTCACTGCCCAGTACATCCAATACGGCCTTGCCCATGCGGGTCATCAAACGCATGTTTACCGCAACGTAGGGGCTGTCTGATAACTCGACGCCAATGTGTGCAATCGGCGACCCCAAGGGGCCCATTGAAAACGGCACCACATACAACGTGCGGCCCTTCATGGCGCCTGAAAACAGGGGGTTCAAGGTGGCGCGCATGTCCGCAGGTGCCATCCAGTTGTTGGTGGGGCCGGCATCTGCTTTGTTTTCTGAGCAGATAAACGTGCGGTCCTCCACACGCGCCACATCTGAGGGGTCGGAGCAGGCGAGGTACGAGTTGGGACGCAGCACCGGGTTGAGCCGTTTCATGGTGCCGGCGGCAACCATCTGCGCACACAGGCGATCGTATTCTTCTTCGCTACCGTCGCACCAAACCACATCGCGTGGCTGGGTCAGGTCGACCATCGATTGAACCCACGCCAGAAGCTTGGGGTGTTTCACATATGCAGGCGCATTGAGCGCGGCTGAGGTTGCTGACATTACGACTCCTAAAAATAAAAACACATCTCGTATGGCTGCTTGGCAGCCGCCAGGCGACATGTGTTTTTGGTGGCGTAAGGTAACAGCGTGATCTAAAAGGTTACCGCGGGGTTACATTGGCTTTAACAGACCCAAGCCTCATATTTTAATAAAAAAAGGCCACGTTCCGCTATGGGACGTGGCCTTTTTGGACTTTTGGCCAACCCGCCGGGGGGTTGGGTCAAAAGTTACCGCTGATGTAACTTACGAGTGATAAGCGGTCTCGCCGTGAGAGGTGATGTCCAAGCCCTCACGCTCATCTTCAGCGCTGACACGCAGCCCAATCACCACGTCAACGATCTTGTAGGCTAAGTAAGCGATCACTGCGGACCAAACCATGGTGATCAGAACGCCTTCGGCCTGTACCCACAGCTGGGTTGCAATGTTGAAGTCATCGCCACCGGTGCCGCCCAAGCTGGGCGCTGTGAAGACACCCGTCAACAGGGCGCCAACAATGCCGCCGATGCCGTGAACACCAAAGACGTCCAATGAGTCATCAGCGCCCATCATGCGCTTGAAGCCGGTCACGCCCCACAGGCATAAGAAGCCACAAGCCAAGCCAATCACAATCGCACCCATCGGGCCAACGGATCCGCAAGCGGGTGTGATGCCAACCAAACCGGCCACCGCACCAGAAGCAGCGCCCAACATGGATGCCTTGCCCTTTGTCACGGCTTCACCGATACACCATGCCAATACCGCGGCGGCAGGAGCCAACAAGGTGTTGACGAACGCCAAGGTCGCGCCTGAGGTTGCCTCAAGGTTAGAGCCGGCGTTGAAACCGAACCAACCCACCCACAACAAAGCGGCACCCACCATTGTCAGCGTCAAGCTGTGAGGCGCCATGGCTTCACGGCCATAGCCCAAACGGGGGCCCAACACATAAGCACCGACCAAGCCTGCGATACCGGCATTGATGTGGACGACCGTACCGCCCGCGAAGTCGAGCGCGCCCTTGTCGAGCAAGTAGCCACCGCTACCCCACACCATGTGTGCAATCGGCAGGTAGGCGAACGTGAACCAGAGTACGCAGAAGGCCAATACCGCGGCAAACTTCATGCGCTCTGCAAACGAGCCCACGATCAAGGCGCAAGTGATACCGGCAAACGTCGCTTGGAATGCGATGAAGATGTATTCCGGAATCTTCACGTTATCGGTGAAGGTGTCTGCCAGTGAATCAGGCGTCACGCCCAATAAGAAGGCTTTGCTGAAATCAGCAATAAACAAGCCCTCGCCGCCGAAGGCCAGTGAGTAACCATAAGCCGCCCACAAAACCGCGATGAGTGAAAAAACCACCATCACTTGCATCAATACCGACAACATGTTTTTGGTGCGAACCAAGCCGCCGTAAAACAGCGCGAGGCCAGGAATGGCCATCATGATGACCAACAGCGTTGACAACATCATCCACGCGACATCGCCTTTATCAACCACCACCGCTGCGGCTGCAGCGGCGTCCTGGGCCATGGCGCCCGTGCTCACTGCCAGTAGCGGCAGTGTCAGCAATCCCATGAGACTTTTTGCATTCATTGGTCTGTTCCTTTGTGTTCTAAATGAGGGTGTGGCGCTCGCCATTGGGTCGGCGCTTACAGCGCGCTCTCACCGGTTTCACCGGTACGAATCCGGACCACTTGTTCAACCGCGGTCACAAAAATCTTGCCGTCGCCGATCTTCCCGGTGCGGGCAGCCCCTTCGATGGCCTCGATCACCTGATCGACCAGCGCTTCAGACACCGCAGCCTCTAAGCGCACCTTGGGTAAGAAATCCACCACATATTCCGCGCCGCGATACAGCTCGGTGTGGCCCTTTTGTCGGCCGAAGCCTTTCACTTCGGTCACGGTGATACCTTGCACGCCGATGGCGGATAAGGCCTCACGCACCTCATCCAACTTGAAGGGTTTGATGATTGCAGTCACTAATTTCATGGCAGGTCCTTTCTAAATAGGGATAACGCCCTTTTGCACGACCCGTGCCAACCCCAAATTGCCCGTAAATTGGCCCAAATCCGGTGTTTGATGCCCCGAGATGGGGCGAGCGGGCGTCCCTAAAGACCCATGAGCCGCTCAACGCACCGATTTGGTGCGTTTTAGGCGCTCGCCCCCTTTGACTATTAAATTAGATATTAAATATTATAAAACCTTATAAATAAAATAATAAGTACTAAATTTATTCCTTTAAATGACCCGTTTTTATGATGCCTAAAGCAAAATCAAACCTTATTACTCATTCTTAGCCGATTTTTAAATGTCACCAGTACTTCAACACTACATGCCAGCGCCTTTGCGTCTGCGGTGGTACACCGTCGCTACGGCCGTGTTGTTTGTACTTGTTGCGCCCGCCGCGGCAGCCCAACCCGTCGCCTTATTGCCTGCAGAGCTCAGCATGTTGGTCGCGGCCGCCATTGATACCCATCCGAGCATAAAGCGCGCGCGCGCCAACCGCCGTGCCGCTTTGCAAGATATTGATGCGGCACGCCGCGCCAAATGGCCAACCGTTTCAGCGACGACCGAGGCAAATGTCGGCGGTGCCGACACGACCTCACAGGTCGCCGCCATACGTATCGAACAAACGCTCTGGGATCAGGGTGCCCAAGAGGCACGCATTGCGGCTGTGACGACAGGCGCCGATATCAGCGCTTTGCAGCTCGACCTTGAGCAACAAGACCTGGCCATGCAAACCATCAACGCTTGGCAAGCCTTGTTGGGTGGGCAGCGGCGGTACAACGCGGCCAACGCAACGGTCAACGTCATCGCCGGATTTAAGGCGCAAATGGCCCGCCGTGTGGATGCGCAGGCGTCACCGGCTATTGACCTAGAGCTGGTCGATGCCCGTCTGCTACAGACCCAAGTTGAGCGACTAAGCGCCGAAAACAACGTGCAGCTTGCCTTGCAAAATCTGAGTCGCCTCACGGGGATCACCGATTTGAGTGCACGTCCATGGGCCGCCCCATCGCAGGTGGCAGCACCCTTGACGCGAGCAGGTGAGGCCGCGTTTGAGGCCGCCATTTCTAGAGCCGATTGGGACACGGTGGTGCAAAGCCATCCACTGGTCACCAAGGCGCGTTTGGAATACAGCCAAGTTGGCGAGCAGTTAAGGGCAAAACAAGCCGATCGTTGGCCCCAAGCCTACGCGCGTATCGACCAACCCCTCGCCAACAACCCGCTCACGGGCAGCAACCAAGCGACTCTGTTGGTTGGCCTTCGCTACACACCGGGTGCCGGTTTCAGCACCCAGTTGGAAGCCCAAGCGCTCGCAACGCGCCTCGAGGCACAGGCTTTCGAAATTGACAAAGTCGCGCGTACCGTCGATCAGTTGATCTATGACGACCAACAGACCTTCAGTGTGAGTGTCGCGCATGCGGCCGCTCAGTCGTTGTCGTTGGCGGGGTCACAACGCGTCCTTGCCTCCTACGAGCGCCAGTTCCAAGCTGGCCGAAAAACGTGGCAGGACCTACTCAACGCCGCACGCGAGGTCGCACAAAACGCCTTCAGCTTGAGTGACACGCAGAGCACGATTCAGGGTGCGATGTATCGCCTCCAGGTGCGGTTGGGCGTGTTGTCAACCATGACCGAACACTGACGCAAGATGGCATCTACACACCAAAATTTAGCGTGGGCTTTTAAGCGCCTCGCACAAAACCAAAATAACCGGTTGGACAATTTGCGGTTCAATGCGGCATTCCAGTCGTTGCCCGAATCAGCCGCCGCGCCACAACTTTTGGCACAGCTGTGCCAAGCCATGGGGATGCAAAACCCACAATGGTTAAAGGCGCCCGATGTGGTGCTGCTGCCCTGCTTGGCCTGTACCGAAAATCTCGGATGGGTACTCCTCACCGAGCAGACGCCACAAGGCAACTGGATCGCGGTCAGTCGCACGGCCAAACACATCATCGCCCCTGAAGCCCTTGCAGACGTTTGTGCGACGGTCGAAACCGGCACCCGAACGGTCGGTTTTGGTTGGAAGGCATTGTTTGGCAAGGTGGATGCGGAAGACTCCTTTATCAGCAACGTCTACGCGGCACTGCGCCTGTACCGCAGAGACATCATCGAGGCCTGTGTCGCGTCCCTGTTCATCGGTTTACTCACGCTGGTCACCTCGCTTTTTTCAATGCAGGTCTACGACCGCGTCATACCAACACGCAGCGGCTACACACTGGTGATACTGGCCTCGGGGGTGTTGCTGGCCATCATCATGGAATTTGCGATGAAGCACGCCCGCGCGCACCTCATGGACCCCGTGATTGTGGGCATGGATAGCCGCCTGTCGCGCGCCATATTTGCGCGATTGCTCAACCTGCGCGTCGACCAACTACCCGCCTCAGTTGGCTCGCTGGCAGGGCAGGTCCGCGGCTACGAGCAGGTGCGGGGTTTCTACACCGCCAGCACGCTGTTTACGTTAGTCGACTTGCCACTCGCGCTGCTGTTTGTGCTCGTCATCATGTTCATCAGTGCGCCAATTGTGGCGGCAGTACCGCTGGTGTTTGGCCTCATTGCCTTGTTTGTTGGTCTCACGATCCGCGCCAAGATCATGCAAACCGCACTCGATGGCGCGCAATACTCAAACCTCAAAACAGGTATCTTGGTTGAGACCGTCGAGGGCATCGAAACCATAAAGTCAGGTGCAGGTGGCTGGAAGTTTCTCGCGCGTTGGATCAATGTCAATCAACAGACGATTCAAAACGACCTCAAAACACGCCACCTCAGCGACAGCGTCAGTTACCTCTCTGCATCCATCCAACAAATCAGTTATGCGGGTCTGGTGGTCGCCGGTGCCTACACCGTCATGGGCGGCGGCATGACCATTGGCGCGCTGATCGCTTGTTCGATTTTGAGTGGCCGTGTGCTGGCACCCGTGATGGCAGTTCCCGGGCTTCTGGTACAACAAGCGCATGCGCGCGCCGCCCTCGAAGGCTTGGAAAAGCTCTACGAGCTGAAAACCGAAAACCACGCGGTTGACCGACCTCTGACACCAGAAAGCCTACACGGTCAGTTTGCCTTGCAAGAAGTTGCCTTCGCCTACGGCAACAACCCGCCTGCACTCACCATTTCTGAGTTGTCTATTCAGCCAGGTGAGCGGGTCGCCATATTGGGGGCCATTGGTTCAGGTAAGTCAACGTTGTTGCGCTTGCTCAGTGGCCTCTATCAGCCAAGTGTGGGGCGTGTCTTGATCGACAACCTCGACATGGCCCAACTGCATCGACAGGTCATCACGTCGCACATCGGCTACCTTCAGCAAGAGCATCGCTTGTTTCAAGGCACCCTGCGGGAGAACCTGCTCATCGGGATGGCTGATCCCGGCGACGATGCCATCAACGCTGTCATGCAAAAAACAGGCATGGACCGTTTGGTCGCTGCGCATCCCAAAGGCTTGGAGCGTCTGATTTCTGAGGGCGGAAAGGGCCTGTCTGGGGGGCAAAAGCAGTTGGTTGCATTCACCCGCTTGATACTCCTCACGCCGGGCATTTTGCTGCTCGATGAGCCAACCGCAACGATGGACGACTCACAAGAGCGCCAATGCCTGCAGGTCCTGCAAGCCGAAGCTGCGCAAAACAAAACAATGGTCATCGTGACACATAAGCCGAGTGTGTTGCCGCTCGTAACGCGACTAATCGTCATGGCAGGCAGTCGGATCGTATTGGACGGCCCACGAGATGAGGTGTTACATCAGTTGCGTAACCCACAACCTCCGAGCCAACCGGAAAATACGCCTCCAACGGCAGAACAGGCGGTTGCCGTATGAGCACCCCATCAAAATTAGCCGCACCGGGTGCCTGGGTGGGCGACCTGCCAGACCCCAAGCGCCCTCGGTGGGCCCTGCGCGGCATGATCATCAGCATTTGCTTGTTGATCATCTGGGCAGCCTACGCGCAGGTTGATCAAGTCACGCGCGCGCCGGCGCAGTTGATCGCTGCAGCGCGCACGCAGTTGGTCCAATCGGCAGACGCCGGCGTGATCACGCAGTTGCACGTTCGTGAGGGCGATGAGGTGAAGGCAGGGCAGCTCTTGGTAACGCTCGAAAAAGAGCGCGCCGCCGCCGCCGTGAGCGACAGCACGGCAAAAGTCGCTGCGCTACGAATCACATTGGTTCGGCTTGCGGCAGAGGCAAACAGCAAGCCCTTGCGCTTTCCGAGTGAGTTACAGCAGCACCCTGATTACATACGCAATCAAATAGCGCTATACGCATCCCGTCAAACAGCGTTCAAGGCCGACGTCAGCGCGCTTACCAACATCGAAAAACTGGCAAAGCGCGAATTGGCAATCAACCAAACACTCGAACAAACGGGCGATGTAAGCCGCGTCGAAATTTTGCGCCTCCAACGCGCTGTTGCTGACGTGCAGGCGCAGCTCAGCAGTCGCCAAAACAAATACTTCCAAGACATCCAAGTCGAGATGGCGAAGACGCAGGAAGAGCTCAGCTCACAAACAGAGCAGTTGCGTGATCGCACCCAAATGCTTGATCACACCGAGTTGGTTGCCCCCCTTGACGGCATCATCAACAACATTCGCATCAATACGGTGGGCGGTGTTGTGCGCGCCAGTGAAACCGTGATGGAGTTGTTGCCAACAGGCGATGACCTGATTGCTGAAGCCAAAATCAGCCCAGCCGATATTTCATTCATCACTCTCGATCAGGAGGCCAGCGTCAAAATTGACGCCTACGACTCGTCGATTTACGGTGCCCTCACTGGCCGTGTGAGTTACATCAGCCCCGACGTCGTGACCGAAGAAACCCGGCAAGGTCCCACCACGTACTACCGC
>Ga0209137_1005113_pt1 | contig 10120 bp, 16 predicted proteins | sample SaaInl5LU_22_DNA_FD_184642 | JGI IMG/M metagenome (GOLD analysis project Ga0209137, IMG submission 184642) | Marine microbial communities from expanding oxygen minimum zones in the Saanich Inlet - ESP_105LU_22_DNA (SPAdes) (version 2) | ecosystem: Environmental > Aquatic > Marine > Intertidal...
CCAGTGAGGTACTGGATATAAACAACAAAGATAATACATATAAAAGTTTTTTCATGTTCTGTTTGCTCCTAAGGCTTTACGCCTTTATTTTTATTTTTTAAATGTCCACATATTGCGCTTCTCGCCCTCGAAAACCATTTCAATTACACCTTGCTCTATTGCTGCTCTTACTGCATAGTTAACTGGCTCATTAACACTATAACCAGTTTCGGCTTCTACAAGTTTTGTTCCTAAGTCGAAAAACTTAAAAATATCTGCACCCGATCTATAGCTTGCAATAGTCTTCTCAGTTGCTATGCTCATTAATACTTTACCAGTGCTAACGCTAACTAAACGCATTACAACAGTTACAGTGTCTACTCTGTATTCTGTTTGCACACCGATACCTAAGTATCTTGCTCCTGCGCCTCCTACTGCTGTGTTGCTGTCATACCCAACAATTCCCCCTTCAAGTATAAGCCCTGCAAACAACATTGGCTTCAACGGTGTAGGGCCGTTTGGAAGTTCTTTTTCGTACACTTCCCTCGTACTACGAATAAGTTGACGTTCTTTAATCAAATTATCCATACCTACACGCTCTACCACTTCAAACCAAACGCCATTACCTACATCTTGGAGTGCTTTAATAACCCATACTTCTGATCCTTGGGTTACTGCGCTCGACAAGTTGGCGATATTATCCGCCGGCTTACGCTGTCCTGTTGCATCTCTGAAACCGTAAACAGCGATTGTAATCTTTGGTCCATCTAATTCGGGGACCGCCGCAAGCCTATCTTCAATTGGACTAACTTGTACTATAGGAGATGTTTTACTATCTTCTAGAACTTGAAGGCTTTTGTTAGTTGCGCAGCCTTGTAATATTAGTACACTAAATCCAATTAGTAAAAACGTTTTTATCAGTTTCATTAGAAATTAAACTCCCCGCCGCCAGGTATGCTAATTTCTGTAGTTGTACCATCGTCGTCGACAATTGTTAACGTGATGGTTCCTGTTGTTGCGTCTTTAACCCAGGTTATATTTGCTCCTTCAATATCTGCTGTGCCTGTATTTGCACATGAGTCTCCGCAATTAGCAAACATAGCGTCTACCATTTGCTTACTTAGGTTAGCGTAGATTCTTGATTCCACGTTTCTAAGAAACTTGTTTAGTGTTGTATTTTCAAGCTCGCGCTCTAAACGTGATGCCTCTGCCTCTGCCTTCTTTCGCAAGTCTTCACTGCGATTATGTTGTAACTGTTCTACACTTAATACATGCGTAGAATATCCGTTTCCAAAATGAAACGCTGGAGATTTAAACCCCCAAACAAGATCAGCATTTGCTGACCCTGCAATTAACAGTAATAAAACAGTGTATAAATTTTTCATGGTCACCCTCTTGCATGTATTTATAGGACCATTTAAAATCTTTAACTGTGTTACTAATTTATTTATTATGCCTAGTGTAAATATTTTTACACCTATATAATAAAATAAATATCATTATGACCGAGCAAGACGTATTTTTTAACACATTTGATGAGATGTGGACCGAGAAGGAAATACAACATGTTTATGCAGAAAATCTCAACGAACAGTTGGAAACTCTTGAACTAAATTGTATTGAAACTGCACTGCAAGCACACAACGGTAATCGCACAAAAGCGGCCCAGTTGTTAAACATAGGCCGCACTTGTCTGCTTGCTAAAATGAAAAAATATAAACTAGTCTAAATGTTTCATTAATTCGTCAATGTTAACTGGTGTATAGTCAGTATGTTCTACGCACACACACCTATATGGCCCTTCCGGGCTTGGATTACTATGAATATGCCCGTGTATATTAAGTATAGACTGTTTGCTAAATCTACTCTTTTGGGCTATTGTATCAGGATGCTGCGAAGTGTGCGATAGTAACAACTTAGGAAAGTTTACTTCCCACATCATAATATGTTCAAAATACGGTAAAAGAGTTTTAGGGTTATCTCGATTGCCAATGACTAGACGTTTCTTTCCGGGTAACTTAGCAAAATTAGCAGCTAGCCATTCAGATTGATCTTCGCCGCACACTACATCTCCTAAGTGGTATACAATGTCGTCGACTTTGACAGTATCGGCCCATTTGTCCAACATTGCTTCGTTCATCTGCTTTACTGAATCAAATGATCTTATTAGCGAACCAGATACATCAAAAAACCCTAGAAGAGGCTCATCGTTAAAGTGTGTATCACTGATTACCCATGTATCGGACATATAGATTACTTTTCTAATTTGGTACTCGCACCCGGATTCGAACCTACGACCGACCCGTTATGAGCGCTCTGCTCTAACCATTGAGCTAGAGGAGTATTATTGGTCGGAGTAGTAGGATTCGAACCTACGACCTCTGGTTCCCAAAACCAGCGCACTACCAAGCTGTGCTATACTCCGTGATTTGGCATCGGTGCAGGGAGTCGAACCCTGGCTTTCAGTTTTGGAGACTGACGTGCTACCGTAACACTTCACCGAAAAAAAAAGCCCTGTAATATTTCTACTACAGGGCTTATCTAAATTAACTTTATCAAAAAGTCACATTCAAGACGTACCCCGGTTATTCGGTGGCCAATATAATATACATATTGATATAGTCTTGAGCATGTTTAATCTTTCTTTGTTATATACTTAATATACTATATAATTTATAGGATGTCAAGTGTTTTCTTCAATTTATTTATGATTCGTTTTATTTATGATTCGTTTTATTTATGATTCGTTCATATTGATACAAAGAGCTTGCTGTTCAGGATTGAAGTAGCCGCCACCTTTGCCATGAAACTCACTTAGTGCTTCTCTTGATTGGAAACACTCTACCATACTAGTATGGGTACTTATAAGTTCAACGTAAGGTGTTGTCTCATAAAAATATATAAAAACTAACGTCCACACTTCTTCTTCCTTTAATGGTACTCGCACCCGGACTCGAACCGGGACGCCCTACGGCCACAGATTTTAAGTCTGTTATGTCTACCATTCCATCATGCGAGCGTTGGTGCTCCCGGTAGGACTCGAACCTACGACCGACCCGTTATGAGCGGGGCGCTCTAACCAACTGAGCTACAGGAGCGATAATGTTTTTTATCGATAATCTTTGATGTTGTAGGCGTCTTTATATGCACGATCCATATCTTTGCCTCCATGATTATACCCAACAATATAACCTATAATAACACCGCAGATTGCAATGCACAATGAGATCATAATAACTTCCATGGCTTAAGCCTCCATTCCATCAAACATTTCGTATTCACGTTCACTTGCTGCTTCTTCGCTGCGTTGAGCAATCATGTTTCCTACAATTTCGTCAAACGCTTCGTAAAACAATTCTTCGCTTGCAAAATCGTCACGGCATGCAGAGTACGCAGCAGCATCAACAAAGTTCCAATCGATGCTGAAATCTTCATTGAGATTTTCAGCACGATCTGCTACAACTTCGACTACATTACGGAGTGTGATATAATTTTGCATGTTGTACACTTTCATTGTTGCTTTCTATGCATACTTTGTAGCATATACAAATATAATTGTCAACCGGTTTTTTGAACTTTTTTACAACTTTTCTACTGCTGGATACTGCTCCGACAAATCTACTACTACAGTATTACTGATGACCGGATACTGTGTAATAAAGTCGGATGCTGTTTGGAAGTCGGTGAAGAAGTGTGATTGGTGACGGTCGAAATCTACTACTGCAAACATTGTGCCCTCATTTGCTGTTACGTTGCATACTATGTATAACACACAGAGCAGCAGTTGTCAAGTAAAAAATGCTGCTCTATACTACTTCTTTTTTTCTAATTTTTTAATACGTGTTTCTAGTTCGTCTATCTTTTTAGTTACATGTGGATACTTTTTACGCCATGCATCTTCGGGTTGTTGCAACCAAATCCATCCCCAACGATGCACCAAATAATTTAATGTACGATTAAACCAACTGTATGCCCATAATCCAAGACGAGTGCCTTGGAAGTATGCTAAAAATGCAGCTCCAAATAAACTCCCTGCAAGTGCAGTGTAAATCCATAGCCTGTCGCTGGCCATTCTTTCTAACATTTCCCACATTATAATTTCCTACTTGTAAACCACAGGGTCCCAGTTAGATACATCTGTGTCTTTGTATTTAACAATTCTGTCTAACATTACATCATAAAAACTATCCAACTGTTTGCCCCATTTACCTTTAAGGTGCTCGAGTGCTTGTTCACAAAAATTAAAGTCAGGCTTTTTGTAATTTTCAACTAGTTTGGTGTGTAAATTTGTCACACGTTCTAATTCTGCAATTTCAGTAACCGGAATGTCTTCTATTACGCAATATGCAGTTACAACTGGTGAATCGCCTATTTTCATATCGTCAAGTGGTAAAATTGTATATTTGCTTTTCATATTGGTTGCAATTTCGTCGCCGAAAATAATGTGCATTGGTGTCTCCTTGTGTAAGTAATTATGCAATGAAAATACACTTTGATTTAATTTCTGATCTTCACGTAGATACGTGGGAAGAACCGTTTAGTTGGGAAGGCAAGGCCACTAGCTTGTATGCTGTAGTAGCCGGTGATATTAGTAGAGAGCGCAGTGATATTAGACCTGTGCTCAAAGAGCTATCATCTCATTATAAACTTGTCATATTCGTCGACGGCAATGATGAACATAGATGGGAGTTAGAAAACCTAGGACAAAGTTACGAATCTCTACGTCATGAAGTTGCTGGCATTGGTAATGTTGTTTGGTTGCAAGATAATTCTGTAGTAATTGATGGTGTTGCATTTGTAGGCGTTAATGGCTGGACAGGTTTTGATTTTGATTGCGACCTTTCTTATCAAGACAGTAAACGCTGGTTAGAAGAAAGATACGGTGTTAGTATGTATGCTGGGCAACAAATCGAAGCACTATCATTAAGTGATGCTGGATTCTTATGCAAAACAGTTAGTAAACTACAGACACACCACGATGTTAGAAAAATAGTATTAATTACACATTATGTGCCCAATGTGCAGTTAATCGAACACGATGTTGAGCTAGAAGGTACTCATGCATTAAACTGCACTGGTAATAGCATGTTATCTCGTTGCCTTGACGAAGACCATGAAAATAAAGTTCATACATGGTGTTTTGGACATTATCACAGTGATGTTGATACAACCATTGATAACATAAGATATGTAAATAATTGCAGAGGACGCAATGGCACCAATTGGTGCAAAGCCGTGTACTATCCCAAACGCATCGAAATTGATATCAGTTAACCGTTTCAAACACTGGCATCACTCGAGATGTACCATACTTGTATTGCTCAACATGACCTTTGATTGCTTCTAGTCGCTGAGGTCCTCGCCAAATCGGCCATTTATATTCAATTGCTTTTTCGTGCAATTCAAGTCTTCGTCGAATTCGTTCTTCAAAAGTAAGATCTGGATTGGTTTTGCTTGTCCAGATTAATCTATTACTTTCGGGGTTGCCAGCAGCATCAACTTGATTAACTGGAAACTCGATTCCGTGCATGTCAATCATCCTTTCAAGCGGAGTGTTAGGTAAAAATACTAGACTAGTACTAAGATCAATTCCGGTTATTGTGCCATTGGCAACATACTTTTGCCACCGAGCATACATTTCAAGATTGTCGTGATGATCTTTCAATGTTTCGGTCATATAACCAACAATCATTAAGAAAAAACATTTTAATCCAACACGATTAAAGTGGTATAGATGATGATCAATGTCTTCGTTTGTGAACTTTTTATCCATTTCCCAGCGAATCTTATCACTGCCTGTTTCGACACCTACATAAAATTGATCACCGCCTGCGGCTGCAATCATGTCGAAATAATCATCAGTGACTGTTTTCTGTTGCTTGAAGATAAATTGACCACCCCATTTAAATCCAGCTTTGTGTGTAGTATTATAATTTGCAAGTTTATCACACATATCCCTGAATGCTTTGAGACTGCCATTGATCAAACTGTCAGTAAAGTAAAATTGGTTGACTCCGTATTTTTCATAGTAGTTTATCATTTCATCAGCAATGTTTTGCCCGCTGCGATACCTAAATTTAGGCCAGATTGCTGCTACGTCACAATATGTACATTTACGAACACAGCCTCTGCTACCAACAATGTTTACTTCTTTTCGATTTTCAAATAGATATTCATATGAATTAAAATCTACATCATTGTAATCTGGAAATGCAGTTGTATTTAAATCGCTCACTTGTTTTAGATTATGTTCGTTGTTGATTCCAGGGTGGTCCGCATTTCCGTTTAACAGGCTAATAAGAGCCTCTTCGCCTTCGCCGTAAATAGCATATTTGCACAGATTTGACTCAAGCATAAGCGGCCCGAATCCATCATTTAGTCCTATACCGCCAAGTATTATTTCACATTGTGGGTATTCAGCTAGTACTAGTTCACACACTAACTTAGTAAATACTTGACTGTTAAAAGTAAAAACACTTATTAACAATCTAGTATCATTACCACAATGTGGAAGTAAGTGTGTTTTTATAAAATCATTGATACTAGTTTTTTCGTGTTCAGTTGGCACACGCATCTTTTCCCAAACATTACGATATGCGTAATATTTTTCTTCGCCCCATTCATGATACATTTTAATATTGAGATCGAGGCATTTAACGTCGTGGCCATTTTCTTTCATAATACCACTAATCATTGCAGTTGACACAGGCGGCCTATGTATTTCTAGCTGCGGAACAGCAATTAATAAATTTTTCATTGGTTAATTAATTCCCTAATCTCGGCAATTGCTTGATAGTGCGCTGAATAGTCTCCAACGATATTATAACCACTAAAATAGCTAAGATTTTTGCGAGTATCGATGTTATTGGTATGTGTATTCACTGTTTCAATAATCCAGTTATATGGGTTTTCACCAGTACAAATGTCCCATTGGCCATTAAATCTAATAGTACAATCATATATTTTTAAAGATCCATGTTCGATACTATTATAATCTAATTTGTTAAGATGATGGGCAATTTCAACATCGTCAATTTTTAAACTGTTTATCAATATTAATTTATCTTCAACAATATTATTATCCGAGTCAGATTTAGTGTCCCACATATTGTTATTTCCGAAAGACTTGTTTAACATACCTATAGAAAACGGCTTATTTTGCAACTCAATTTGAATTTGTTGATTGTTTTCGATTAAACGATTGATTACCAAATCATCTTGCACAATAGTCAATTCTGGCCAAGAATTACAAAAGCTACCTTGGAGGTCAATGCATATTTGCATATACTATGCCTCTGGCTCGATTTTAACTTGTAACGGATATCCATTAGCACGGGCAAGTAGAGTAACTTCAATTCCTTTTTGTTCGGCTATTTCGTACGGCATAACTGCTACTACAGCTGATCCTGTTTCGTGCACATTGAGTGTTAAATTTTCCGCAGTTGCTTCAGTATAATTGAAAATATCAACTAGTGTGTGGATAACAAACTCATGTGAAGTTTGGTTGTCGTTAATGTAAATCAACTTAAACAACGTTGGTTCTTTAAGAAAAATGTTTGTTTGCACTTTATTTTTTGTTTCGATTTGGCTCATAACAATCCTTATTCTTGTATCGTGTATGCAGAGCAATATCTACTCTGCATACTATTTTTATGTACTTATCATAGGAGTTAGGTTTCAACTGTTATGTCAATAACTTTTGGCTTCATTACTTCTGGAACAAGTCGCTCAAGGTCAATCTTGAGAATTCCATCTTTCAATGTTGCTGCTTTAACTTCTACGTAGTCTGCTAAGTTGAATGTGCGTACAAAAGGTCTAGTACTAATGCCTTTGTGCAGGAATTCACACTCATCGTCAGAATCTGTTTTTCCTGTAACTGTTAGTACCCCTTCTTTCAGCTCAACATTGATGTCCGCCATTTGAAAACCAGCTACTGCCAGTCTGATGCGATAAGTTTCTTCTCCTGTGCGAAGAATATCATATGGGGGATAATTTTGCACAGCACCACTGGCTGTTGCTCTGTCAATGTTGTTAGTGATACGATCAAAAAGTTGATCAAATCCAACTGCGTTGCGATAAAATGGGGTGAGGTCTAGTGAGGTAAGTCTTGTCATTTTTTTCTCCTTTATAAAAGCAAGATTAAGTTATGTGACCCTTTCGGCATCACATAACTATTTATCTTCAATATTTACATCATTGGCATTTGTGGGGGATTTGCGCCAACCGTTCTTCTTATCACGCTCTCCTTAAAGTCTTCATGCTCTTTCATAAGTCTCTTCCATTCACTTTTAATCATCTTTATGTTCTCCTATTTCGTAATTTTTATCGTACCACCTACCCCTCCAGTCGTATTCTTCCTCCAAACAGAATCCTGCATTATTGCACCATCAAGTTTAGCTCCAGTAAGATTAGTCCCAGTAAGATCAGCACCCCTAAGATCGGCACCCTTAAGATTAGCATGCCTCGAGTTAGCACCACTCAAGTTAGCACCCATCAAGTTAACATCCTCTAAGTAAGCATAAATCAAGCAAGCATCCTCTAAGTTAGTACCCTCTAAGTAAGCATCCTCTAAGCAAGCATCCTCTAAGTTAGCACCCCTCAAGTTAGCAATCTCTAAGTTAGCATATCTCAAGTAAGCATCCTCTAAGCAAGCACCCTCTAAGTTAGCACCCCTCAAGTTAGCACCCCTCAAGTTAGCACCACTCAAGTTAGCACTCTCTAAGGTAGCATACCTCAAGTTAGCATCTTCTAAGTTAGCACCCATCAAGTAAGCATCCCTCAAGTAAGCACCACTCAAGTAAGCACCACTCAAGTGAGCATTCCCCAAGTGAGCATTCCTCAAGTTAGCATCCCTAAGATCAGCATAACTTAGGGCAGCACCATAAAGATCAGCACCCCTAAGATCAGCACCCTCTAAGTTAGCATGCCTCAAGTTAGCATAAATCAAGCAAGCATCACTCAAGCAAGCATCACTCAAGTTAGCATCCTCTAAGTGAGCACGTTCTAAGTTAGCACCCCTCAAGTCAGCACCCCTCAAGTCAGCCTCCCTCAAGTTAGCACGAACTCCGCCCTCTTTATTATCCTTGAGCCACAGCTTATGTTTTTCTAGGATTACTTTAAGTTCATCTTTAGTCATTGTGTTTCTCCTTACTCAAGTTAGCAAAACTCAAAGTAGCACCCTTCAAGTTAGCACCCCTCAAGTTAGCATTCTCTAAGTCAGCACCACGCAAGTCAGCACCACGCAAGTCAGCATATCTCAAGTTAGCACGAAACAAGTTAGCATTCCTCAAGTTGGCAACCATCAAGTAAGCATCCTCTAAGTCGGCACCCTTCAAGTTAGCGCAACTCAAGCAAGCATTCTCTAAGTAAGCACCACTCAAGTTAGCATTCTCTAAGTTAGCACCCCTCAAGTTAGCACCACTCAAGTCAGCATCCTCTAAGCAAGCACTCTCTAAGTTAGCATCAAACAAGTCAGCACCCCTCAAGTCAGCACCACTCAAGTCAGCACGAACTCCGCTTTCTTTATTACTCTGGAGCCACAGCTTATGTTTTTCTAGGATTACTTTAAGTTCATCTTTAGTCATTCTGTTTCTCCTTTGCTAAACACATTCTGCTCCATCTTATTCATCTTGTCTTGGTGAGATCTTCGATACATCCAAGAATCTATTATTTCTTTTAGATCATATCTGCACTTAACAACCTCACAAGTTGCATTGTTAAAAGCCAAGTCTGAATACCCTAGCAAGTTAGCCCCTTTGTTATTAAAGACTTGCTTAAACGTATCCTCCGACTCAAACCAGTAAACCATTTCGTTGAACTCAATACTATACATTAATATTCCTCCTTAAGAGCATCCCATGACACAGGAAATAACTCAATCATCTTGCGGTCAATCTGTTGTGCTACTACCCGTGTCTCTGCCTGTGTGTCAGACTTGCAGCACAGGTTACACATATCAGCAAAGGCATCCAATGACCCTGACCAATACCACTCTGTCATAGTAGACTGTGGGAGGACCATACGGGCTTGCTCAGGGGCTACTCCTTCGGCTAAAAGTGCATTGTACGTTTGTACTGCAATCTTATTTACACCTTTACCGTGGGCACCAGCCATCCAACCCGCTGACCGTGTGAACTTTTCT
>Ga0209137_1005116_pt1 | contig 10117 bp, 16 predicted proteins | sample SaaInl5LU_22_DNA_FD_184642 | JGI IMG/M metagenome (GOLD analysis project Ga0209137, IMG submission 184642) | Marine microbial communities from expanding oxygen minimum zones in the Saanich Inlet - ESP_105LU_22_DNA (SPAdes) (version 2) | ecosystem: Environmental > Aquatic > Marine > Intertidal...
AATAAATTCAGCAAGTGCTTGCCAATTTCCTGTCGTGATGTACGCTTTTTCAAATTGGTAACCGAATTGAGACAACATTGGGATCTTTTGATCAAAACCGCCTTCAACCGCAGGCTTTGCTAAAATGCGTGCATTCTGACCGGTTACAAATCCGAATCCCATGCGCGGTCCCTCTGCTACGATGGTGCGATCGAACGGGTTATTTAAAATATTCTCGTAATCATTCGCAATGGTTACACGACGAACCAATTCCTGGTCGACCTCTATGTCCAGCATGTCCTTTAATGTAAGCTCCGCCATCAACAGATCGTTTTTCGGTACATCTACATAGTTGCGATTCGTACTCGACACAAATGTCCCAGATTTTACATCAAACAAGCGAACCGTGGTACTCACTTTTTCTCCTAAAAGGTTCATCGAACCCGTAAGAATGTAATCTACCTGAAGCAATTCTCCATATTCTTTTAAACAGATGCGAGAGAAACAGCCCGTGAAGTCCTTGTCATCACGCGTAGAGATATACTCAATATCATAGTTATCCATCACCTCGTAACCTGGGATGTTGATCATCTCAAGACTCAGCTTTTGAATGATTTGGTAACGTTGTACTTCTGGGTATCCTCGGGTATCAAAGTCTAATACTGCTACAGAGGGATTGCTTTGCCCAAAAGCAACGAAAACAGTACACGTAAACAGGGCTAAAAATAAATTTTTCATGCGATCATTTGTTATGATTGGTATACTTCAAATGTCCGATTGGACTTGAGTATAATACAGACACAAATGCTCACATAAGAGACTATTTTACGTGTTTAGACCTGTTGAAAGAATTCAATACGCTTGTTTTGTCTCAAAATTGATACTTCCCGTTTTTTTCAAAGGCTCGATACAAACTCGCACGGCTTACGCCTATATATTGCGCAAGGGTGATCCTGTCCATATTTTTATACAAATCGGGGCGTTGAGCTCGAACCCAATTCACACGGTCGATGGTCTTAGACATACGCAACATAGTCAATCGAGCTCTGCGATTCTTTTGTATTTCCGCAGTACCGGAAACGTACAATAATTGAATCAACGGATACTTTTCAAAAACTTCTGAAAAGGACTCTTGAGAGAAACGTACAATCTGCACATCTGTGTAAGCCACAAAGTAATGCTGTGGGTGATTACCCAAAAAGAGGGTGTCCTCGTTAACAAAAATCGCATTAGATGGAATGATATTAAAGAGCGTATCATTGTTTTGATAGGTATTCTTATACATCTCCTTGAGGAGCCCTTCATGAAGAAACCAAAAGTCATTATTGTCCGGTCCAAGTTCAGAAATAATACTCCCCTTTTTAAAGTGATAATGATCTTCGAGGTGGCTAACTACAGCTTGAATAGTTTCATCTAAGGCTGGTGAGTACACCGGCAATGATTCAAAGTATGCCCGTAAAGCTTGTTTAACCTTTTGCATCTCCAAGTATTTTTAAGGTGCGAAATAAGGAAGCCTTAGATATACCGAGGTAATCGGCCAATTCTCTTCTAGGTATTACATTTAAAAGTTCTGGGAACTGCTCTAAAGCCGCCTTGATTCTATACTCCACCGATGTTTGAAGCATTTCATAGGTAGTGTAGCGATATTCAGTCATACTCAGGTTAATGAGTCCAGAGATCAGTCGTAGGCCAAAATCATTTCCTTCACTTATCATTGAAATTTGAGACCTAGGTATAGATGCCACTTTTCCTTCAACAAGACAACGAGTAATCGTCTCGGGAGGATTTGAATACAGCAAGAGATCCTCAGAAAACGCACATTTCCCTTGGTGGTAAAAGCGAAGCAAATGTGCTTGTTTTTTCTCTTTTAAGTATTCTCCAAAAGCACCTGTGAGTATGACATGTAGGTCACCTTCAGTGCTTGTTAATGACCAGAGTTCATCTCCTGGCTCATACGTTTTGAAGACAAATTTTCGGCTGAATTCACGCAGTTTATAACGAGCTTCTGCACTCTCAATTCTGAGTTGAGCGTGCAGATGGTTATACACCGCATCATGATCAATTCGATCAATCATACGGACTATTGGTTTATTTGGTTGGTTAACCGAATTTAGGAATTTTATGGCTTTAGACTACGACGCAACCAAAAAACTGATAACAATCCACCAATACTGTAGAACGTAATACTTACGACGGCAACTCCTTGAATCCCAAAGCCCCAATTGAGTGCCATCGCATCGAGTATAAAATTGACCGATAAAAGAATCAATCCCTTATAAAAATTAAGACGCGGCCTTCCTAAAGCATCTAGAGACAGACCGTAAAAGCGGTCCATCGGGATGAGTAATGGAAGAAATAAAAGAATTCTAAATACATCAATACTGTCTTCAAAAGGCTCCCCTCCAAGCATTGTAATTAAAAAGGGCGCCGCAATAAAGAATACCGGCACAAACATCAATGAAATTCCAGATGTTCTGATGGCTCGTTTGGAAATAAAGCTCCATACCCCAGAAGTTACTCCCGTATTGATCATTGCGCTGACACGAGAGTAATAAACACTACTTAAACTTCGGAACGGAACTTCAAATACCTCCAACCACTTTCGACCTATCTCGAAGTAGGTCACTGAAGCCGCCCCTAAGAAATACTGGATTAAGAAGACGTCCGTGTTAATGATTAAACTCGTTATGATTTGTGTGCCACTTGTATACTTTCCAAATTCCCAAATCGAAGCTGTTTTTGCTCGTGTAGCACTTCGAATGCAGGATAATTTTGACCAACCCAATAGGATTACCAGCACTGCAGATAATCCTGAGGACATTAACAGCAACCAAAGTGCATTACTAACCTCGGTTAATTGGCTTTGAAAGAACCAAATTCCTAATAAGAAGAGCCCCGATTCTACTAAACGAATGATTGCGATGCCCTTGAAGTTTTCTTCACTTTGCAAAACGATAGTTGCTATGAAGGACGGTACGGTTGCAAAAGCCAAAAGTGCAAGCGGAAGTAAAGCTGAACTTTGGATAGACGAAACCAAGCTTGTTATACATATGATCAGTGTAAATACAGTGCTGATCACTAATGCTGTTATCCAAGCTGAACCGGTAAGCTCAGAGGAATATTGTTTCCCTGAAGCTAATTTCACAAATGCCGCTGATATGACACCTAATCGTAGTTGAATGAAAATTCCAAAAGCAGCCGTAATCAAAATGTAGAGACCAAAGCCGTCCACACCAAGCGTCTGGTTCAAGAGTCGGAAAGACAGTAATGCCATAACCGCGGGTGCACCGTTACTGACCAAGCTGAATGCCTGTTGTATAGCTAGTTTTTTATCCATTGAGATGAGTCCTCATCTTCTGCGCACGAGCCTGCCAAGACTGCAATTGCGCAAATTTAATTCTGCCTTCTACCATCTCAAATACATCCTTGTGCCCTTTGATACATTCCAATTCATCAATAGCCTCTTGGATTGAAGAAACTGGGGTTACCCACTCACTAAAAACCGATAAATCAGCGAAGTCAGTAGTTAAAACGGACATTCCTAAACAGAGGTACTCGTTAATTTTTAGCGGATAAATAAACCGTGTGAATTCATTCTTGACAAAAGGTATCAGACCTATGTCGCAGTCTTGTATGAGCTGCCCTACTTCAGAAGGCTTTTTAAGGCCCAGATAGCAAACGCGTTCATGTTGGATAAGTACCTGTGCTTCTTCGCATTTGATAGGCCCAACCAAAGTGATGCGAAAATCAATAAAATGCCTCAGAAGATGCTGAAGCAACTCGTAGTCTATACGATCGTCGAGTGCGCCGATATATGCTGCATGAAAAGCATGGACAGGAAAAGCTGTCGTTCTTTTAAAATGATTCGGTTGCATCCCATTTGGAATCCAAACCACAGGACGATTTGATGCAGAAAACTTCTCCATCAAGGCTTGGCTACTCACATATATCTCATCAACCTGCGCTGCCAATTTTTTCTCTAGAGTTGCACCATGTCTCGATAGCCAATACGCCGCTTCAATATTATCATAACAGTAGTACACATGCTTGATCGCGTTAACGGATGTAAATGCTTCTAAATACAATGGGTTAAATGCATTTACAGCGATCGTAGATGACCAATTTAAACGTTCGATGGCACGATGCACATGAAGACGGTAGGTTCGGTTATTACGTGCCAATACTTTGTGATACAGCTTCTCGGAACCGATTTTATTCGAGGGTAGCATCAAGGGCATTTCCAAGACCCAAAGTTTACTTAACTCCTCTATAGGCTGGTACAATCTGCTTTTCAATCCCGTCGCCCTAAGTAGTCTTAGGGGCTCTTGCCCTTTGATAAGTTGAGTAAATGTCATCGGAAAATTGATAAACAAAACTTCTTGGTGCTCGGAAATTCCCTTGGCCAGTTCTACGGTGGAGGCTAAGCCCTCGCCTTCAAACACTGGGTTAGCAAATATCACTATGGGACTGCTTTCTTTCATTAATACGAATGTACCCCCATATTATGGCAGCCTTAGTAGTTTGATCACGTGATGTACGTTAAAATCCTCATTTTTGAAAACACCATTAAGCTTTTACGGCTATTCAGCACGTAGACATTAAGTCATTATACTCTTATTATTGAACTCATAGTGATTTTATCCGAAAAGGATCCTTAATAGATCCTCAAAATTGTAACTTAACCGGAGTGTTAATGCAAAAAGAAAGAATTATGAATCCTATCTGTAGTATTAGCCAAGCCATTAAACATTTCAAAGGAGATCTTCAACGAGTTCGTGAGTTCTGTAAACAAAAGGGTATTGTCATTAGTGACAGTGCACTTAGAGCCCGAGTAAGGTCATTGTAAAACTCTTTTAAGCAGCCCAAAATTTGGGCTGCTTTTTTTGTTTATTGGTACAGCATTTGCTCTATTTAATGCGCTATGAAAAAGATCTTATTAATCACCCTTTCCGCAGGACTCTTAATCTCATGTGCAAGTCCAAAACGTGCCTTGTATGATACTGCTAACGCCCTTTATGGAAATGGTTGGACCTATTTAGGGACCATTACTGTGTATCCTGATGTTATTTACAGTGATAAAATCACCGCAGCAGATCAAACCAGGGAGGTCATCTTACACGAAGGCCTCATTAGTTATGAAAAAATGCTTCAGGAAGCACGAAAAACTTTTGGAGACTCTGTGACTATTGCAAACGTTCGCGTATACAGCGAAGAATTCAAAACAAAATGGTTTGGACGAAATTCCGAGGTCCAAGCTCTTGTCGATGTTGTATACGTGACGAAGTAGAATCAGTTCTGCAGGAAAATCAGTTCTTCATTGTACACATCTTCAATCTCTACGATTTTATTGTATACCCCTGCAAGGTATTCTAGGTAAGACTGAAGTTCTGAATAGCATTTTTCTAAATCTTCGTCCTCATAAAGCTTTAATTCAAATCTGTGCTTTTCAAGAATGTCGAGTATGTACTTGGATTCAAATCCATGGTGAGTGAAATAACCAATGGTATGCGACTTAATAATGGTTTCATCAAAACAGGAATTTGAAAAAGACAACAATTCTTTAATCCCTGTGTTGTCCCTTAATTCCGACTCGCTAAGGCATCCAATGATCTCATTCATCAAATGCTCAAAAGCGAGCTTTGCCACTACTCGAAAATGAAGTAAGTTTTCTACTTCTGAGAATAATATGGGATTCCGTTTATCTATTGAGTCAATCATACTAACAATTTAGCTTTTTTTTACATATGCGTAAAGATTTAGAGGAAAATATCTCAAGCAATAATCTTAGAGCCTTAATTCGAGAGGGAGAGCATGAAAATCAGGACTTTAAATATAAAATCTCAAGTAGTCGAAAGATTGCGAGGACGCTGAGTTCCTTTGCCAACACTACCGGAGGAAGACTTTTGATCGGCGTTAGAGACAACGGAATGATTGCTGGAGTAAAGGATGAAGACGACATTTACATGATTGAAAGCGCAGCTGAAGTTTGGATGAAACCTAAAGTAGAACTCCAAGTATACTCGCATGTGCTCGAAGGAAAATTGGTCTGGGAGGTAGTTGTTTTAGAGGGTAAGAATAAACCCTATTCGGTCGAGGAGGAAACTGGAATCGTTGCTTATTACAGAGAAGCAGATCAAAATTTTGCTGCTAATGCTGTTCTCAAGGAAATTTGGCAGCAAGATTCTCGAAATGAGAGTAAACACCCTGTGCCATTTTCCGAAAATGAGAAACGTCTTATTCAATACATCAAAGATTATGATGAAGTGACCGTAAGTAAGGCAGCTAAAGTGATGCAACTTCCGCGAAACACAACAATTAGCATACTTGCACGTCTAATTAGATGGGAAGTGATTAATTGGCGAAATGACAAGTCGCAGTTCTTGTACTATTTAGATTAATAGTATCGATGTGGATTAGGGATCGATCGTAAAGCCCATTCAATCTTAGTGTCTATTTCATCCTCTGGGCTTAATCCGCGGGGAATACCAGCCTGGTCCATGCCTAATGTGAGGTGGTGTAAGGCTATTCCGCAGCTTACAGAGACGTTAAAACTTTCAACAAAGCCTTTCATAGGAATGTATACTAATTCATCCGCGGCATTCATTAATTCTTCTGAAGCTCCCTCCTGTTCGTTTCCGAAACAAATCACAGCAGGTATAGATGGGTCTATTTCATGCAAGGGCTTAGCTTGATCATTTAACGCGGTGACATATAACTTTTTTCCTGTCGCTTTTAAACTCGTCGCCCAAGTCTCTACACCTCCTTCATTATACGTGTTGAAGAACTCCACATCTAGCCACTTCTCTACCCCCTTCGAGATACCCGCACTTACATTAAAACGTTCGTTTTTATCATACACGTCGACACGGTGCACGCCAAACGCGTCTGCCGTTCTAAGAAGCGCAGATGCATTTTGTGTTTTCATCATATCCTCCAATGCCAGAGAGATATGACGTGTGCGGTATTTTATCTTTTCCTCAAACAATGTGCGCCTATTCGCGGTCAACTCTGACGCCACTTCGGCGTAAAACTTCTCTTTTTCTTCCTTAGACAAGGATCTCCAATCAGTTCTGCTCATTTCTTTGTTTCTTTGCGGTAAGTCAAAATCAAGTTAGATGCTTAGTAAAATCATTCGATTAGGAGTTACCGCTGCCATTTTTGGGCTTTCAATTTATGAATTTGTAGACGGAGAAATTGGTAATGGGATTGCTTTAATCTTCCCGGCGGCCATTGTGCTGTTCACCTATTTTAGAAATGAACGAATTTTATGGTCACTGTATCACATGCGCAAGAGCGATACAGCAAAAGCGGAGAAGGTACTTCTAGGCATCAAAAATCCAGAGAAATCACTGATCAAAGGACAGTTAGCATACTACTATCTATTACTCGGAATGATTGAGAGTCAGCGTAAAGTAGGAAAAGCGGAGACGTTACTCAAGCGTGCGCTGAACACTGGACTTCGCATGGATCAAGACAAGGCACTCGCCAAACTAAATCTCGCCGGGATTGCACTTTCAAAGCGTCGTAAGCGCGAAGCGCAAATTTTATTGACCGAAGTGAAGAAATTGGATTCGAAAGGTGTGCTTGCAGAGCAAACCAAATACATTAAACAACAGATGAAGCGCATCTAACATTAGCACGCTTTTCGTGAACTCTTAACAGCTCAGTCTTGTTGTACAGCAATAACTTATGTTGCCATGTACACCATTGAACGCGTTCAGAGATTGCCGATAACACTTCAAGAGGCTTGGGATTTTTTTCAGAACCCTGCAAATTTGGCTAAAATCACTCCTAAAGAAATGGGGTTTGATATCCAGTCAGAAGTTCCTGCAGAAATGTATCCGGGGCTCTTCATTCACTATAAAGTGAGCCCACTTCTAGGTATCAAATTAAACTGGACCACAGAAATCACCTATGTTCAAAAACCACATTACTTTGTGGATGAACAGCGCGTAGGACCTTATGCGATCTGGCATCATGAACATCATTTCAAGGAAATAGAAGGCGGCGTGGAAATGCTCGACCGGGTGAATTACAAGGTGCCTTTTGGTATTTTGGGTAAGATTGCGCACCCGCTTGTTGTAAAATCAAAATTGGATGAGATTTTCAACCATCGCATTACTAAAACGGAGGAGATTTTCGGCAAATGGGAAAAGTAATCCTAGCGGTAGATTTTGGAAGTAAAACCTCGGGATTTACAGCGGCTGCACTATTCAATAGTGAAGGGCGTATTTCGTTGCACCAAGCTTTAAAAGGCAGCAATGCGGACGTATGGCTCAAAGAACTCATAAAGCGCCATACTCCGGACATCATTGCTGTTGATGCACCATTGAGTCTACCTGGGGTGTACGCTAAAACTGAAGGCTGTACGAACTACCACTACAGGCAATGCGATCTCGAAGTCAGTGCGATGAGTCCCATGTTTTTAGGAGGACTTACCGCCCGTGCTATTGAAATGAAGGATTGGATCCATGCAACGCTTCGGGCAGAAGTTATTGAGATTTATCCTAAGCTCGTCGCTCAAGATTTGGGATTGGACAAGCGGTATAAAAAAGACTTTGCGTATTTAACAGAGGCACTCGATATTCTGAGTGCTGAGTTGTCGGGTAGTTTGGATGCTTCACAGGTAACGAATTGGCATAGGTTTGATGCGCTTTTGGCGCTTCGGACCGCAAGTAAATATGCTGCGGGAGCGGCGAAAAAAATTGGTTTAGAAACCGAAGGAATCATTTATTTTTGACACATGGCGGAGAAAAAGCGCACATTTAATCCGATCGATCCCGATAAAATCGCTGAAAACGCGAACGTCTTGCCGTATGGCTCGAGCGTAAGTGCACCGGCATTTGCAGCGGTCGACACTCTGAAGAATAAGTCTCTGGATGTCAATGCGATGGAGATGCAGACCGACATGCAATTGGACCAGATTAAGGCGCAGATAGAATTGCTCGCAGAACAGGCGAAGAAGATTCAGCAACGCAAGGAATTGAGCGAACATATCTATCATGCAGACATGGGGTTTAAGCCAGAGATTAATCACACCTATTTTCTGTACCAAAAGGAAGAAGGCGGAACTGTGCTGAGTATGATTGCCCCTAGTGAGTGGCGAAAATGTCCGTATGAATTCCTGCACAAAGTTCTTTTACTTGCAGACCACACCTGGGATATCGTAGAATAATGCTAGACTACATCGAACACTTCGAGGGAAAGGACGCTCCTACCCTTATGCTATTGCACGGTTTCGGCTCAAACAAAGAAGACTTGTTCGGGTTACAGCCTTATTTCAAAGGGTTCAACCTAGTTTGTTTTCAAGCTCCAAATTCGTTGGGACAAGGCGGATACGCTTGGTATGACATTCAGTGGAATGGAGGTGATAAAATTATTGACCCGCAGGAAGTGACCCGCGTTGAAAAGACCGTGGCTGCTGACTTTGACACTTGGCGTGAAGAACGTGGATGTACTGGTAAAGTGTTTATCGGTGGGTTTTCTCAAGGAGGAATTCTCGCCATGTCGTTGTACAAAAGCGGCGTTGCTGCGGATGGTTATGTGATCATGAGTGGTTACATGTTACCACAATGGGCTGACGGGAATTGGTCAAAAGAGGTTCCTGTAATACAAACGCACGGCATGGCAGATCCCGTAATCCCTTTTGAATGGGCAGAGGCGAGTGCTCAAATACTCGCAAAAAATCCGAATTACACGTTTCAGTCGTATCAGATGGGGCACCATTTGAATGCCCCTTGTATGGACGCCATTCAGCAGTTTTTAAGCGAATTGCTGTAACGTTGTTGCAATACGTAATGCGGCATTACCACTTCCATAGCCACTATAGCTATAGTCTCCTTGGTACGCCAATGCTTTCGTAATCATTTCAGACAAATCCAAATCATTTGAAGTGAACAGACGGTTTACCTTTAAGTCAATAAGTTCTACCCACTCTGTTTCATTTCGTAAGGTTACACAAGGCTTCTTAGAGAAGAAGGCCTCTTTTTGCAACCCACCACTATCTGTTATGACTACACTCGTATGCCTCAACGCATATAGCATTTGTAGGTAGCTTGCCGGCGGTGCTAACTGTACCTTGAGCTCTAGACCAAACTCTTTTAGCCTAGCCGCAGTCGAAGGATGTAATGGCATCCAC
>Ga0209137_1005119_pt1 | contig 10115 bp, 8 predicted proteins | sample SaaInl5LU_22_DNA_FD_184642 | JGI IMG/M metagenome (GOLD analysis project Ga0209137, IMG submission 184642) | Marine microbial communities from expanding oxygen minimum zones in the Saanich Inlet - ESP_105LU_22_DNA (SPAdes) (version 2) | ecosystem: Environmental > Aquatic > Marine > Intertidal...
CTAACCCTATGACTAAACATAATTTTGTTTCTGAAAAATCTGTAGTAACCTATAATTTTGAAAAAAACCAAAATAGACCTAAAGTCACTTTAAAATGGTATGAAGGTGGTTTAAAACCTGAACTATATCATGATTTGGGTATTGATAAAATGAAACCTTACAATAGACAAGGTATGATAATGGTAGGAGATAAAAATACATTAATAACAGGTGGAAGACCTAACAATCCTCGTCTACTAATGTCTGATTCTGATTGGGCCGATTTTAATAAAAATGCTCCAGAAAAAACAATTCCTAGAATTAAAGATGAGACACCAGTAGAAGAATGGGTTAATGCTATTAAAAACGATACACTACCTCTTTCTAATTTTGAATATAGTGCTGGTCTAACTGAAATGGCTTTATTAGGTTGTTTAGCTCAACGGTTTAATGCAGATTTAAAATACAACGCAGACAAAATGAAAATTACTAATAGAAAAGACGTTAATGCTTTTTTGAAGCCACCGGTTAGAAAAGGTTGGTCATACGGAGAACAATTTTGAATTATATAATCATATTTATCTTATTTTAAAAATTATAAATAAGGACTTAAAAAATATTTTGTAGATGGAAACAAACTTTGATGCAATTGTAATAGGGACTGGAATTAGCGGAGGATGGGCTGCAAAAGAACTATGTGAAAAGGGATTAAATACTCTTGTTTTGGAGAGGGGAAGGATGATAAAACATGTTGAAGATTACAAAACAGCAAATAAGGAAGATTGGGAGTTTCCTGCTGGGGATGCTATTACTCAAGAAATTAAAAAAAGACAACCTAAACAAAGTAGAACTGGTTATGTAAATACAGAATCAACAAAAGATTTCTTTGTTGACGATATTGAACATCCTTATAATGAGATAAAAAGATTTGATTGGATTAGAGGCTATCATGTAGGAGGAAGATCATTACTTTGGGCTAGACAAAGTTACAGGTTAACTCCTTTTGATTTTGTAGCTAATAAAGAAGATGGATATGGAGTAGATTGGCCAATAAGATATAAAGATTTAGCACCTTGGTATGACTATGTTGAGAATTATATTGGAGTAAGTGGAGAAAATTTAAATTTAAATCAATTTCCAAATCAAAAACTTCTAAAACCAATGGAGTTAAATTGTGTTGAAAAAGTTTTACAGAACTCAATTTCAGAAAAATATTCTAATAGACACATGACTATTGGAAGAGTTGCACATATAACAGAGGGCACTAAACCTGGATTAGGAAGATTAAATTGTCAATTTAGAAATAGATGTAGAAGAGGGTGTCCATTTGGAGCTTATTTTAGTAGTAATTCTTCTACACTTCCTGCAGCTGAAGCAACAGGAAATATGACATTAAGAACTAATTCAATAGTTTATGAAGTAATTTATGATGAATTAAACAAAAGAGCAACAGGCGTTAAAATTATTGATTCAGAATCTAATTTGACTTATGAGTTTAAAGCTAAAATTATTTTCATGTGTGCTTCTACAGTACCAACAACCTCTATATTAATGCAATCAAAATCTAATCGTTTTCCAAATGGGCTTGGAAATGATTCTGGTGAGCTTGGACACAATATAATGGACCATCATTTTCAGATAGGAGCTGATGCTACTTATGATGGTTTTGAGGACAAATACTATACAGGACGAAGACCAAATGGTATTTATATTCCAAGATTCCAAAATATTGGTGGTAAAACTAAAAATACAAACTTTTTAAGGGGTTATGGTTATCAAGGAGGAGCAAGTCGAACAGATTGGACTAAGTACGTAAAGGAAGCTTCTTATGGTGAAAAATTGAAGCAAGCAGTTATAAGACCAGGTGAATGGACAATGGGTCTAAATGGTTTTGGAGAAGTACTTCCTTATCATGATAACAAAATATTTTTAGATTATAACAAAACTGATAAATGGGGTTTGCCAACTGTAACTTTTGATGCTAAGCTTAGAGAAAATGAATTAAACATGAGAAAGGATATGCAGTTACAAGCGATGGAAATGTTAGATAATGCTGGTTTTAAAAATGTTAAACCAATGGAAAGTTCATATGGACTAGGTTTAGGAATTCATGAAATGGGTACAGCAAGAATGGGTAGAGATCCTAAAACATCAGTGCTTAATGCTTTCAATCAAGTCCATGCCGTAAAAAACTTATTTATAACTGATGGATCCTGTATGACTTCCTCTGGAAATGTTAATCCATCGTTAACTTATATGGCAATTACTGCAAGAGCTGTTGATTATGCTGTTAAGGAACTTAAAAATAATAAACTTTAAAATGAATAGAAGAAATTTATTAAAAAAAATTGGTTTAAGTATTGGCACAATAGCAGTGACTCCGTTTACTGTAAACTTATTTCAGTCTTGTAAAAATGATTTGAATTGGAAACCTGTTTTTTTTAAAAAAGAAAATATTAACTTTTTAAGTGAATTAGCTGACTTAATAATTCCTAGTTCTAAGGAAATTCCAGGTTCAAAAGAATTAGATTTATTAAAATTTGTTGATGTTTATATTTCTCAAGTTTTAAATAATGAAGAACAAAAAATATTTAACAATTCTTTTGAATCATTTAAGTCTGAATATTTAAAAAAAACAAAGTTGAAAAAGATTGATTTAAACTCAATTACAGAGTTGTTAGATTTTTATTTAGTCAAAAATAAATCTAAGCATGATATTTGGATTAATGATTTTATGAGTTCAGGCGAATCACTTTCTTATATTTTTCTAAATTCATATAGAAAACTTTTAATTAACGCTTTTAAAACTAATCAATATATTGGTGAAAACACATTAGTATTTAGACCTGTTCCTGGTGAACAAAAAGGTTGTGTTGACTTACAAGAAACTACTAATGGAAGAGCTTGGACAATATAATAAAGTAATATGAAAAGTAATTATATAATATTGTTTGTTTTTCTTATTTGCTCTTTTTCATTTTCTCAAGAAAAAGATGATTTGTTTAATATGATTGAACAAAAAGATGATCAAATCGAATTACTCCCGGAAAAAATGATTTTTACGCAAAGTATACTCTGGGGTGAAAAGGGTTTATTTCGAAAAACAGGTATTTCTCCTCTTAATTTAGAAAATAGAGAAAAGGAGCTTAAGATTAGAAAAACGATGCTTACCGCACACCAAGCTATAGGTTATTTAACACTAGCTTCAATGGTTGCTCAAGGCATTATAGGTGGTAAATTATACAATGGTCAAGATGATCTTTACAATACTCACAAAACAATGGGTAAAATTGTAAATATTGGATATTTTACTGGTGCAGGTTTGTCATTGTTTTCTCCACCTCCATTAATTAATAAAAAGGTCAAGGGTTTAAATTCGATCAAAGCCCATAAAATGTTAGCGACTCTTCATTTTTCTGCAATGGTTGCAACAAATTATTACAAAGACAAAAATAAAAGTAATCATAAAGCTGCAGCATATACTGCTTTTGCTAGTTACGCTACTGCTGTATTAGTTATCAAATTTTAATTATGTATAAAACTATTTTCCTCTTAATTTTTATTTCCTTTTCTAATTTATCTGCTCAAGACGAAAATACATGGATGTTGGACAGTAATCAGTCTGTTATTGAATATAACGCCAAACATCTTCTTCACGCATGGTCAGGAATTAATAAAAATATAAAGGGAGTTTTTTTGGAACAATCTAAAAGTAAAATCGCTATTTCAGCAAATATAGCTGATTTTGATAGCGGAATTAGTAATAGAGATTCTAATGCAATCAGAGTATTAAATGCTTTAAACTTTCCAAGTGTTAAGTTTTTTTCAGATGAAATCTTACTAAATTCTAGTAATATTGAATTCAATGGCGAATTAGATTTCCATGGAAAAAAAGTTGATAAAATAGTTAATGCTTACGTTAATAAGAAAAATGACACTTTAACTATTGAAGGAAAATTTTCGATTATTCTTACAGATTTCGATATTAAATTACCATCATTAATGCTTGTCAAAATGGATGACTTAGCAAAAATTAATTTTAAATTAATATTTAAAAAAAGTAATTAATTTAATCTTGCCACTCGGCAATAAAAAGATTTGTATCTCTTGTACCGTTATTATTTCTGTTTGATGAAAAAGCTAACTTTTTTCCATCTCTAGAAAAAACAGGAAATGCATCAAACGTTTCACTGTGTGTAACTCTTTTTAAGTTTTTACCATCAATATCAATCATGTATAGGTTGAAAGGGAATCCTCTCTCTGCTTCAAAATTTGAAGAAAATAGAATTTTTTCTCCTGAGGGGTGGAATACTGGACTCCAGTTCGCATTACCAAGATCTGTTAATTGACGAAGTTCACTTCCATCAGAATTACATATGTACAATTCCATATTAGTAGGTTGTACTAGTCCTTGTTCAAGTAAACTTTTATATTCTTCAATTTCTTTATCAGTCTTAGGTCTTGATGATCTAAAAATTAATTTCGAACCATCAGGTGAAAAGAAAGCTCCTCCATCAAAAGTTATTTGTTTAACATCCGAACCGTCAATATTCATTGTATACAAATCTAAATCACCATTTCTAGTAGATGTAAAAACTATTTTATCTCCCTTTGGTGAAACAGTTGCTTCTGCATCATATCCGACTTGATCAGTAAGTTTGTTTGTGATTTTTCCATTTAAATCAGAAACGTAAATATCAAACGAGTCGTAAATAGGCCATACATATTTACCTTCTTTTCTTAACGGAACTTCAGGGCATTTTTCATTGTCTTCATGTGTAGAGGCATATAAGATATGTTCATTGTCAGGAAGAAAATAAGAACATGTAGTTCTTCCAAGTCCGGTACTAATCATTTTTGGGTCATTATTTTTGAATGTTTGGTCAGCATTCATTAAAAACATTTGATCACATTCAACATTCCATTTGTTATTGTTAGATTGAAAAACTAGTTGTTTGTCATCGAAACTCCAATAAGCTTCTGCATTATCTCCTCCAAAAGTTACTTGTCTTAAAGTTTTAAAATTCACTTCATCTTCAAAAATTAAAGGATTTGAATTTTCTATTTTTGTTTGACAAGAAAATAGTCCAAATAAAATTATAATTAGAGATAATTGTTTCATGTTATAAATTTGTAATTTGCGCAAAAATATACAAATTATGAGAAATCCCTTGACTTACATCATCTTCTTTTTAATTTTTTCAATTTCTTGTACTTCACCCGTTGTTTACAACAATCAAATTAAAGCGGATTTAACGTTTTTGTCTTCTGATGATTTAGAGGGTAGAGCTACGGGAAGTGATGGAGAAAGAATTGCTGCTAGTTATATTTCAAAAAGATTTAAAGAATTGAATGTAGAAGCTAAAGGGTCTATTGATTATTTACATCCTTTTTCTTTTAAACCAAAATCTCATCCTCACGAAGAAATTAAGTTTAATGATTCCTTGAAAAGTAATGGAATTACAGGCAATAACGTAATTGGTTTTATAAACAATAATTCATTAAATACTGTTGTTATTGGTGCTCATTATGATCATTTGGGTTTTGGAGACGAAGGCTCTTTATATAGAGGAAATGAAATTAAAATTCATAATGGTGCAGATGATAATGCAAGTGGAGTTTCATTAGTGCTTGATTTAGCAGCTAAATTAATTGATGAAAATAAAAATAATAATTATTTGTTTATTGCTTTTTCAGGAGAGGAAATGGGACTTCTTGGTTCAAATTTCTTTGTCAAAAACCCTACAATTGATATTTCTTCAATTAATTACATGATAAACATGGATATGGTTGGAAGATTAAATGATGAAAATTCTCTAGCAATTTATGGACTTGGAACTTCTCCTATTTTTAAACAAACTATTAAATCTAATAATAATGTTTTTAAAATTATTGAAAATGAATCTGGTATAGGCCCATCTGATCACACATCATTTTATTTGCAAGATATTCCGGTTCTACATTTTTTTACTGGCCAACATGAAAACTATCACAAGCCTAGTGATGATAGTGATTTGATTAATTACAAAGGCTTGGATTTAATTTCAAACTACATATTTTCTATTATTTCAGACCTTGATGACAATGGAAAGTTACCGTTTAGAAAAACAAAAAATGAAAGTCAAGAATCGCCAAGATTTAAAGTTTCATTAGGAGTTATTCCAGATTATTTATACGATGGTAAAGGAATGCGAATTGACGGAGTTTCGTCAGGAAGACCTGCTGAAATTGCAGGTTTTATAAAGGGTGATGTTATTACTAAATTAGGAGAAGCCAAAATTGATGATATGATGTCTTATATGAAAGCTTTATCTAAATTAAAAAGTGGTGATTTAGTTAAGGTTGAGTACAAAAGAGATAATAAAATATCTTCAAAAAATGTTACTTTTTAAAAAACCTAGATTTAATATTTAAATAGTTTTCTTAACTTATAGCTTTCATATGAAAAAGCTATATTTTATAATTTTATTTCTTATTTTTTCTTGTTCCGAAAATCAAGTTTCAATTGACATTTCTACTCTTTCTAAGTATAATATCGTTACTACTTATAATGATGTCGCAGACACATTAAATGTTTATTTAGACAAAACTTTAGGTTTAACATTAGAGATTTCAGAAAAAAAGAAAAATAGATCAATAATTTTAACTGAAAAGCCTGATTATAATAAAGATTTTATTTCTATAAATTATAAGGACTCCTTAATTACAATTTCTGCAAATAATAAAAAAAATTTATACTATGCTACTTATGATTTTATTGAAAAGTTTTTGAACGTAAATTGGCTATCAACTGATTTTACTTACTACAGTGATTTAAAATCAATAAATTTTCCAAATAACTATTCTTATTATTATGAACCACCAGTCTTGACTAGAACAGTTCATTCAAAATTATTTTATAAAGATTCTGTTTTTGCTGATAAATTAAAAGTTACAAATGAAGCATTTCCTAGATATGTGCCAAATGCCAGAGTACATACTTTTCATCGCTTTCTTCCTTATGATGTTTTTTACGAAAATAACCCGGAATATTATGCCTTAAGAGGGAATAAAAGACTGCCTACACAACTGTGTTTAACAAATCCTGATGTTTTAAATATTGTGAAAGACAGTGTAAAGTCTTTTTTCAATAAGTTTCCAGGCTCTGATGTGATTTCTGTTAGCCAAGATGATAACACTCAATATTGTAAATGTGACAAGTGTTCAAAGATTGACTTGGAAGAGGGAAGTCCAGCCGGAACAATGATACATTTTGTTAATGAAGTTGCTAAATCTTTTCCCAACAAAACAATATCAACACTAGCTTATCAATATACCAGAAAACCACCAAAAGTTAAACCTGTAGAAAATGTTTTAATAACATTATGCTCTATTGAATGTGATAGAAGTGTTCCAATAGAAATAGGATGTAAAGATTTCAGTTCTGATTTAAAAGGTTGGTCTGGGTTAACCGATAACATTAGAATTTGGGATTATACTACTCAGTTTACAAATTTTCTTGCACCCTTTCCAAATTGGGGAACCATAAAACCAAATATAAATCTGTTTGTTGACAATAATGCAAAATGGATTTTTGAACAACATTCAAATAATAATAGTGAGCTTTTTGAGCTTAGAAGTTATCTTATGGCTAAACTACTTTGGGATCCTAATTTAGATTTTCAAATTCTTTTAAATCAATTTAATAATAGGTATTATGGAAGTGGAGGTAAGTATATTTCTGAGTATGTAAATAAAATACAAAACCAGATTGATAAAACTTCTTTTTTTCTATTTTTATATGGTGATCCTTCACAGGGATTTGACTCTTTTTTAAGTCCTGAAAATCTATTAAGCTATGACTTGTTATTTGACAAGGCATTAAACAGCGTTAAGTTAAATTCAGGTTATTACAAAAGAATTCTTAGATCCAAAATTTCTATAGATTATGCGATTTTAGAATCCTACAGAAAAAACTTTTCTGATTCATTTCAATTGACTGTACTTCAAAATGACATAAAAAGTGTTAATCCAAAATTGATAAAAAGACTTAATGATTTTAAAAATACTTGCATTAATAATAATATTACATTGATGAACGAAATGGGTTTTACAGTTTCTGATTATGTAATTAACTATAAAAATGCATTGAAGACTGCAGTTAAAAAAAATCTTGCAAGTTTAAAAAACATTACCCTTTTTACATCCCCAAAAAAATATGCAAATGAAGATCCCAATGTATTGACTGATGGAGCTTTGGGTGGTAACAGTTTTTATTCAAATTGGTTAGGCTTTGAAGGGAATGATTTGAGCGCAGTCGTAGATTTAGATCAGAAGAAAGATATAAAATCCATAAGTATTAACTTTCTTCAGGTAACTAATCATATAGTTTTTTTTCCAGAAAAAGTTGAGTTCTTTTATTCCGAAGATAATCTAAATTGGAAAAGTTTAGGTAAAGCATCTAATAAATTTGAGTTATCTCCAAAAAGCAAAGTAAATGATATTCAAACATTTTCTATTGACGTTAAAAATTTAAATACTAGGTATATAAAAATAATAGCAGATAACATGAGTAAAGCGCCTATATGGCACCATGGAGCCGATTTACCTTCATGGATATTTGCTGATGAACTAATAATTGAATAATTAAAATTTATGAAAAAATACATATTATCTATTGATGCTGGAACAACTAGTTCACGAGCTATTTTGTTTGATAAAAATGGAACTCAAATTTCAATTTCACAGTTTGAATTCACCCAAATTTTTCCAAAAGAATCTTGGGTTGAACACGATCCAATTGAAATTTGGGATACTCAGTTAAAAGCAATCCATGATGTTATAAATAAATCTAAGATTAGTATTGATGAAATTGATTCTATTGGCATAACAAATCAGAGAGAAACAACAGTTGTATGGAATAAATATACCGGAAAACCTGTTTATAATGCAATTGTTTGGCAAGATAGAAGAACTGCTTCGTTTTGCGATGAGTTAGATAATTTAGGAAAGGCAAATACTTTTTATAACAAAACTGGATTATTATTGGATGCTTACTTCTCTGGTACAAAAATTAAATGGATTTTAGATTCAGACAAATCAATAAGACAAGCTGCTCAAAACGGAGATCTTTTGTTTGGAACAATAGATACATGGCTTATATGGAACTTAACAAATAAAAAACTACATGCCACAGATTACACAAATGCTAGCAGAACATTACTTTTTAATATTCATACTTTAAACTGGGACGATGAGTTATTATCTCTTTTAAAAATTCCAAAAAATATGTTAGCTAAAGTTTATGATAGTTCTAAAATAATAGGAACAACTGATTTTGATGTTTTAGGTTTTGAGATTCCTATTTCTGGAATCGCAGGTGACCAACAAGCTGCATTATTTGGTCAAATGTGTGTTGAGCCAGGAGATGTTAAAAACACCTATGGAACAGGTTGTTTTTGCATGATGAATACCGGAGAAAAGCCAGTTAAATCAAATAATAGAATGTTGACTACAATTGGATGGAAAATTGGTGATAAAACAGTTTATGCCCTAGAAGGAAGTGTTTTTATCGCAGGAGCGATAGTTCAATGGTTAAGGGATCAATTGAATATTATTAATGATGCTTCAGAAATTGAAGATTTAGCAAAGACGGTAGATAATAACGGAGGAGTTACTTTTATTTCTGCTTTATCTGGACTAGGAGCACCTTATTGGAACCCAAATGCTACAGGTGCTATAATGGGAATAACAAGAGGAACTAAAAAAGGACATATTGCTAGAGCTGCACTTGAAGCCATAGCATTGAGATCAAGAGAGATTATAATTGAAATGCAAAAAGATTCAGGAACTACTTTTGATAAATTAAAAGTAGATGGAGGAGCAAGTAATAATAATCTTCTAATGCAAATTCAAGCTAACTTACTGCAAGCCCAAGTAATTAGACCAAAAATTACAGAAACAACCGCTTTAGGTGTTGCTTTCTTTGCTGGGCTGGCAACAGGCTTTTGGAGTTCAGTTGATGAGATAAAAAATATTTGGGATGTTGAAAAGAATTTTCATCCTAAAATACAAGAGTATGACAAAAAAATTATTTCTAATTGGGAAAATAGAATTAAAAAAGTTCTTTAAAATTGAACAGATCTTCAAATATTAAT
>Ga0209137_1005120_pt1 | contig 10113 bp, 7 predicted proteins | sample SaaInl5LU_22_DNA_FD_184642 | JGI IMG/M metagenome (GOLD analysis project Ga0209137, IMG submission 184642) | Marine microbial communities from expanding oxygen minimum zones in the Saanich Inlet - ESP_105LU_22_DNA (SPAdes) (version 2) | ecosystem: Environmental > Aquatic > Marine > Intertidal...
CATCCGCCGGAATTTTTGAACCTCGCGATAACATTAAAGGCGATCTCGCGCGTATCATCATGTACATGGACTTGCGCTATGAAGGTGCTGGTGGAGAGCCAGATCTAGTGATGCGTGAAGCGTTGAACTCCGGAGGTACTACGTTTGCAGTAATGTCTACGTTGCTCGAATGGCACCTGCAGGATACAGTAGATGCGTTCGAATTGCGCCGAAATCATGTGATTGACAGCATGCAGGGGAATAGAAATCCGTTTATTGACCATCCAGAATTGGCGCATTACCTCTATGGCGATTCAGTGGGGGTTGCTTGGAATCCATTTTTGAATGTGGTCGCCACCGAATGTGAAGAAGGGCAGCCTGCTTCCGTTTACCCGAACCCTGCGGATCAAACGCTGGTAGTATCTACCTCCTACGAGGGTGCTGCAAAGTTTGTGAGCACGCGTTCTAGGACGACTTTTGTAGTTCGTCATTCTGCTGGTGAAACGCCAGTAGACGTAAGCTCATGGCCAGCCGGAACGTACATTGCGATTTTTGAAAGCGGCGAAGCCCTCAAAGTCACTATCGCGCACTAACAGCGCTGGTACTTGCATAAAAAAAGCCCGATAATCGCAATGATCATCGGGCTTTCTCTTTGAAGTGCTGTTAGCTTTTAAGCGAGCAGTTTACGGACAATGCCGCTGATTACTTTACCGTCTGCGGTACCGGCCATAGCTCCAGAGGCTTTGCCCATCACTTTGCCCATGTCAGCCATAGAACTGGCACCGAGTTCAGCAATGATCTCCTTCACCTTTGCTTCGATCTCTTCCTCGCTCAGCATTGCTGGAAGGTAGCGCTCGATGATGGCGAGTTGTGCTTCTTCAGGACCTGCAAGGTCTTCACGTCCTTGTTCGCGGAAAATAGTGATGCTATCCACACGCTGCTTGCGCAGTTTGGTGAGGATTTTCATCTCGTCCGCTTCGGTCATTTCCGTTGCTCCGGCTGCTGTTTTTTCGTTGAGCAGTGCCGTTTTAATCGCGCGTAAAGATTCTAGTGCTACGCGGTCTTTTGCTTTCATGGCATCTTTAAGGTCTGCCATGATTTGAGTTTCTAATGCCATAGTTTAATCTACGTTATCGTGTAAAAACGAATTGTTCGTTCTTAAGTTGCCTTCTGCATCAACGCCGATGTTCGAAGGTTGTTCGTTGCTTTTGTTCGGCAAATCTACATCCATTCCTTGACGCATGTACGCAGGAATGCGTTCGGCGTCATTTAAATTTTGTTGATTGGTCTTGAATTGGTACTGGAACGATTGCAAGCGTGAGATGCGGTCCTTCACTTTTGAAGGCATGTCATTTAAGCTGCGCTTTGGTAACTCGCTCAGTGGTACGTCCATATCCTCCGTAGTCGGCAACACTTTTGGTGCTACTTCTGGTGCTGGAGCTTCGGCTTGTACAGGTGCCTTTTTAATTTCAAAGTTTAGATCAGGGTCTGCTTCGAACTCAGTCTCGATCGTCTGTACCGGTGCGACCAATTCTTCTTTCTCAAACTCTACGCTCGGTACAGTAAAGCTTTGCTCGATCGTCTCTTGTTCTGCTTTTACGCGTAAATCAGGCATCTCGTTCAAGCTCATTTCGAACGGGTCCTGCGCCTCAGAAGCATCCGCATCTGCGCTGATCTCTGGAGTGCCGACCATTCCTGGTGTGGTATCTACCTCTAGGGTGAATCCGTCACCAGCGATATCGTCTAGCGAGAACGTGTGGATGGTTTCTTCATCGATGATAGCACTAGGTGTCGTGTCCTCTGCAGTTGCTTCTGAAATGTTGTCTACTGGTGCAGCATCTAACGGCGTCTCTAAGGCTTCTGGCATCTCCATCCGCGGGTCCTTTTGGATCATTCCTTGCGGCTGTTCCATTTTTGCCGGTGCAGGCATGTCAAACGCATCGTCATTGTCGGTCAAAGAAGTAGTGCCCATCGGAGTTTCTTCCACATCGTCTTCATCGACAATCATCAGTTCAATCTCCTCTTCTCCATCTTCTTCGAGTGTTCCGAAAAGATCCCATGTCGGCGCCTCTAAAGGTGTGTGTTCTATCTCCATCGCTTGCTCTGCGATCGGCTCCATTGTCGTTTCCACCGCAGTATCCTGGGACAATTCCTCTTCGAAGTCCTCCGCAATCGCATTGCTCGGGGTATCCTCCATAACTGGAGCCGCTGCAATAACTTCTTCCGTTTCAAGGTCCTCTTCAAGATCCCATTCCAAAACGTGTGTCGTAGGTTCTACCTCGGTCTCTTCACCAGTAATGGACTGCTCGAACACAGACTCATCTTCCTCTGGCATTTGTGGGAATCCTAGGTGCTCATTGATCGCAGGTTCCTCTTGGGCTTCAACCGTTTCTTCAATTTCGAACACTGTTGCCGCTTCAGCAGGTACTTCCTCTGCAGGTGCTGGTTCATTTGAAATTGGCGCTTCAATCTCAAAAGAAGGCGTCGGGTCTTGGAACACGGCCGATTCATTCTCGTCCATCCCTAAGTCCAGAATCACGCGCTCTTCCACCGGCTCAGCGATTGGGGCTGGCGCCGTAGCCTCCGCTGGAATTTCTTCTGTGTGCTCTTCATTCTCCTTAAGATCGTGAATCACCTTTTGTACTTTATCCGTCGGCAACACTCGCGTTCCTGTCGGGAAACCTGTCGCTATGATGGTACATGTGATGCGGCTGCCGATCTCTTCTTCTCCACCGATCCCCATGATGACGTTTGCATTGCCACCTGCTTCACGCTGGATGTGGTCAGTAATCTCGCCAATCTCGTCGATGGTCACCTCATCACTTCCGTTTCCAGAAGTCAGTAGTAGCAAGATATTTTTTGCGCCTTTGATGTGGTTGTCGTTCAATAGCGGCGAATCTAGTGCAGCGTTGATGGCATCTGAAGCACGGTTCGGGCCTTCGCCTTCACCGGTTCCGAATAGCGCACTTCCGCTGTTTTCTAGAACGGTTTTGGCATCGCGTAAATCGATGTTTTGAGTGTAGTGGTTGGTGATTACTTCTGCAATACCCTTGGCAGCTCCAGCCAAAACTTCATCCGCCTTTGCAAAGGCGTTGCGGAAGCCGAGGTCGCCGTATACTTGGCGTAGTTTGTCGTTGTTGATCACGATCAAACTGTCGGTTGCCGCGCGCATCTCACGGATGCCTTCTTCCGCTTGTGCTGCACGCATGTTCCCTTCGAAAGAGAATGGCGAAGTGATGATTCCGATGGTTAAGATGCCCATCTCCTTGGCTGCTTTGGCAATCACTGGGGCTGCACCTGTTCCGGTACCGCCACCCATTCCTGCAGTGATGAAGGCCATCTTTGTGCCGGTCTCTAGGATGCGGGTGATTTCTGCTAAGCTCTCGCGTGCTGCATCGCGGCCGATCTCTGGATCTGCACCAGCGCCCAACCCTTCGGTCAGGGAAACACCAAGCTGCACTTTATTGACCACAGGGCTGTGGTAGAGTGCTTGCGCATCGGTATTACACACGATGAAGTCTACGCCGTTTACTCCGACGTTCGACATGTGGTTGACCGCATTAGAGCCGCCGCCACCCACGCCGACTACTTTGATTACTGAGCTCCGATTTTTCGGTAAGTTGAATTGGATTCCGTCTTCTAACATGGTGTGCTTATTCTATGTCGTCGTCATTTTGTAACCATTCCTTGATGCCGCTTACAAAGCCTTTCCACATGGGATCTTTGTGCGGTTTCGCCTGTGTACTTCCGGTTTGTTCCGGAGAGCCTTCTTCTTCCTCTAAGGGTGCTTCCTCAGGGGTTTCTTGGATCACGGGTTCCGGTTCTGGAACTGCGATCTCGTTTGGATCGTAAGCCATCGGCGCAGTTTGCGATGCTAGAGCCATCGATAACAGACCGATAGAAGTTGCATAGACTGGCGATGCCAATTCTTTTTTATAGCCGCTCGCCAGATGCTCATTCGGGTACCCGATGCGCGTCGGCATGCCGGTCAGATATTCCACTAACTGGCTCATGTGCTTGAGTTGCGATCCACCACCGGTGAGTACAATACCACCGATCAAGCGTTTTCTTTGATCGTTCTGCTGGTAGTTGCGAATCTCGGCGATGACACTCTCCATGATTTCGCGAACACGTGCATTGATGATCTTTGATAGCGTTTTCAAGCTGATTTCTTTCGGAGGTCTCCCGCGTAGTCCCGGGATGCTCACGATTTCATTGTCTTTGTTTTCACCCGGCCAAGCCGAACCAAACTTGACTTTGAGCAATTCTGCTTGCTTTTCGATGATTTCACAGCCTTCCTTGATGTCTTCAGTGATCACCTTACCTCCAAACGGGATGACGGCCGTGTGGCGGATGATGTTGTCTTTGAAGATGGCGATGTCTGTGGTACCTCCACCGATATCTACCAGCACGATGCCAGCGTCTTTTTCCTCCTCTGCGAGCACAGCGTCGGCAGATGCTAAAGGCTCTAAGGTGATGTCTCCCACCTTGAGTGTGCTTTGCTCGACACAGCGCGCAATGTTTTTGATCGAGGCGATCTGACCTACGACGATGTGGAAATTGGCTTCCAGACGCGAGCCGTACATCCCCTGAGGGTTAACGATATTACTGTCGCCATCCACGCGGTATTCTTGCGGGAGTGCATGCAAAATTTGCTCACCCGGCATCATGACCAGGTTGTTTACATTTTGCTTCAGAAGCTCGAGGTCCTCCGTGTTAATGATCGCTTCAGCGTCTTCGCGCATGATGTAGTCAGAGTGCTGCATCGAACGAATGTGCTGGCCGGCAATACCCACCATCACCTCAGTGATCTTCAATCCTGAATGTTCCTCGGCCATTTTAATGGCGGCTTGGATGCTCTCGATCGTGAGGGTGATGTTCGCGACCACGCCGCGCTGTACACCGAGACTCTTGCTCTTTCCGATGCCGAGCACGTCGATCTTACGGTGTTCGTTCAACCTCCCGACAACGGCCACAATCTTCGTGGTTCCGATGTCCAATCCTACTGCTAGTGGGGCGTTTTGTGTCATCTTGTTGTAGTTACTACTTGGTTCTTATACCGCAAATCAATGCGTTTTATCTGGGCCAATTCCTCCTCTGGTGTCGCACCATAATAGGCGGCCAATTTTTTCAAATCTCTTTCCAGCCTGCTGTCCTTGTTCGCTACCACCACATGGTTGTAGCCTTCCGGAACGAGTGCTACCGTCGTTTCACGCACATCTAGCTGGGCAAGGCTCTCTAGTGAGAATGCCGGACTCTCAACAGCTGTTTTTAAGAGCTCGCCAGCTAATGCCGCTGAAGCACTATCTAAAACTCCCGAGATGATCGGCAGATTCAGCACTGCGCCTTTGGGAGCCGTTAACACCTCGTTGCTGTGGGTGAGTAGTGTCGGCTGCTGTCGGCTTGCAACAATCGCTTTCACTTGTTTTGCAACCACATCTACGACTAAAGCACCTTGCATATTCCAATATACCTGTGCATCCTGCACGTACGGCAGGTCCTCCACAGCAGTTTCTAACAAAAATGCGTTGAGGCTCAGTACATTAGAATCTAGTTCTTCCTCAAAAAATACATCGCTCACCTCGCGAATTTCGCGCTCGGACACAAGTGTTTGATTGTCAGGGTATTCTATGTTTATTTCTACGGAATCACAGGTCTTTTTACTCCAGTGCAAGTCACTGCTGTAGCGTGCGATGAGCACCGTAGTCATCAAAACCACGAGGGTCACGATGCCTGAAATCCGCTGTATTTTTCTGCTCACTTTCATAGGAGTGCGGATTTTAAAGGTGCAACGAGCTGCCCAATATCGCCGGCGCCCACGAGTAAAATGACGTCACTATCGCTTGCAAGAAGGGTAGGGACAAGTGTGTCTTTTTGTACGACTGACGCGCCGCTGATTCCTGCGGCGAGCACCTCGGAGGTGATACCTTCGATAGGCAATTCTCGGGCGGGATAGATCGGCAGCAAGAGGCATTGCTCGGTGCGTGATAATTGGTTTTTAAAACCGTCCTGGAAGTCTCTCGTGCGGGAAAATAAGTGTGGTTGGAAGACCATGGTGATCTTCTGTGTCGGGTACAATTCGTCGATACTGTCGAGCAGTGCCTTGAGTTCTGTCGGGTGGTGCGCGTAATCTTCGATCAGTACCACGGGCGATTGCAAGTGGAATTCGAAGCGGCGCTTGATGCCTTGGAACGAGGGCAGTGCCTGCGCAATCTGTGCGGGTGTAGCGCCGGCTGTATGGGCCAGTGCTGCTGCGAGAACTGCGTTGTAAATGTTATGTCTGCCCGGCATTTGGAGTGACGTTTTGTGCTGCTCCTCGCCAAGATTCAGGGTAAAATGATAGGCGCCTTGGGCGGGCGTGATTTCACTGGCCCAGCAATGGCTGCCGATATCGCCTACAGTGGTGATGCTTTCCAGCTGGGCTGCGCTGAATGTTGGGCCCGTCACTTGGCGAACAAACGCGTCAAAGGTTTCGAGCAATGCACCGCTGTCTCCGTAGATGTCGAGGTGATCTTCGTCAGTGGTGGTCACCGCTGCGGCCCACGGGTGAAGGTGGAGGAAGGAGCGGTCGAATTCGTCTGCTTCGACAATGACTAGGTCAGAGTTGCCGAGGCGGTAATTGGTCCCAGAGCCTGTCATGATGCCTCCGATGAATGCGGTCGGGTCAAGTCCAGCTTCGGTCAGCACGTGTACAAGAATCGCAGATGTACTGGTTTTTCCATGCGTTCCCGCGACGGCCAAGCAGCGTCCCTTGCTAGCAATGTTGCCTAGTGCTTCTGCTCTTTTGATGCAACGGAAGTCTTTGAAAAAGGCAAACCATTCCAAAGTTTCGGGGAGTGCAGGGGTGTAAATGACGGTGGTCGTGGATGCGTCCCAGCCCGGGTAATGTGCAGGGTTTTCATCAAAGCAAACTACTGCTCCCTCTGCCTCCAGGGCATCGCTCAGTGGAGTACGCACTTTATCGTAGCCGAACACAGGAACGCCTAAACGCAAGTAGTGACGTGCTATCGCGCTCATGCCGATGCCGCCAATCCCCAAAAAGACGATATGTTCCTGCGTGTTACTCACCTGCTAATTCTTCAATCAAATCCACTATATCTGCTGTAGCCCGCGGTAACGCGAGCGACTTTATGCGTGCACCCATCAGGGTTCCTCGTTTGTCATTTCTCAGCAGGGCCTCAAGCTCCACCGTAAATCTTTGGTCCAATTCCGTCTCAGGAATCAGCACCGCAGCACCTTTCTCACTTAGCGCCTTCGCATTGTGCGTCTGGTGGTCCTCTGCGACATTCGGGCTCGGCACGAGCAATGCCGGTTTACCGATCAAGCACAATTCGCTCAATGTTCCCGCACCCGCTCTGCTTACGATCGCATCCGCTGCCGCGTAGGCCTTCGCCATATCGTCAATAAATGCGCTCACCACTACACCTTTGCCGGTTCTTCCGATGTATTCTTTCTCATACAGTTTTCCGCACTGCCACATGATCTGCCAGCCTTGCGCTTTGAGTGCCTCGAGGCTTTTGTCGATGTGGACGTTAATAGCGCGTGCGCCGAGTGACCCGCCTAAAATTAGCAGCAGCGGTTTTTCTGGATCAAAGCCCAATGAAGATTTGCTGGCCTTGGCTTCGGGAAGTGCTTCTGTAAATGCTTCACGCACTGGATTGCCCGTTAAGCGCACCTTCGAACCAGGGAAGAAGCGCTGTGCGTTCGGATAGGCGGTACAGATCAGTTTTGCTCCATCGCCCAATTTCACGTTCGTCACACCCGCATAGCTGTTTTGCTCTTGCACGAGTGTCGGTATGCCCATCTTTTGTGCCATATATAGTGCTGGGCCGCTTGCATAGCCACCCGTTCCGATGACCACCGCCGGCTGAAACTTCTTCATGACACTGCGGCACAGCCACAGGGCGTACACGAGTTTGAAAGGGACCGACCAGCTTTTCCAGGGCTTTTGACGGTTGATTCCAGCAATAGGAACGCCTGTAATCTCAAAACCGGCTGCCGGAACGCGCTGCATCTCCATCTTTCCGCGTGCACCCACAAAGTGAATGGTCGCTTCAGGATGGCGTCGCTTCAACTCGCTCGCGATGCTCAGGGCCGGGAAAATATGTCCGCCCGTTCCGCCGCCGCTTATGATAAAGGTTCGTTTCATACCGCTTCTATATCTTGTGCCGCAGGGTCGAGCTCGTCCTCTTCCTGGGCATTTTTGCCAATTATTTTTTCTACATCCGTGTGACTGACACTGAGGATAATCCCAAGCGCAATACTGGTCACCCAGATCGATGATCCCCCGGCGCTCAAGAACGGCAGGGTTTGTCCTGTTACTGGAAGTGAGCCTATGGCGACTCCTATGTTCACGAGGGTTTGTATGGCGATCCCGGAGGATGCCGCAAGCACCAGTAAGGTGCCAAATTTGGTGTGTGCCTTTCGGGCGATGCGGACGAACCGCCTAAACATCATGCCGAAAAACAAAATGACCACGGAGCCGCCGAGCAGTCCATATTCTTCAGTGATGACGGCAAATACGAAATCAGAATTGGACTGAGGGAGGAAGTTCTTTTGAACGCTTTTGCCAGGTCCCTTGCCGAAAATGTTTCCTTCAGCGATGGCCATTTTTGCTAGGTCGGATTGGTAGGAACCGTCTTCGTCGCCACCCGTCGAGAAATTCACGATGCGTGCTCTCCAAGTCGCTACTCGGTTGGAGAGTTGTGGGAAGGCCATGACCACTAGGATGAAGACCCCTAAGACGGCTATTGCGCTACCGATAATTTTAAACAAGTGTTTCCATGGAACGTTGGCCGCGATCATCAGAAGTAGGACCATCGTGAAGATCACTGCTGTTGTAGAGAAATCGGCAGGAAGGATAAAAATGAGCGTTAGCCCAGTTGCGATAATCGGGTGCCAAAGACTCCCAAAATGGGTAAGGTCGTTCGGTTTGGCAAACCATCTAGCGAGGTAGACCAGCAGCGCTAACGAAGCAAAAGCTGAGGTCTGAAGGCTCACGCCGACGATTGGAATGCGCACCCAACGCGAAGCATTTGCTCCGCCCATTTCCGTTCCCTGAAGTAAGGTGATGATCAGCGCGATGATGGCCGCGGGGAGGATGATTACCGACAATTTCCCGATCAAGCGAAAGTTTAATCGGTGCATGGCAATCATAAAAAGTCCGCCAAGGAACAAATGGAACAAGTGTCGTGAGAGAAACGAGAAGGTGTTTCCGCCGCTGAATTTATACGCGAGGGAACTGCTTGCGCTGTAGGAAGGCAAGAAGCTGGCGAGCATAAGTACGAGGATGAGTCCCCATAATTTTTTATCGCCCCTAAGATGTTTCTCGAAGAAATTCACTGTTGTGTTCTGGGTTTAGAGTAGGCGTACTGCGTTTTTGAATTGTTCACCACGATCTTCGTAGCTTTCGAATAGGTCAAAAGAGGCACAGCACGGGCTGAGAAGTACAACGTCTCCTTTTCCTGCCAATTTTGAAGCCGCTCGTACAGCGTCTTTCATCGAGTCTGTGTCCAGCACCTCTACTTTAGAAGAGAAGGCCTCCACAATTTTCGAGTTGTCCGCGCCTAAAGCCACAATCGCCTTGACCTTTTCGCCCACTAATCCTGCAAGCTCTTCATAGTCGTTTCCTTTGTCTACACCACCTACGATCCAAACCACAGGCTTCTTTTGACATTCTAGTGCGTAATACGTTGCGTTTACGTTCGTCGCTTTCGAATCATTGATGTATTCCACACCGCTGATGTTCAACACGCTTTCCAAACGGTGCTCTAGCGCATCGAATGTGGTGAGTTGCTTGCGGATAGTGTCTTTGCGGATTTGTAGCAGTCTGCCGCCTAATCCTGCTGCCATGCTGTTCTGCATGTTGTGCTTGCCTTGTAGGGCCAATTCTTCAATAGTCATTGCTTCGTTGTTTATGTTGAGTTCTATTCCTGAATGCTTTTTCGTTGCTGCGCGGTGCGTACCTGCCGGCTCCTCCATTCCGAAAGAATGCAGCTGGGCTTTCACGCGCTTGTCTTTTTTCCACTTCGCGATAAATTCTTCGCTCAGTGCATTGTCGTCGCAGTAGATAAAATGTCCTGTGGCTGGAGTGAAATCCAGCAACCTGAATTTGCTGCGTGCGTATTTGTTGAT
>Ga0209137_1005124_pt1 | contig 10105 bp, 9 predicted proteins | sample SaaInl5LU_22_DNA_FD_184642 | JGI IMG/M metagenome (GOLD analysis project Ga0209137, IMG submission 184642) | Marine microbial communities from expanding oxygen minimum zones in the Saanich Inlet - ESP_105LU_22_DNA (SPAdes) (version 2) | ecosystem: Environmental > Aquatic > Marine > Intertidal...
CTGTATTTTGCGTACCGCTATGTTGGTAGTGCAGAAAAAGCGCTCATTGCGAATACTAACGTGGGGGGGGATAACGTTCACCGTGGGTTTGTGTTAGGCACCATCATGGGGCTTATCGAAGAGGCACCTATCAACACCTTGTATCAGCAGCTCGCCGACGCACAAGCCATAGACGCCGAGATACAAGTTGCATGCGCACTTTCATAAGTGCGCGTTCTTCGCGATGCAATGCGACGTAATATCAAAAACATAGCAAGTTTATAAGGCTTCGATATCATCTGAATAATTAAGGCTCCACTGCGCCCTCAGTGCATCCATTGTGGCCATTACCGACACCGATTCTTGCGCGCTCAGCTGCTCGCTTTCTATTCGCCCGTTGGCAATATCTGCGTGGAATGACTCAATCTCTGGCGTGAAGTTTTGATCGTCCGAGAAAGGGTACTCAAACGTTTCTGGCGCATGACCGTTTTTATGAATACTGAAAGATTTCGCGCCGAGAAAATGAGGCACACGAATAAAACCTTCCGAGCCGCCAATTATTGCTTCCGTTGGAAGGTAGTGGCTAAATGAGCAGGTAAGATGGGCATGCTTATTCCCCGGGTAATCAAACAGTATAAATGCTCGTTCGTCCACACCGGTCTCGCCAAGCACCACTGAACTTTTGATTTTTGACGGGGCTTCACCAAATACGATATGGGCCATGGTGATGGGGTAAATGCCCAAATCAAGCAACGCTCCACCCGCCGTCGCTAAGTTCTTGAGGCGATGGGAACTTGAAAAGTCACCCGTGATGGCAAATGTGGCGTTCAAGCTAAGCACCTCACCAATGACACCGCGTGTAAGCGCCGCTTTCAGCGCCACAATCGCAGGTAAAAAACGTGTCCATACCGCTTCGACGAGCAACACGTTTTTATCCCTTGCTAATGCGTAAAGACGTTCTGCCTGTTGCGCATTTACGGTAATCGGTTTTTCACAAAGTACATGTTTGCCGGCTAGCAAGCAGGCTTGTACGTTTTTATAGTGGGCGTTGTGTGTTGTGGCAACATAAACGGCATCGATGTCAGGGTTAGACACCAGAGCGTTATAATCGCCGTAGGCGCTTTTGATACCATGCTCTGACGCAAATTGCGCTGCCCGAGCGTTATCTCGAGAGGCACACGCTAACACGCGCCCTCCCTTCGCGGCTTCCATGCTACTCATAAACATCGACGCGATGCCTCCGCAGCCAATGACTCCCCAACGTACCATCGTTAACTTTCCTTTTTTGCGACTTTTTTATATGGATAAAAACAAGATAATACGCGCTATTCACGAAAACGCATCTAAGAATGCATTTACCCCCGTATTATCACGCTTTCCAAAAAAGTAGCGTGTTGAAACCAAGTTGTTTATTGACTTGGTATACGCAAAGCAAGTTTTGCGACGAAACGCCACAGGCATACGCAATAGCGGCTCCAATCACTCCAAAGGCAGGAATAAGTGCCACACCCAAAATGATGGTCAGTGCGCCGCTGATTAGCATGTTATCTCTTACTTTGACTTCATTTCCGGTCATACTGAGTAAATAGCCCACAGAGCCGGTAGCGATATTAACAAACTGCCCTAACGCTAAAATCATTAATGCCGTGGATGCCGCTACAAACTCATCACCAAACATACTCATTAACCATTCAGGAAAGATAAGTATGAACAATGTTGTTGGCACTGCCACCAACATCATCATTTTCACCGAGAGCAAAGCTAAGCGCTTTAATCCATCATGATCGCCACTGTTATACATAACAGCAAATTTAGGCGCTGCAATACTATTAACGGCAAAGAGAATAAAGCTTGTAAGCATTGCCGTGCGTTGTGCGGTGGCAAAGAAAGCGATGGATTGTGCATCTTCCCATACTCCCAGCATCAACTGAGATGACCATTGAATAACTTGATGCACAATGGCCACTGTCCATAGCGGCATACAGGTTTTACGCAATAGCGACGATGAGATAAACGCTGCATCGTGAGAAACCGATGGTGGGGCTAACGAAGCGTTTGAGACGGACTGCTTCCAAAAGAACCGCCCAATAACGACTGTTATCATGCTGGCAATGACGAAATATTTACTGAGGTCATACGCCGTAGTAACAGGAAAAACTAAAATGGCGGCGAGTATACCAGCAGGCAAGCAAACGCTAGAAACCAGCATAGACTTAGAAATACGCTTCAACCCCTGTAAGGCTTGCGCGTGAATAATATAGACAGCAATAAACGGGGCCGCTATCACCATAACGTTTAGTACGGGCTCGAAACCCTCGATGCTAAAAATTGAATCTGTTACCCACGCGGCATTCAACCACAATGTTAGCGCCAAGATAGCAGTGGCAAATACTGCCCAGCTTACCGCTTTTCGATAAACAGAGTGAACCTTACCAAACGCACCACAAGCGTACTCAGTCGCAACAAATTTTACTACGGCTTGGTCCAACCCAACCCGACCCACCGTGGCTACGATAGTGACTAAGGTAAAGCCAAGAAAAAACAATCCTGCTTCTGATGCGCCAACCGTTCGTGTAACCACTACATTCATGGCAAACAAACTCAGCGCCGCTAGCACCTTAATGGTAAGCCCAGCAGCACTGCCTAAGAGCATCTCTCTCATATGTGGCTCGGTAAGATGCGCTTTCCAAGTGAGAACTTTATCCATAGGGATCATTTCACGCTTCAGCCAATATAAACGTTTCTATACTTTTTAATAAATCGGGATTGGCATAAGGCGCTAATGTTCCACCGCGTAAACTGGTGACATTATCGAGCGACGTAAAAAGCTCATTTTCATTGTAGGTAACGTAGCACCCATCAAAGTTTTCTAGGTTTCTGCTGGTCGCTAATTGGTGTTCATTTCGATGCTCACCCAACGCCGCTATTCGTGGGAATACTATGATAGGTTTCGATGCGATGAGTGATGTGATAACCGACCCCATGGCAGCGTGAGCAAGCACGATTGACGCATTATCAAACTGCTCCTTGTACGCTTTTTCATCTAAGAAACGGCAAAATTTCATATGCTTGGGGAGATACTCACCTTTTCCAATTTGTGCATATATCTCGACACTTGGATTTCGCTTTGCCCATAAATCGACTAGCTTAATAAAGCGGTCAAATGGAAGTTGTGTACCAACGGTAAGAAAAATCATAATACTCTTCCACAAAACGTAGGGCCTGATGGCTCTGCCAAGTTCGGCCATTGCGTTAACCATAAATCGGCAAAAGCCCCCGCCTTTTTACCCGATAGCGATAGCTCTTCTGCGTTGGCAATACTGTCAACCCAAATCGTTTTTGCGCCCATCAACTTACCCAACATAACCGCAAAAAAGCCCGGTGCTGCGCCGCTCGAAATAACAACGTCGGGACGGTTAACTAGCATCACCCAACTCATTTGAAAGAACAAAATCACTAGCTTTAATTTTTCATCACCATTCGCATCGATTACCTGACGAAAATCGGCTCCCATCCCCTCTCGAAACTGGTTCGAAACATAGGTGGTTTCAAATTGATCGAAAACGGGCTTTAGTCTTAATAATTGAATTAAATGTCCACCTTGGGACGCAACTGCTAACACTTTTTTCTTTTTCATAGTAATGCCTCAAAAAGTGACGTTAAGTAAATAAGCTAACGTACTGTAAACTTCAGAGGTAACTGCAAGGCACGAGCCAATAATAAATAATCTATATTTATCAGGTGCTTGATGAGATTTATTTCGATATCAAAAAACCTTTTTGCAGAATGCAAAGTAGGGAAAAGTGGCTAATATGCAGAATGCAAAATGCCCGACGTCTCTTTAAAACCGTTCACGGTAAGAAAAACGCATTTTTTTACACCACATGTGACGAATCAATTTGTGCAGACTTAGTACCGCTTGTAAGTTAGGTAACTTCCTCTGCGCTATCCACAACCTCCATCGCGCAGCGACCAACGCATCTTCATTGACTTTTTTGCGATAAGCTATTGCGTCGAGAACACCTTTGTCTGGATATGAAGTAGAAAGTACGGAAATCTTAAGCAGCTCAAAAATACCCATTAACTCGCAAAGAAAAGCAACGCGGTCTCGCCTCGACAAGGACTGTGAATGTTCTGTTCTGAAATAGTTGGGTTGATTCAAAAATTGACACTTGGGTTGTAGCAACAAAATTTGTGCATACAACAATAAATCTTCGCCACTTTTTACGGTTTCATTAAACGACAGCCCCGCATCACGTAGCAACGCACGTTTGAATAGTGGCTTAGTAGAGCCAAGGCCTAACTTTATAAAATCGGAGGCGGTAATCGTGCGCACATCGTTATGAGAACAAAGGGTAGTAAACCGTGAAATACCTGAAGTTTGTCCTTGTGTATGGCATACCGAATAACTATCGACAATGATGTCTGCGTCATCACGCTCTGCGACAGTAAGCAGCGAGGTCAGCCTATTTGGCGCAAAGTAATCGTCGGCATCTAATACCGCCAGCCATTCACCTTTCGCAGCCGCAATCGCAATATTTCTTGCCTTACTTGGCCCCGCATTATTATGTATTTTTAGTACCTTAACTCTACTATCTACTTTGGCAAACGACATCGCTATATCGTAAGTCCTGTCAATGGAGCCGTCATCTACCACAATCACTTCTAAACAGCATCGCTCTTGGGCTAATGCAGAGTCGAGGGCTATCGCTATGGTCTCTTGCGCATTGTAAGCGGCAACAATCACCGACACCGTTGGAAACTTAGAAGGAGCGTTGTCACATGACCGTATCGTCACTATGCCGACTTACCTTGCAACATCAGGTTATTGAGCACGTCTTTTATCACACTCAAATTCGCCGTTGAGGAATAAGCTGCATCATAACGCTTACGCGCATTTTTAGCGGTTAATTCAATTAAGCCGTCACATTCAATATACTTGGTTATCGCTTCGGCAAGCGCTTTATAATTACCCGGCTCAATGAGCAGCCCTGAAGCATCATCAGGGATAGCTTCTGGAATGCCGCCAACGGTGGTGCTTAACACCGATAAACCCGCTGACATTGCTTCAAGAATCGCGATAGGCAGCCCTTCGTTATGTGAAGGTAAAAGCAGTAAATCGGAATTTTTCATCAACTGATACTTTTGCTCGCCTGTCACCCACCCAAGCACGTCAAAATAAGCCGACAATTGTCTTTCTTCGATTAACGCTTTTAATTGCGCTATTTCTCCATTCCCGCCAACGGTAATTTTAAAGCCCGTTACACCTTGCTTTTTAAGTAAGTCAACCGCTTCTACCAAGTCATAAATACCTTTTCGCTCACCGATAAACCCTAAAAATAGCAGTTTGATGTGCTCACTGTGCGCAAAGTGTCTACCCTCAAAAAGATCTTCGAATACTGGGGATGGAAAGTTATTTATTACGCGAATGTCCTCGTTATTTGAAATCGAGCTCACATACTTTGCCCAGTAATCAGAAAGAACAAACACGCTGTCAGATTTATTTAATACGTATTGTACCAACCTTCGATAAAAACCACCTGCACTGTCATAAACACGCGCGAATACCGAACCATGTAGATGAAATATCACTTTGCAATCAAACAGGCGGCACACAAAGATAAAGAGTGCCTTTCTGTAGATACTTCCTTTATGCGAGCCATGCAAGTGACAAACCGCTATTTTTCGCCTGCACAAAAGGTTGATTAGCGCAATTAACGCCATAACGTAAACATAAAAGCGGTGGAACATGCTTCCATCGTCATGGGACACGACTAAATAGCGCTGATAATCGTCATATACGCCTGCTTGAATATGGTTTTCAATAACTGCATGAATACCGCCTCTCGCTTTCGTACCTACAATTGCGATACCGTTACGTTGCGTATCATTGTTCATGGATATTCTCCTACTAGAGTCTTTTTACGCGCTCAACGCGGGTTGATTTTTTCTCAAACGCCATCCGTGTGACTGGCTCTCGAACAAGGTAATAAACCAACCAAAAATGGTTAAGTGATAAAGTGATTGCGCATTTGAGGACAGCGCACTGGTTAGTAACAACAAAAATAACAATAAACTCGCTTCTGGACGCTTTAACGCACAAACCATGAATGTCATAGAAAGCAGCAACAGAAAATACCCAGGAAGCCCTGTTTCACCGATAACATGTGGCCAATACGTGTCATAAAAGTACTGGCCTAACTTAATCCACCAGAGATCTTTCATCGCGTTGTAATCATACACATTGGCAACGTCTGCAGCGGCATGGCTTCCGATTGTGCCCCAGCCACTACCCCAAAAATTACTTTCAAATAATACAAAAACCGACTCGACCAAGAAGATAACTCTCGGTGATTCAAAGTTCTCTAATATATGCCACACGTTATTTTTATCGACGCTTAAATAGCTAAACATCCAAGTGAAAAATGCAAACACCGTGAGTGATAATACAAGCCGATAATCGAGGTTGAACAAACGTTGTACTTTTAGCGCTAGCAGCGCCATAAACAAGAGCATTAACTCTAAACGTTGGATGGAGCACAACACGAAAAAAATACATAAAAATGTGAGGGTATGCCCGTAGCGAAGATTGCCTCTTCGATACTCAACGCTGATAAGCACGGCAGCAATAGTAAAAAACAATGCAGACTGCCCTGGATGCCAAAACCATCCAACAAAACGGGGAACGAGACGGCCTCCAATATGGCCAGGCTCAAAGTGTCCTCCGCTTTTGAATACGGCATCGTAAGCGCCAGGTGCGCCCGCCTGAAATACAATAAGCAATATACAAATGACAATAAGGGGCTTAATCACTTTTAACGTGCGTTTTGTCCATATTTCGTCACAACGAACTACAGAGAAAAGCATGAGCATTGGAAAAAACTTTAGCTCGTGATAGAGCTGCACCAATATGATTTTCATTCCTTTTTGGTTAGCTAAAGAGATAAGTATGCCGTAAAGCAGGTATCCAATATAAAGGGCGGTTGCAGCCCACCACTGCGCGTTAAGTTTGGGCTTAATGACTGTTACTAGAAGTCCAATTGCTATAATAGGAAACAACTTTTCGAATAAATCGAACGGGCCATATAAAGCAAGATTAATCTTTTTTACCATCAGAAAAATAAGTTCGAGAATAAACATCCCAAACAAAATATGAGGCACGATTGATACTTGCTTTACTTCATTCATAGTTGGTACAACGAGTGCAATAATTGGGTATCGGGTGTATTGGGTAAAATCTTGCTTTGCTCATCCGCAATAAGCTGTGAGAAGTACGCTCTATCTTCCTGTGTAAGTTTTGGTTTTTTGCCAGTATTACGTTCTACCAGCGCGCGCTTCAGTGAGGTCACAAACCGGTCTGGAAACAAGCTCACAAACAGAGTTTTGGCCACAGATTGACGCATCAGTATTTTTTGAAATGTTTTTGAGTGTGGTACACCAGAGCGGTTAGCAAAATCTTGTGTCCATTTTATCTTGCTTAAACCAATGAACGACGCGACTTCATCCATCACGCGCTGGTTATTTTTTGCGTAGTCGTGATAATTAACCACCATTAGTTTATCTCCCAGTAGCGTGCGAGCAAACTGAGTGGCCTCTACAAAGCGGCTTGACTGTATATTTCGCCATATTGGTAAATACTCGCTTCGCTTTCCTTGTAACTCATGATCAATAGCTTCTTTAAAGGTGAGACTTTCTCGAGCATCGCGAACCAAATGGGCATAAGCTGAAAACGCTCTGTCAACCGGGTTTCTTAGCATAATTATATGTTTTGCATTGGGGTATTGCGTATGGATCCCTCTTAGCACTTCGGGGTGCTCAATCGACATTGCAGACCCATCGATGGATAACTTATTAGGTGAGTACAATTCGTTGTAACGGGTTTCGTCAGTAACAAACATTTGTCTGACAGTGTCGTTGTCAGCGACTCCTGAAAATTGCGCACCCATGACTTTCGAAAAATGGTAGTGAGGCTCTTTACGTTTGGTTTTCGCAACATCTGAATGTTGCATCAACTGGTTATACAGACTCGTCGTTGCACATTTTGTAAAACCTAAAATAAACACGTCTGGCACATTACACCTCATTCTGATTTGGAGCAGCAGGCTGCACTCAGTAACAATACTCAATGACTTTGCCAGAACTATGCCAACGACACTTAATACGCTCCCCCCCGCAAATATAAAGGTCTCAAGCTATAACCATGACTAAATCGATAATTTTGAAATTGCGATTATTAGCAATATGCAAATATCCAAAAGCAGAATGAGAAAACGGCTTGTTTTCACGCTTTGCAAAATAGAAAAAACGATTTCACAAATGAAAAAACAAAATATTTTTAAAAAAATAGTTAATAAATATCAGTACGTTAAATGGTGCAGGGCGACTTTGTTCGGCATTTAATTCAAAGAGGTTTAGTTCTTGCTCTGTGTAAGGGGACGCGAAAAACGTTGTGATAAACGTTTAAATTTTAGAAAGGGCGAAAACAATGAGATTTCAGTACTGCATTAAAGTAGTTTTCTCGATGGCACTTGCGGTGAGCCTCTGCGCCTGCATGGTGACTGAAGATCTTATGCATGTTCCTGCACACGATAATATGGCAGAAATAAGCGAATACGATACACGCTTACACAACCAATCCGTTCACATCTTTAACCCAATGGCGATTGATGCGCGCGTTGAACAATTAAAATTACAACCTCGTGTTGCACATCTTGTGTTAGTGGCAGATCAAAGTTCAGCGTTAAATGATACGTTTAGAGGACTAGATAAACGCTACTACGCAAGAGAAGTAATAAGACGTTTCGTAAAGACAATGCCCGATCAGGTTTTTAGCAGTACTATAATTACGTACAAAGACTCACCCACGCTACAACTTTATGCACCTCTAGATTCAAGATTACGCGTCGAACCGCACCACCCTTCCCAACTCGCCCTTTCGTTAGGAGAGCATAGGGCCTCTCAACATATCGAGGTGCAGTCGTTATCACTTGCTCTCGACTTCGTTTCTGAACTCGTTGGGAATTTACCTGGCCCCTCAGCGGTAGTATTGGTCACTGACTGGGCGCAAATTGACGAATCTGTTGAAAACGCAGTCATGCGCATGCGTCAGCGCGTTACGTTTACTTCCAATGCTCACGTTGTCGTCCCCAACTCGACATCGGTGGCATGGCCAAAGAGCTATTCAGGGCTTTGCTTTTACACAATAGGCGTAGGCAACAAAATGTCGCGCAGCCGTCTAGAAAGTGCTGATAGCTGTGGCTTTTCTTATGCCGTCGATAAAATTGCACAGCCTAGCAACATGGCTAATTTTGTCGAGACCGTTTTATACAAGGGCCCGTCTGACAGCGACAACGACGGTATCTACGATTATCGCGATCGCTGCCCATCTACCCAGCCGGGTAAAATCGTCGATTACAGCGGATGCCCGCGTTTTCCTAGCCATTACTAACGGAGCAGTAGACCATGAAATTAATCAGAATATTGACAATCGGTTCACTGCTTATTAGCGCTGTATGCAACGTGAGTATTGCACAGGTTGAAAGAATGGGCGTGGCGACGCTAGAAGATAAGCAACGTCGAGACGCGATTGTATCGGCCCAAACGAACGACTCTCTTACTGAAAAGCCTAGCTTTCAAGTGACTATTCAACCCGATGAGAACGCGATAGATATTGCTCCATCACAATTGGAACAAAACGTGGCAGCCTCACTTCGCCCCGTTACGCTTGAAGAAGAGATTCAGCAGCAACGCGTACAAAGTACGCTTGAACAATTCGGATACGATATGTTTGCAGGTATTTCGAATACCTTCGCACCAATCTCAGATATGCCTGTGCCTTACGATTATATTATCGGCCCAGGAGATACATTCGCGGTTCAGGCATTTGCGGCAACCAACGTTCAGTACAATTTAACCGTTACAAGAGAGGGGCTTCTTCTTATCCCTGATGCCGGTGCGGTTACTATAAGCGGCTTAACGTTCGAAGAAGCTAAAATAGCAATATCAGAAGCAATAGAAACCAAACGTATTGGCATTAAAACCATTGTAACGCTATCAGAATTCCGCTCCATTCAAATTATGCTTGTTGGTGAGGTGGCTAAACCTGGTAGTTATTCGGTGAGCGGTT
>Ga0209137_1005127_pt1 | contig 10104 bp, 12 predicted proteins | sample SaaInl5LU_22_DNA_FD_184642 | JGI IMG/M metagenome (GOLD analysis project Ga0209137, IMG submission 184642) | Marine microbial communities from expanding oxygen minimum zones in the Saanich Inlet - ESP_105LU_22_DNA (SPAdes) (version 2) | ecosystem: Environmental > Aquatic > Marine > Intertidal...
CTGTCTGCAAGTCCTGTTAATAATTCAAGATATGATTCTATTGTTTTTTCAGTCATACAAGTAGTATAACTTATTACAACCGATTTGTCAAGCGTTTAAGTGGAATACCCTGAGAAATTTCTTCTATGGTCCATTCAGTATGAGCATAATCGTTGAGCCACTGTTGTCTGTCTACTATCGGAGGATTATCTATATTTGCAAGTGATTTTATAGACACATCATACGCTAACGATGCGGGTCCTACAAACGCCGGAACGCCTTCTAGTACACTGTGTATACCAGGGTTGCTACTCCAACTTACAGTAACATGTACGTTGTCAAAATTCATATCAAAATCGTCATATGTGCCGTTTAACTTTACAGGATTTTGTCTAGTAACATTTTTAAACTCGTGTTCAATATGTGGTAGAGGACATCTAGGATGTGGTCGAAATATAATAGGGAGATCCGTGCATTGTTGAATTTTAGTTATAGTATCTATTACCCAATTGCTCATGCGCGGCATATTACGCCATTGCTCACTTTGTTCGTGTTGTCCACAAAGTAGTATGTGTGTGCTATCAGTACGCCACGGTTTTAATGATAAGCCTAGCAATCGATGACGAGAGTCGTCGTTGCCAGTAGGTCCAAAATATGCATCTCTATTAATACCGTTAAGGCCAACTTTCCATGTTGTGCCACGCTTGATGCCACCAACTTCTAATACAATTACAGGCTTGCCTAACTGTCTATTAAGATCCCATATCTGTTTGTTCTTTGCCATTCGACCGTGCCATAACACACTCCATATAACAGTTACATCGCATTTATGCGGTTCGTTATACACAACAATATGCCCTGCGTCAGTTGCGCTTTTTGCAAATGCTTCAAATACAGGCTTACTGTTAAGTGCGCCATAATCAGTATATAGGCTAAAAATCATCGGGTAAATACTCCAGTATACTATTTAACAAGGATTAACTAATGCCAAACATAACAGTGGTTACTACATTCCATCCGGAAGGAATGCAAAAATACGGACAAAGATTTTTAGATAGTTTTGCTCAACGAGTAGATAAGCGCATTAAACTTTTATGTTATGTAGAAGAGTGTTTGCCTGTTAATCCTGATCCAGAACAGATTACACTATTAGATGCACGATCATCTTTACCTAAATTAAATTCATTTAAAGCAAAGTGGGGAAACGTTCCTAAGGCAAACGGTGATGTAAGCAAAGAACCGCAACGGCATACACGTAAGGACTGGGATAAGAAATTTAAATGGGATGCAGTACGCTTTGCTAATAAAGTATATGCAGTGCTAGATGCATGCGAAAGATCTAATGAATGGTGTGTATGGATGGACGCAGACACCTTTGTACACAGCGATTGGAGTTACGAACAATTTGCAGAGCTACTGCCTAAGAATGCTTACATCACGTATGTAGGTAGAGGCAAAGGATCACAGACTTGGCCAGAGTGCGGCTTCTATGGTATGAACTTAAATCATCCTGTGTGCCATAGTTTCCTACAAGACTTTGAAGCAATGTATGAAGATGCAGAAAACGGAATGTTTACATTACCAGAATGGCATGACAGTTACATCTTTGGAGAGATATTAAAGAAGTATAGCGAATTTCCATCGCATGATTATTCGGCTGAAATGTATCTTAAAGAAGCAAAGTCAGGCGGTGGCGGCCATCCTTTAATTAATAGTGTACTAGGCAAATGGATTGACCATATGAAAGGCGATCGTAAAACTACTGGCAAGAGTTTGAGGAAAGACTTAATGGTCAATCGTACAGAAGAGTACTGGCGAAGTTAATTATATTTTGCCCACGCAACATTTTTATTAGTAAAGTTACTTGTATCATACAATCTTACTAATTCTAATAATAAATCTTTGTTGCGTTTGAATTTAAAATTATTAATATATCTGATAGCTGCCTGTCCTGCTTTTTTGTGTATGTCTGCTACGTCAGCAGGGTGGTCGTTAGGTCCTCTAATAGGACCATATTCGTTCCAATCTACAACAGGGCCTTCGTCATAGCAGTTGTGTTTTTCCATACTCTTAGTATTATATTCTACTAACTGTGTTATGTAGTCAGGCGTCTTCCCACCAATATATAACGTATTAGGAGGCGACCCTTCATAGAAGGACAATATACTTTTTCCTTTACCTTGCATATCAACAATAGTTGCACCTACTTCTTTAACAAATGACATATATTTTTTAAAGTAGATGTTTGGTTCTAAATACATTTGTCTAGACACATCTAATCTGTATCCAGTCTTTCCAGTCATTGCTTCATACAATTTGTGCCAATTGTAACAATCTCTATAACTAAATGCAATAGGAGTATCTGGTAGTTCGAGAGTTGCTAATGCAAGTACTGGTAAATTAATATTTGCTTGATCGTTCCAGAACTTAATATGACGTTCGTCATTATACGGACACATCAGTCTAATACATCGCATCCAGCATGCTAAGTGTCTATCGTGTTTATAAACAGAACGCTCTATATCATTAAAGTCGTAATTGCCGTAATACACTCCATTGACTCCGTGTGCATGTGCAGATGCAACGTCACTTTTTTCATTGTCTCCGTAGTGGTTATCAATATTATATTTTGCTTTTACACTATCCCAGATCCATCCTTTTTTCTTTCCGTCTGGTGTAACGATAATATCTACGTTAGCAGTAAGTCCGCAGTTGCGTAACATCTTCATAACGAAATCAGCAGGCAAGTACATATCACTTAAAATTAAATCTCCGTCTTTAACTTTTATTATATTTTCTACAATAGGAAAGTTATGTTCTAGTTCTACATCTAATTCAACTTGCGGATCTACTCCAGGCAATCTTGCATAGATGTCTGCGTATGTCTTGTTGCTAGCTTTTTCAGCAGCAACTCGTTTTGCTTTAAACTCAGGATCGCCTATTCTACGTCCGACTTCGTCAAACACAGTCTTAGGATGATAATGCAGTCTTGCAATTAATGTATCGAAACAATCCCAGCTATTCATTTTTCAAACTCTATATCCCATTCGTTTACTCTATGTACTTTATAACCAAATTGCAATAGGTATTCAGCAAACTTATTTTTCATGCCTTTTCTATTGCCGTGTTCTATAGTCATAAACTTTATATCAATTTTATTAAAGTCAATAGATTGTAAAATTTCTATTTCTGCACCTTCTGTATCTAAACTCATATAATCTATAATAACAGGTAATCCTAAATGTTGTTGTATAAGATTTGTTGCCGTATCTGATTGTACTGTAAATGTTTGATAACCTTTATCAAAAAATTTCTTAAACGCACTGTGATTTCTTTCAATTCCTACTATTCGTCCTAATTGGTCTGGAGGATCGTTTTTTTTAAATTGTAAAGGAACTTCAATAGTCACTTCGCCTGGCTGCGTCCATACTGCTTTATGAGCTATTATACTATTAGGTCTATTAGTTGTTAATGCACTAATAAGCTGAGGATTTGCTTCGATGCACAAACCGGTCCATCCATAATCTAATTCTAGTGCAGCAGTATTGCTACCAAACAGTCCGTCGTTAGCACCTATATCTAAAAAAACACCTCCCTTGCGTCTCTTGGCTATATTTTCAATATAGTATTGATCTTGTCCTATCTGACTATAATATGTCATTTAAAAATAAACTCCTTTTAAGTGATTCCAACAATCGCCAGACATAACATCTTCTTTATTCCACATTGAGTATGCAATTTTATTCTTCCAGTCTTGCAAATCAATATCATATTTTAAATTTTCTATTTGAGATAATTTGTAGTGGGCAATTGGATGTACCATACTTCCACCGTCAAGTGCAAAAACTGGAATTCCCTTAACTACAGATTCTACACCGCTCAAGCTGTTGTATGTTACAACACAGTGTGCTTGTGCGAGATCGGCATCAAGTCCTTCTCCGCCTTGATTTCCACCTTGTGTTAAATTTTCACTTATTACTACATTGTCCAACTTTAATTTAGTAATGAGTTGTGTAGTTAGTTTAACACCTCTTTCTAAGTTTCTAGGATGCGGGCGTATTATAATTTTTCTATCTGAGTGTTTTCTAATTTCAATTATTTGATCACATATCCAATCATATATACTTTCGTACCCTTGTTGATAAATTTTTACAAGACTACTATCGCCTTCTTTTTGACCCATGATAATAATACTATCACCAGGGCTGTGCCAATCAGTAAATTTGATGTTAGTTAATTTTTGAAATCTATTCCATCTTGTGCTGTCAACATTGTCATTATTCCAATTAGCATCATTCCACCTATAACTATTCCAACCAAATCGCAGCCACCCGTTGTGTTCTCTAAAGGGTTGACTTTCGCTGACAATAAACGGTTTATTGCTATTTTTAATATGAAGCATATACTTGCCGTGCCAACTCATTCGATCAGTATCTAAAAACTTAGGTTTAATTTCATTAGTTTGATAAAAACAATCAGCATGTTTAACTGCCGGATCGTCTAAATCTTTTGCACTAATATATTTGTCGCCGCACTTTTCAATACCCTTATTCCAGTGGTAATATAGCTTACTTGTAGGTGCAGGAAATCCTACCATTGTGATCATAAAAATTCCTTCATGTGCGCCCAAGCTGCTCCTTTTGCAGTTTCTTGAAACTTCCAGTGACTCATAGCAAGTCCTTCTATCCAATTCTGTCTTTCAAATATGTTAGGAGTTTCTATTTGTGATAAGTCAGTGTTAGCAACATCAAACGCTTGACTTATTCTAGGATTAGGATCAGTTACAAATAAAGGAATTCCTTCTATAGCACTAGCAACACCCGGACTACTATTATATGTTATAGTTGCATGAGCATTAGCTAAGTCTTGTGTTAGTTTAGGTTTTACACTTACTTGCCATTTATTACTTTTCAAATACTTAGGTGCATTTTTATCACCTGGATGTCCTCGAACAATAATAGGTCTATCAGTATACTGTCTTAGCTCGTCGACAGTTTTATTTAACCAATCGACTACACTTAGGCCGCCCATGCTCCAGCCACCATTGCGTTGGGTGCATATTAATATATGTACACCTTGGGTACGCCAATCTTTTAGTGTTAATCCTAAGTCTGCGCTAAGTTGTTTCCATCTAGCTGGATCTATAGTATCTTTAAAATAATTTCCAGTTGTTGGAAACACTCCGTCCATACTATATCTCGAATAGTGCATAGGATGCATTTTTCCGACATCGTAATTAAAAAGATTGCTGTCAATAATAAAAGAATGTTTGCCGCGAGCTTTTGCAATATCAACTGCTTGCTTGCGAACTTTTAGATGAGGAGACATTACTGACCCTTTATGTACCCATCCTTGTATTAAATTTACATCGCTATCTAATATATTTGGCTGGGTATGCAATATTCCTTTATCGCCACAAGCATTTACGCCTTGAACAAAACTAGCTAGTGCTTGGACTTTGTGCGGACTTTTATGAGCGTTTGGCACTCCGGCTGCGTATGCAACTACTGTTTTACTCATAATTGCTTTACCTCTTGCCAGAATGCTTTTGTAACTTGAGTACATTCTTCTAGTGCGTTAGGGTATGTTGCAACATTATCCAATACGTCTTTCCAATCTTCATTCTTTGATAACAAATACGGAGCGTGTTTCATTGAATAAAACTTAGTACTCCATGGCTCAGCAACTACTACTTTACGTCCTAGTAAGGTACCCCAATATGCTCCGTGATAACTGTTAGTAACAATAGTATCTGCACTGCCTAGTAATTCAATAGTTTGCTCAATATTATTACCACTATTAATAAATCTAGGAATAGGATCGTTGCCAAAGTTAGTTGATTTGATTAATTGCTTCTTATGTTCAAACCATATAACTCTATTCTTTATAGTATATTTTTTATTTAATGCTGGATGCATACAACTTGCACAAGGTGTCCACTGATACTGTTGTTTGTAATCTCTTATGCCTACAAGATTAAAGTGATTCATCCAATTTGGAAATTCTAATCCTTTAGTACGTTTAGCAGTTTCTTCATTATGACCTGCGCCCCATAATACTCTTTTGCCTACAGAATTATCTAACTTGTTTATATAGTCATGTACCAATGGTTGAAGTTTACGCATAAACTCGTCGCGTACTGGTCCGTTGGCTTGACTTACATGCTTCCACGCATCAGTCCATTGCTGCATTGCATGATTAACATCTGGACTGTTTAATAAACAACGTAAATTATCTCCGAACAGATCATTGCCTAATAATCCGCCGCCTCCAGCAATTAAAGGAACATCAGGAGGAAACTGCTCAAGATGTGCAGTGTTAATATCTATAACTTTATATTCGTCTGGTTGTAAAAAATACTGTAGAGGATTAGCTGCAATATCTCCTACGTTGTTATGATCATTTCTATGAACAACTACATACTTAATTGCCATACTTATCCTCCAATAATATACGATGTGCAGTGCCGTTTTTAAATTCGTCTATATGGAACTGTCCATATGCTAAGTGGCATGCCCAGCTGTAGATATAATATTTGTCAAGATGTTGGGGTTTTTCTAAATCCCATAAATTTTTATTTGCTACAGGATCAGCTGCTGTAGGTGCTAGTGTAAATGCAGGAATTCCGTACAACACACTTTCAACAGCAGCAATGCTATTGTAAGTTACTAGTGCATGTGCATTATCTAAATCATCGTATATTGTTCTACGCAGTCGTTGAAACCTCGGCTGTTTTTCTCTTATCACAATTGGACGATCAGTATACATTTTAATTTGATCGATTGTATCTTGTTTCCATTGCTCAAGATCGATGCCATAAAATTTACATGGTTTTTCGCTAGGTGTTACTAACAATATATGATTACCGCCTTTTTTACGGGCGTGAATTTTTGTTTTTAATTTTTCCCATCGATCGCTTGGACGTTCGATAATGGTATCGTGTTGCAATCCGTTTTTAACTATTCTATGATAAAGTTTCCAACCATTTGGATTTATATCTGATTTATAATTACCAACATAGCCGCTATCCATATAATAGAATGTTTGTTGTTCCTCAATGCATTTCCATATCAGCTTTCGTTTTGCCAAACTTCTGATTAATATTTCTTTTCCACTATGGTTATAGTCGTAATCATATATCGGTAGTTTTGATCCGCGAGCAAACATATTAATATATTCATCTGATAAGTTTTTACTTAGGCAAATCATTTCATCATCTCAAAAAGTTCATCTTTCCATTCATTATGAAAATCACAGTTGCGATAGTTTTCGAACCAAGGACCACCTTCTGTGTAGTGAATTAGATTAGGCTTATCAATGTCATTGTACACGCCTACTAGATAATTCCAAGTATGATCTAGCTCGCCAATTTCTTCATCCTTTAACCAACTAAAGCGATGTAAATATGCGCCGTTAATTTCTAGATTGTTAACAAGGTCTTGTGTAAGTTTAGCATTGCTAGGATGCGCACAATTAAACATCATTACACTAGACCAGTTCTTACGTGGATAAACGGTTTGTTTCTGACCGTCCATTTTAGTTCCTTCTTTAGGGGTATAATCGTGTTTCACACACATTACGGCGTAACGATCGTCTGCTTGATCAAATAGTTCTTTAATGTCTGTTGTAAGAATCATATCACAATCCATAAACACTGCCCAGCCTTCAAAGTTTGTCAGTTCTGGTACAAGGAATCTTGTAAAAGTAAATTCGGTGGTTGCAAGTTTATCAACGGGTCTAGTATACCAACCTGCGTCTCGCAGCTCGGATTGCTTTAAAGGTCGCACAATTGCATCTTTATTACGCTTTTCAATACTATGTTTGCAAACTTGATATGCGATGTCTTCTCTAGGATCGTAACCTACAAATACTTTCATTAATTTCTTCTCTCTATATCTTCTTCTATGCACTGTTCGCCATATTGGACTTCAAGTATGTGTACTGGCTGGTCAGTGTCGTTAAATGCTCGATGCCAAGTTTGTTTACCAATCACTACACCGTTAGTATTAGGTTCCATTCTAATACCAGATTTAGTAGTACCGTCGTCAAGTGCAATAGTAACTACACCTTTAAGTACATACCAATGTTCGGCTCTTTTAAAGTGTCGTTGATCACTTAAACTTTTGCCTGGTTCAATTACAAGTTCTTTAACTTTGTAACCTACTTGATTATCAAGTACTCTATACCATCCCCAAGGTCTTATAGTTTTAGGAGTTCGCCATCCGTCTAAAATCCAACTGCTACTGTTTTGTTTATCTTCGCCGCCGACACCATAAACAAAACTAACTTGCCCTTCACCGTAGTACTGTCGTTCTTCCGGAACATTACCTTGCTTGCGGTCGCCGCCGTTAGCAAATATAACTCGAAGGTCAGGATCGTAATCTCGATCTCTTAATACTTGTTCTATTGCTTGAGTAGCAGTGCCGTCGCTGTCGTCGAACGCAATTACTTCGTCTACCATTGACAAATTGCCAACAATAGCTGCACGTTCTTTCCACGACATAAATGGCATACCCTTCTTTTGAGTAAGCCATTTATCTGAGTTTATACCAACAACTAGATAATCGCCTAGTGTTTTTGCTGCTTTAAAATAGGCAATGTGTCCGCTGTGTAGAGGATCAAATCCGCCTGTTACAATAACTACTGTGTTCATACAGTATTTATATGCGCAGTTTATATCAAAAATTATTTTGACTATAATTCTATAGCAATGTCAATGCGTGATTTCTTATTAAAATTATTGTACACAATATTTGGTGATATTAACTTAGATATTTTGTTAGTCCACCATTCAGGAGATTCTTGAATTAAATGTGCGTTACGACCATCTGGCAATATTTTTCTTGCTGGCGTAGTATCTATTCTAAGCCATATATAGTTGTTGCTTAACGATAAGATGTGTGATAGTACACTATCAATATATTCGGGTTCAATGTGTTCTAGCACATCATTGCTAAACACACAGTCATACTTTTTAGTTGGCATAGTATTGAACATTTGTACAGCAGGATCGTATCCTTCCATGTTAACTTGCGGATAAGTTGTTTTTAAATGGCTTAAAATAGCACCTTTGCCGCATCCATAATCAAGTAATGTTGTTGGATTCCACCCTGTTAAGTACTTTTCAAAGTCTCTTAACTCTTTTAATTTGCCTCCAAATGAGCTTTTCTTTTTTGGATTAGCGTGTATTTTTTTTAGTTGCTGTATATATGAATGCGTGAACATCTTTCTTCCTATGAGCATTTGAAAAGGACGTACCGATCAAATTTATGTTCTAAAACATTTGTAAATAATGATTGTAAAAATATTGAAGTTTCTTGAGTAGAAAGCGATTGATTCCAATGTAGTTTCTTTTTTTCTCTAGGAAAAATTAGAATTATCATTGTGTCAACATATATCTTTGTTTCTTCTATAAACTGGTAAGGTGAATTTAAATATTCTAGTACTCCTAAAATTAGTCCGTAGTCATATGTTTTAGTTAAAGAAATACGGTCTTTATTAAAATCTATCTTTATATCTGCATATTTGTTATTATCTAATCCTATATAATTTTTAGGGTTGATATAATTTAATATATCTTTGTTTCCACAACCAAAGTCAACAACTGTTTTATTCTCTTCAATAAAATCTTTTATTATAAGATTCCGATTAGTCCAAATAGGAACACTCATATACTTGCATCTTCCATTCCGGCAACTCTCAGTTTAACTACGTTTGTAATTTGCCATTGCTTTTGATCAAGTGCCTTAAGAACGCCTAACCACTTGTTACGCATTAGTGCAAACTCATTGATAATCTTTTCATAATCAACTACATCTGCTTCACCGTCTACGTATTTTTCAACGTCACGACTTGACAGAGCTCGTTGATAATTTTCAAGATATTTCTTAAAGTACGAGCTACGCAATCTACGTAGCTCGATATTTAAGTAGTTGAGGATTGCTTCAATCTCTTGGAGCTGATTAAAGCGTTGTTCAACAATGCCTGGCATTTCAGCAGCAGCACGTTCTACATTACCTTTGAGTTTTACCTCGTTTTTTGCAATTAACAATTCACTTTCGTAATGCGCTACTGCATCAGGAATTTTAGAAATGTCACGTGATACTGTTGAATACCAGCCCATTA
>Ga0209137_1005130_pt1 | contig 10096 bp, 14 predicted proteins | sample SaaInl5LU_22_DNA_FD_184642 | JGI IMG/M metagenome (GOLD analysis project Ga0209137, IMG submission 184642) | Marine microbial communities from expanding oxygen minimum zones in the Saanich Inlet - ESP_105LU_22_DNA (SPAdes) (version 2) | ecosystem: Environmental > Aquatic > Marine > Intertidal...
TGCTCTGCAACTATTAAGAAATGCTTCCAGCACGGTAGGGCTGTTCAGTGCACACTGTTCCGGATAATATGCTATGTTAATGATCATGGTTATAAATACTCGTATGAAACGTTATACAGTAGTTACCACATTTCATCAGGAGGGCTTGGAATTATACGGCCAGCGGATGATTGATTCATTTGAGCAGCATTGGCCCGATAGTGTTGACATGATTGTTTACACAGAAAATTGCACTCCGAGAATAACCAAGAAGAATGTACGATGTGTTGATTTACTTAGTGTTAGCAATGAATGTAAAAGTTTTGTTGAAAGACACAAAAACAACCCAGAAGCACACGGTGGATTGGGCCCTCACAACCAAGGAGAATGGAGTGAACGCAAACATTTTAAATGGCAAGGTGTGAGATTTTGTTACAAAGTGTTTGCGGTGCACCACGCAGTAAACACTGTTGACAGCGATTGGATTATTTGGTTAGACGCAGACAGCCACACTCATAGCCCATTAAGTGTTGAATTTTTAGATAGCATTAGCCCAGATGATTTTATTGCAACACATCTAGGGCGCACTGATAGATATCACAGTGAGTGCGGATGGGTAGGATACAACCGTCGACACCCATTGGGCATTGAGTTTGTCAATGACTTTGCCGGAATGTACGTCAATGACACCATGTTCAATGAACGTGAATGGCATGACAGTTATTTGTTTGATGTACAGAGAAAACATTATCGAGATAGCAAAGGTGTAAGCTTTTATGATCTCAATCCCGAACCTGATACCAAAGGACTAGCAGGGCACCCGTTTATTAACAGCAAGCTAGGAATGTATTTGGATCACATGAAAGGTGATCGCAAACAACGTGGACACAGTAAAGCAAAAGAAGTTAGACTGCACAGCGACCACCCGTACTGGAAGAAGATTTTAAATGTATGAAAAACACAGCTGGTGGTTTCCAGACCAAGATACACACTTTGTAGAAATGCTGGATAAGAATATACACAAAGGTTTTGAGCCAGTGTATCAAGAACCTGTGCGCAATAAAAGTTTACAATATGTAAAGCAAAAAAGTGTTGCACTTGATATTGGGGCAAACATTGGCTTGTGGAGTAGGGACCTTGCACTGCATTTTACAAAAGTTATTGCATTTGAACCAGTAAGCGACTTTCGTGATTGTTTGATTAAAAATGTTGTTAACGGCAATATAGACATTCGACCTTATGCACTAGGGCCAAAAGACACAACCATTGACATGGTTGTTACCGAAGGTAACACTGGCCACAGTCATGTTGACAACAATACAATTGGCAGCGGATCCATTGACATGCGTAAGTTGGATAGTTTGAAATTTGATGCTGTTGATTATATTAAAATTGACTGTGAAGGCTATGAGCTATCCATATTACAAGGTGCAGAACAAACTATTAAACAGCATCAACCTGTGATTGTAGTTGAACAAAAACTACATAAAGATACCGGCATAACCAAAGAAACACAATATGGCAGTGTTGAATTACTAAAAAGTTGGGGCATGATTGAACTGTCTAGGGTGAGAAACGACTGTATACTAGGCTGGTAAGTGCGGTTCAAAGTGTTGATATATTTCACCATTTCGACTTTGTGCAATAGTCCAATGTGCTTGACATAAATTATTCAACCACTGTTCTCTGTCCGGCATTTGAGGATTGCTAATATCTCTAGTATTATGATTTGCAACGTCCCAAGTTACTGCACTTTCTTCACTAACAAATGTTGGTACACCTTCCAATACGCTTAACACACTGCTCGAGCTGTTGTAAAATACCGCAGCCCTGGCGCCCTTAACATCTTGTTGAAGTGTGCGCTTGGTACTATCAACAATGTCAACGTGTTGTTGTCGGCCGATTAATTCTGCCCATGGTTTGTCCATAGTACCTGGATGTGGGCGTATTTTAATAACAGTGCTAACTTGACTGCGTATAATTTTTAATGTTTTTTGTAGCCAAGCTATTTGGTCAAATCCTTTAGCATTCCAGCCGTTATCACGCTGCAAGCATATTAAAATATGATCACCATAATTTTTCCACGGCTTTAATTCAAGTCCTAATGTATCACGCACCATATACCAGTGATTATGATTGCTGTTACTGTTAGCATATTCACCTTCGTTGTAAAACACACTGTCAAGGCTGTAACGCAACCACATGTTTTCGTGCTCATTGTGAAACTTAAAGCAACTTCCATCAATGCTCATAACTCTGCCGCCAATTGCCCGTTGATGATTAATAATAGCTTCTCTATGATAAATGTGCGGACCACTATAGCTCATACCGACCCACCCAATGATTACTGCTAGTTTTGCACGATGTAATTGCCGATCCCGTAGATTTTCATCAACTAACACACGGGCACCACATTGTCTTGCCCCGTCTGCAAATGCTCGCATGATCTGTACTTTAATATTATGATTGCGAATCTTCGGAAGACTGCTCAAGTACACAACAACATCATAATCCCACGTCATCTGCTGTAGTTCTCCTGCAAAATATGCCAGGCTGTGCCTTCCTGCATTTCTTTAGGTGTAAATTGATTGTATGCTAAATTGCAACAAAGATTTCTAACTTCATGTATAGACGGCATGTAAGGAGTTGCAATTTTCTTTAAGTCTGTGTTAGCCAATGGCTGTGCTGCATTTGGTCCCATTGTGAATACAGGCTTTCCAAATATCAATGCTTCTACCGCAGCAATACTATTGTAAGTTACCAAACAATGCACATCTTGGGATAGTGCCATTTCCATTGTGTCCACATTAACCCGAGCATGTCGGCTTTGTTTTTCCCTGACTACAATAGGCCTGTCAGTGTGCTGTTTAATTTCATCGATTGTTGCTTCTAACCATTCTGCTAAATCCACACTCCAGTAAGATAATGCTTTTTGACTAGGAGGACACAACAGTACATTTCTGCCCTGCGTATGCCTGTTAATTGTAACACCTGTTTTGAGAAATCTATCATCTCGGCACTGTTGGTATAATGGTGCACTATATTGCAATGCATTTTTAGTAATTCGGTGATATTTTTTATGCTTGCCGTTGCCAAAATAGCCAGTGTCAATGTAATAAAAATCTCGCTCTTCTTCTAAGCATCTATGTATTACTTTCTTTTTAGCAATACCTCTTACTACAACCGGTACCGACAAATCAGTTAATTCTACGTGCTTGCTTGCTCCAAACACTCCGTTGGACCCTAATAAAAAACTCTCTACTATTACATCCAACTTTGATTCTCCTTTTGGTTGAGTAACGCCAGCATCAACAATGCCCATACAGCCCGGGGTATTATGAGATTGTATTATACGTTCAATAATGTTGTCCATACTGTCTTCGTTAAATATACCAAAAGGGTCGCGGCGTAGTTTTAATAAATCTTTAATATCATTTCTAATGTCTTTGGGCAGTGTTAAATCACTTGCACTAATTGTGGGATTGTTTAACGTTTCCAAATATTCGTCATGATAGGCATTCCACACATTAGCATACGCACAATCTTCATAATTTTCAAACCATGGGCCTCCTTCGGTGTAATGCAAAAGTTTAGGGCTACCGTCACGAGGTTCTACATACCAGTCAGTTAACCAGTTCCATTCAGGGTTAACTGCGCCAATTTCTCTGTCTTTAAGCCAGCTAAATCTATGCAAGTATGCACCTGTTACATCTGGGTCGTTAACAACATCAACAGTTATTTTTTTATTGCCCTTGTGTGCGCAATTCCACACAACCATGCTGCTCCAGTTTTTACGTGGATAAACTGTTTGTTGTTGCCCGTCCATCTTTACACCTTCTTTAGGAGTGTAATCATGTTGAACGCAAGTTACTGCTTTTTTAGGATTAACTCCCTCAATGAGTTTGGCAATATCGTCCACTAGTATCATATCACTATCCATAAAGATAGCAGTACCTTTATAGTTGTTAAGTGCTGGTACTAAAAAACGAGTGAACGTAAATTCTGTACTTGCAAGTTTATCAACTTCGCGACTATAAAATCCACGCATGCGCAAATCGTCTTGTTTTAGAAAGTGTATGTCCACCGGAATAGTTGCATGTTTTAATATGCTGTGGCGGCACACGTCAGCAGCAATAGGTTCGCGGCTGTCCCAACCAATGTAAACTGTGAGAATATCTGTCATTAGTCTCTTCTTTCGATGTCTTCTTCACTAAGTTCGGTACCCATCCAAACTTCAATTACACGAGCAGGAATTTCGTCATTATTAACTGCCTTATGCCAGCATAGTGCAGGTATATCTAAACTGTGTCCTTGCGGCACTATATATGTTTGTTTTTCTTCGCCGTCGTACTGCAACGTTATTTCAATATTACCTTCGATAACATGCCAATGTTCAGAACGTGTAAAATGACGTTGATCACTTAATGCTTTACCTGCATCAAATTGTAGCTGTTTTGCTTGCCAGCCATCGCCGCTATCTAGCACAGTATATCTGCCCCATGCACGTTCTACTGTAGGCTGGCTCCATTCCTTTAGTATCCAACTGCTTGAATTCTTTTTATCTTCGCCGCCAACACCGAACACAAACTCTACATCCGAATAAACCATTTCTGGAATGTTGTCTTTGGTTCTGTCACCGCCGTTGGCAAATACAATTTTTGTTTGACTACTTGCTGTAGACAACAATTGAAAAATTGCACTGCATGCTGTGTTGTCATTGTCATTGAACCCAATAATTTCATCTACACATGCTAATTCTTTAATAATAGAACAGCGCTCTTCAAAGGACATAAAAGGGCGACCTTTTTTACGTGTGAGCCATTCATCGCTATTAACTCCTACAACAAGTTTGTCGCCAAGTTCCCTTGCTGCCTTAAAATATGCTATGTGCCCGCTGTGAAGTGGATCAAACCCACCTGTGACTAAAACTTTTCTCATACTTGATATCCTTGATTTCTCTTTACGTTCCATGCAATGGCTGTTAACAATCCCTCGGGTTTGTTGTCGTTAACAACAATGCGCTCACCCATTGGTAGATTGAACAGTATATGATCATATCGTATTCCGCTGTTTTTAAGGAAAAGCAAAGTTGCATCTTTCCACGGGTCACTTCGGGCAGTTGTAATTACAATAACATCATCTCTTGGAATCATGTCCCACAATTCAACAACTCCAGGAAGTAATGTGTCGTGACCATCTTCAAACAACCCGTTGTGTTTAAATATGGTCCCATCTAAGTCGAAAAACCACGTGTGCTTTAGGTTGTTACTGAGTTCAAATGGTATCATTGTGCTTTGCCAATCCCTTGTTCAACCAGTATAATCCATAATAGAAACTACCAATAACACTGTCAATATCGTCTTTGGCATACCCACTGAGTGCTAACCAAATTAACCCGTGCAGCAATTCAATTTTTGACATATATTCAGGCAATAATTCTTCAAACACATTTTCTGCAATTTCAGCAGTAGGTGCAACAGGCATAATAATTTCACAAGTGTCTTCGTCAATATGTAGTTTAAACTTGCGCCGATTAAAGTTATCATATCCCCCAATGGCACTATAGTAAACTTTAGCAAAATCATATACCGGATCACCAAAAATGCCTGGTTCATCAAAATACCCCCTAGGATCAATGAACCAGGCTTTGAGATTGTTATCAATAATTGTATTAGAAAAAGTTGGGTCTCCGTGTATAGGAGTAAACCATGTTGCTTGTAATGCATCATCAATTTGACTCCACAATTGTGAATGTGTACTATGAAATATATTAATGCATTTTACGCCGTTGACTGTAAAACTTGCTTTATCAAATCCGGGTATAATCTTACTAACACTGTTTACTCTATTTTGTGTTTTTTCAATGTAAACATGTTTTATTTGATCATTGTTAGCAGGCTGTTGCCCTTTGCTGTGCAAGTCTTGCAATGTGTAAATAATGTCTGCTAACATACTGCGCTGTTCTCTTGCAGTGAGATCCTGTATTTCCCACACATGCTGTCCTCTAACTTTGGACATTGTAAGATGTTGCGAGTCTAAGCCCACGCTTGGTATTCTTTTAAAACCCAAATCATTGATTGCACTGTACCACGCATGTTCTTGCGTTATCAAGTGTGCATAGTTAGAATCGATTGCTTGTTTTACAACAACATCGTCTTGCACATCAACATTGTTAAAGAATCTACAAAATCCTAGTTTGCTGTTGTTTGCTTCTATTGCCCTAAAGTCACCAAGTTCTTCCAGCTGGTGTTCTGTAACTGTATCAAAGTCACTAACATTATTACTAAACCACTTAACAAACTCACCGCTAAGTGGTGGTTTTGGAAAATGCTCTCGTGTAGGAAAATAAAATATACCCGGCACACCGTTTGTTTCACCGGGTGACTCTTCAAGCCCATGTGGTTGCATGCTCCAACGACAAGTAAATGCATCAGTTAAGCACACAATAGGACGATCGGCGTTGTCTGGAAAAGGTGCAATATGATTGATGATCAAATCACTCCAAGTTAACAACACTGGTTCATCTTTGGGTACTGCATCTAGTGCTTGAGCAATGCCAGCACAAGTACCTTTTTCATTTGCACGAATTAGTTTGTATTCAACATTAGGGCTATCAACTTGTAAATAGTTTTCTAATTGTTCATACAAGTAATCACCGATAATAATAAAACGTGCATCCGAGAACTTGTCAAACAAATGATACAGTAAAGGCTTTCCATGCACACTAACTAAGCACTTGGGCTTGTTCCATGTGTGGTGGCGCAGTCTACTTCCGCGGCCTCCTGCTTGTACTATCACATTCAGCGTCATATGCTAACAATTCTTTCAGGCAAAGGAATGTCCCACAGTTTACCTTTGTTCCAGTAGTAAACCCCGTTGACCATGTCTGGATAATTGTTGTACACATGCTGAAAACTCATGCCACTGAACACAAAACTTTCCAACTTCCACAGTTTTCTTTCTCGCATACAATGAAATGCAGCATCGATATTGCGTGGAAACATAAAGTTGCGCATTTCGTCGCCCGGAATTTGCGTTAACTGTGTCCAATCTAGGGCACTACGAAACAATGCTACACCAAAGGTCCAGCCTGCATTGTGTGTACTATAAAAGTCTAAACTAAATCCATCCAACTTGTGCTCTACTAGATAGTTTTCAGCACTGTGTATTTTATCATTGAGTGCATCCCACCTGTGCGTTAAAAACTGTGTATCGTCTGCGTCAATCATCCAGAAGTTGTCACTGTTGTCTTTGCTTAATTCAAACCCTGTCAGGTTAGCAGTTGCCATGTTGCGCTTACGGGGTTTGAGTTCTTTAAGATAACTTACTAAACTTCTATCACTAGCAACAAATTTTGTTTGCGGATAATCAATAAAACAAGTGTCTAATATTTTGGGACGACTTCCATCTTCTTCGGTTCTATCACACAATATCCAAGTTGGGTAGTCTTTAAATGTTTCCAGCCAGAAACGTAAACAATGCACAGCATGCATGTCCATTCTGTCAATTTTTAAAAACACATTAGTTTTCATAATCAATAGTCTTTCATTTGTTTTCTTTTACCAAAGTATACACTACAATTAACTGGTCAAGAATTTCCTTAATTGCAACATTAGTTAAACTTAGTTTACATATGTCTTGAAAGTCGCTGTCACTTATGAATTGACCATTGGCTCTAGCAATTGCGTCCGTATCTCCGCCAATGATCCAACGAGGTATAGTATTGTGCGGCGGATCTCTGTACCTAGCATATGTTATACCAGTGGCATGCTCGTATATCAACGGCTCACCTAGAAGAAGATCACCCACGTTACTTGTCCATTAACTCTGCTTTGCGCTTTTCAATAGCTGCAAGTCGCTGTGCCTCAGCTTCAATATCAGCAGACTCTCTTTCTGCCTTTGCTGTACCATCCCGGCCCATAAACAATAAAACGATTGCTGTGATAAGAGGTGAAATCAATAGTGCAATAAAAAACCAAAGCCATCCATTGCGTCCCCAGTTGTTGGCCCAGTAACCTACTAAAGCCGAAAACCCTACTGCGATTAAAATAATATCCAACTTACATGTTTCCTTTTACTTCAGTGCCACTTGTACGTCTTACAATATCGTCGTGATTAAACTCTGCCCAGTATAGTTCAAATGCTACACCGTCTTCAAGTCCTTCGAACTGATGTATCTTACCTGGCTTGACCTGTGTAAAGTCGCCTGCGTTTAGAATAGTTTCATCAACTAATCCTTGATCATCTTGCCATACACGCACTAGCATCTGTCCTGACTCTACATAGAAGCCGTTCCATTTAAATTGATGCTCGTGTTCACTGCATTTGTAACCTTTATTAAATTCAATGCGATGGAACTCTAATGCTCCGTTTGCATGAATCAACTCTGTGTTACCCCAAATTTTTCCTGCTTTAATTCCCATTACTGTTGTTCCATCCACATGTTGTTCTTGTCTAACCAAGGTAATATTAAATCTCGTTGTCGCAGATATCCGTACTTAGATATGCTAGCTTCGGCACTTGCTGGCAACAAATCTGTATCACCAGCAAGTTTGTACAAATTAGTAGTTTTAGGATCCATTGGTTCAATATTGCTGCGATATACTAGTGCATACATCCATGGATCATTTATGTCTTTTTTGAAAAAACCACTGCGACAGTCCCACCCACTAACTGCTAGCATGTATATCAACTGTGGCATAGTATAATGATACTTTTGCTCTAAATGAACATTATACTCAAGTATATTGAATTTTACATTGGTTGTTTGCGGTACTGCTACAATTAACATAGCATCTTGTTCAGCAACATGCCACCAATTAGATAATGCTTCGTATGGGTTTATTAAATTTTGCAGTTGATCGTGGCATAGCAATATATCAAACGTTTTTTTATTACTATTGAATTTTTCAATATCGTCTACACGCTGGTATGAAATGTTGTCGTGACGAGACAACAACTTATCGTGTGTATTAATACCAACACACTTAATGTTCAAAGGTTGTTGACTGTCACGGGTAACTTGGTTTGCCCACCAAGTCATAGTGTGTCCGTCAACATCGCAGCCAATGTCAAGAACTCTATTTACACTTTCCATGAAATCATCATACTCTATCATGTAAGACAGAATATTTTCAAATATATGATTGTGTTTTAACTCAATACTACTAAACGAGCTCATTTTCTAATCCTTGTACATATACTATATGTATCTTAACAATCAAGCAGGATTAAATTTCAATGTCTTCCATCCCGGCAGTGCGAAGTCTTACAATGTGCCCCATTTGCCATTGCTTGGTATCTAAGCCCTTCATGATTCCTAGATACCTATTGCGCATTAGCGCAACTTCATTGATCAACGTTTCAAAGTCGATTACTTCATCTTCGCCGTCAACATATTTTTCAGCATCTCTACTGCTCAATGCACGGCCGTAGTTTTCTAGATATTTTTGAAAATGCTTGCGCCGAATCTTGCGTAGTTGTATGTTGAGAAAGTTGAGCACCGCTTCAATTTCTTGAAGCTGGTTAAAGCGATGCTCAGTAATGCCCGGTAGGGCACTAATATTCTTTTCGACTATACCACTAACTTGGCATTCACGTTTTGCGGCAAGTATTTCTTGCTCAAAATGTGTAATAAACCCTGGAATATTTGCAAGATTTTGAGTAACACGACTATACCACATGTGAGTTATTAATACTCATCGTAGTCAAATTCACCATCGTCGTTGATTAAATCAACCATAACATCGTCGTCGATATCATCTTCGATGTCTGATTCGTCATGCGAGCCTGTATACTCTCCTACTGCCATCTTGATAGCACCATCAAATTTAAACGCTTCGCGAATTTCGTATTCGTCGTATGTTTCCATTAATGTTGCTACAACTGTTTCAGCAGCTTCGCGAATATCAGCATTTTGCAACAAATGACTTCTGCAATCTCTCCAAACGATTGCGGCTAACTCCAGTGGTGACATTGCCATTTTTATACCTGTGCCTCTTCGATTGCTTGTGTTAGTTCTTCGTCTACTAGCTCATCTTCAATTACTTCGGCTAGTTCTTCTACTTTGTTAAAGTCCAACATAACTTTATCTAAACACCCGTCTTCGTTGCGTTCC
>Ga0209137_1005131_pt1 | contig 10096 bp, 5 predicted proteins | sample SaaInl5LU_22_DNA_FD_184642 | JGI IMG/M metagenome (GOLD analysis project Ga0209137, IMG submission 184642) | Marine microbial communities from expanding oxygen minimum zones in the Saanich Inlet - ESP_105LU_22_DNA (SPAdes) (version 2) | ecosystem: Environmental > Aquatic > Marine > Intertidal...
ACATTAGTTCTAATAGTTTGATCTAAGTTAAATGCAGCAAGTATACTGTCAATCATTAGTGTTGAATCGTCAGCGAATACACTACCGACTAAATCACCAGTGTTGTTAACATCAACTGTGATTAATCCATTTGATAAATCTGCTGCTGTTACATATCCCTGATCGTTAAAGAGTGTGCTAATATTTGCGCCAGGTTGTACTGCTGTTGTTGCTAGTGCTCCTTGCAAACTTGTTGCAGCATCAATTATACCGTATCCTCCGAGCGTTGTCGGAGTACTAGTTAAATCACCAAATGCAACACTAGTTAAATACCCAACATTATTAAACAATTGTCCAATATTGTCACCGGGTACTAGTACATTTAAGTCATCAATTAAATCACTAAATTGCGTAGGACGATTTATTAAGTCGTTATAACTACCTGTTACTGCAACAGTTGCAAGCTCTGTGCCACCTTTTTTAATACTTGTAGCACTTAGTACACCTGCTGCAACAGTACCACTAGCAGTAACATCAGTTACTCCAATAATACTGTTGCCTGTAAGCTGTAGATTATCTCCACTTGGTATTTCTTTTAGTTTGTTACCGTCAGTTGTATCAACTATTATTGGGTATCTATTTGCCATGTTTGTCCTCGCTTAGTGTATTTATTTGCTTTGTCATTTATACTCTACCCACAACTGCTTCAACTGTTCCGCGATCGGTGTCTGTCTTAACTCCAACTGCTTTACCAATTACAGTACCAACCTTTGGATCGTTGTCAACAACTGCATAACCTGGAATTGAACTTGCAACTAGCATGTCACCTTTAGCAACTGTACCAATTACATTAACTGGAACACGACCTTGTAATGCTACACAAGTCTTAATGCCCGGGCAACTTGCATTCATGATGTAAGCACTTTGATCACTCACTACCCCTGCAACTCTTGTTGTACGGTGTGTAGTACTTTCAGTAACTTCTTTGTCACCACCAAATACTAGTACAGTACCTACAGCATATTCACGATCGCCTTCATAGTATTCTGCTAAGTCAGCGTATGTTGCTTGCATGCGTGATCCAGCAGTTAGACTCCAGTTACCTGTAATAGTACCTGCTGTTGCTGCTGCACCAGTTGTAATTTCTGTACCTAACAATCTTTCTGCAACGTTAACTCTAACGCCATACGTTTGTGCTCCATTCCATCCCATTAGTGTTGGATATGTAGCACTCCATCCAACACTTGGTGTTGTGTTCCCAACTGCTGTTCCGTCTGGAGAAGTACTTGCGCTTGCATCAAAAATTGTATGATTGTTGCCGTAGTTCTTCCACATCAACTGCCCTGCTACTGCATTATCAGTTACACCTTTATAATTAGCTCTAGTTGTTAAGAAAGTAGCAGCAGTGCCAGTTACATTACCAGTTACATTTCCTACTACATTACCAGTAAAGCCAGCAGTAGTTATTTTACCATTAACTGTTCCGTTAGTAACAAATATAATAGTATCAGCGCCACCAGCACCAAAGCCTGTACCGCCACCTAATCCAATACCCGTTCCGGTTGCATTTTTCTCACCTGGCGCTTCAATAAAGCTACTGTAGATCCAACGTGATGAAATTGCACTAACTTCTGCACTTGCTTTTCCAGTACCAAATGTACTGTTTGCATGGAAAGTACTTTCAGTTGGAGCAACAGCCATGTCACCTACTTTAATATTACCGCCTGTGTTTATTTGCGGTTTGCTTGAACCAGTAGCAGTTAATATAACGCCTTGTTCAGGAGTCTTAAATGTTAATGCTCCAGAGCTTTCTGACAGAATTTCATATGTACTTGTACCTCCGATAACATATGCAGTAGCTTGTAAGCGTCCGGTATTGTCTCTTTTCGCAATACTAACATTTTCGTTATCGTATGATATTTCGCTAGTGGTATATGCACCAGTTGCAGTTTTTACGAGAACCTGACCTGGATCATTTCTTGGACTACCGTATGCAAGAACTGTTGCAAAGTCGCCATCAGCAAGTCCGCCACCTTCGTCGATTACTGTGCTGAATGCAACTGCACTAGGATCTCCGGTTCCTGCTGCACTACGTCCAATTACCGTATCTGTTGCGATTTCTGGTAATTCAGCAAAGCGAATCCCTTGATCTTTGATACCTACCCAACCGTCAGTGATCTCAAAGTTTGCTTCGTCAAAACTTGCTAGACCTCTATCCGCTTGTGTGATACCTGTAGCATTTGCTCTAGTAGTTGCTGCATTCATTGCAAGTTTACTTTGTGCAATTGCTGCTGCATTGTTAACATCACTGTTGATAATCGCCTGCGGCTCTATTTGCAAGTTGACTTCGGTACTTGACGCTAATCTATTTACAGTAATATTAATATCACTTGTACTTGATTCAACAGCGTTAGTAAATTCATCAATTGGGTTTTCTAATACTACGGCTGTTGTTGACCCCGGAGATCCTACAACACCATTATTAATAGGACTTAGTGTAGTACTAAACTCTGCTACTGTAGTTAATGTATATGTAATATATCTTACATTCTTGTTTAACACTTTATCAAATCTAGATTCAAGTGCTACTACAGTACCTTGTGCAGTACCGTCGGTGATTGTTCCGCCGACTGTAAATGATCCTGGTGTTTCTGGATCACATAACAATCTACGCTTACCTGTAGGAACAAGTAATTGCTTAGATTTGTTTGCATCACTAACACTATGGATGGTGACGTTTCTTAAGTCATCTAGTTCGTCATAGTTGCTAACTGCTTGATCGACAAAGTCTTTGGTAGTTGCGTCATTGTCGTCAGTTGGATCAAGCAAGTTTTTAATTTGTTTGCTGTTAGCATTCATGTTAGCTTCTAGTGGAGTAGATCCGTCTAGTGCTAAGAAGCCCGGAGCAAATCTACTAGTACCAGTTAACTGCGCACTGCCGTCGTGGCCTAAACGTCTGCTAACATAGTTAGCAATTGCTTTCTCTGTTGGCACTGCTGTATCTGATAGGTCAATAAACAATTCATCGTTTGAGAATTCGTCAATTGTAACACCTTCTTTAAAGCCTAGTGATGCAGCTCTTGAAATACCGACGTCACCAGCAAATGTAATACTACCTGTTGATTGGTCAACTACGAAGTACTTACCTACACGGAAGAATCCGTCGTTGTCACTGCTGATAAAGAATACTCTACCTTTACGTCTTTCCCATACTTGGGCTTTACTTGCATTATCTTCTGCACTATATGCTCCTGCCTTAGCAGCAGATCCGCCTAGCGCTGGTCCTAACAATACATTTGGATAGTTAGATGTATTGAATCCTCCTGTACCAATTTCTGTAAAGTCATGCCCTGTTGCACGTAGTAATGAAATAGCAACAGTAATTTCAGCAGTCGATCCTGTTGGTAATCCGCAATATATATTTCTAGTAGCTGTCGGAACTAATTTGATACCAGCAGTTACATTACCGTTGACATCAGTTCCAGATACAAATTCAGTTTTGATACACCATACGCTATCAGTTGTAACCCAACGTCCACCGCTAGTATATGTTCCGAATCCTGTACCATTTAATCCGCTTGTTAATCCTACATCGGTAAACAGTTCAAATGTATTAGTAGATACGTTACCGACATAATAACTATTGCCATTTAGAATAGTAGTGCCACCGATTGAATCAAACTCAACACGCTGACCGTTAGTTAATCCGTGACCTGCACTTGTTATTACTACAGGATTTGCAGAAGTTACATTAGTTATTGCTCCGTATGTTAACGGAACATAATCGACAACTTTTAATGTTCTTCCTGCGTATGCAAAAATCATACCGCCTGTGTATCCTACGTCCCCTGGTACTAAAACTGTCTGATCTAGTGCATCTGTCGATTGTGATACAATACGAATTGCATCTATAGCACTTAATTTTTCAATCGCCAAATAAGTGTCAGTGGCTGATGCACCTAACGTACCACTTCCTGTAGGAGCACTAATTCCTCTATTAGCAAAGTCTATAATTGCTTCAATATATGAATAGTCAGCATCAAACGTTGCTTTAATTTGTGTTCCACTTAAACTTTGATTTTGATCATCAGATGTTGTAAATCCTGTACTTCTGTAAGTAACAGTATCGCTTTCGTCAAAGTTAATAGCAGTACTTGGTCTCTCAGTAATATCCTGAGTATCAACATTATCGAATATAAAGTTTGCACCATGTCTATATTCAATTATTTGATCATGAGCAACACCATCTTGCAAATCAGGGAAGTAATCTAAGTTAGATCCTGCTTCTTGTATTGTAAGTCTATATACATTGTTACTAAATGTTCCAGCAGTATTTGTATACAAAGCACCAATTGCTAAAATTAAATCGTTAGTATTATCAACTCCGCCAATGTCTGCACCTGATATTGTAATAGTATCGCTAGGAGCATAATTTTGACCAGTTTTAGTTATTGCAGTGACTACTGGAACACCACTAGAAACTGTAATAGTAAATTCAGCACCAGTACCTGAGCCAGTACTAGATTCTTGAGGTACTGCCGAATACACACCGTCAGGCCCAGGTGTTCCTGAGCTATAAGATACTGTTTGCAAACCTGTAACTAAAACTGCTCCAGCATCGCCTACAACTCCGTCTCCATTAGGATCAGATAAATTTTGTATGTTTGTAATTTTATAGTTTAACCCACCTATTGACCCACCGTGATCGATATAGATATAGGCATTTCGCATTGGAGCTTCTTTGAAGTCATAAACTGTAATAGTTGTATCTGCAAGTGCGTTAGTATATCCGCCATATGTAAATGCCTTAATAGGCTGTACCATGTTTCTTGCAACAGTAACTTGATCTGGGATTTCGTTTGGATCTGCACCCTCAGCAACAAGACCAAAGTTACCGTAACCGTTAGAGCCATTTAGTGAACGAATTTCTGAACCATTATTTGCATAATAAGCAGCATGACAATAGTATGTAAACATACTAACCATTTCAGAAAACGCACCGTTGTTAGTAACAAGCCCGTATGCTAAATCGTTAATCTGTGTAAAGTCGTTACCTAGTATTGATCTGTTGCCAGCTGACTGCAAGAATATATCTTGTATTACATCTAGTACATTGTGTCCTGGATCTCCAATTTCATCAGTACCTGTAAGGTTCCAACCGTTACCACTGTTTGATAATGGATCAAGATAGATAACTGCTCTACCTAATCCACTGTCATAGTTTGATATAGCAGTAACTTGATAACGCTGTCCTTGGTAGTAGAATGGCGCAGGAAGCTCTGGAAGTCTTAATTTAAGTCCTTGTGCTTGTCCGTTAACATCTTGAGATTCTACATACAATGTAAATGCATTTAGTGGTATGCTTCCGTTTGCATCTGTATAATTTCCTGAATTAGCCATAACACGCATCGGAATATTACCAGCGTATGCATCAACAAACATACCTCCTCTGAATGTTTTTTTGTTTTCACTCTTTGAGAAACTTGATGCAGTTTGAATGTATGGAGATTTAGTTAAGATCTGACCTTCAGGATCAAGCACGCACATAAATCCGCCGTGACCTTGAACTGTTACGTTACGAATAATAGTTGCATCGTCCATTAAGAATACGTCCATACCGTCTGCATCGTTTCGCTTAGGTGGATTATAATCTGGATCAAATGCAAATACTACAGTATTGATTAAGTTTCCAACAATAGCGGCACTTGAACTAACTGATTTCCATAGCAATGTATTAGTTAGTTGACCAAAAGTAACTGATAATACATCAGTGTCCTCGTCTGACGCTGCCGAAACATGAGTGCGTAATGCTCTATAATAGAATGCACCTTTTTTAACAAAGTCGCCTTGTGTGTATGATCTGTTTGCAGCCCAGTCTGGTTCAGCTTTTCCTAAACTAATATTAGGATCAAAATTTGTTCCAACATTTACAGTTGGAGCAGCACCAATTAACAACTGGCCAGCTAATGTTCCTATATGTTGTATTGCTGCTTTAGTTTCGTCTTCTTGACCAACAAATCCTGAGCTAATGTAGCCAGACCAATATTGGCCTTGATTTTCTAGAGAGAATTCTGTGCCGCCATTTATTAAGTCAGATACTAATCCATCAACAATTAACCCAGTATCTCTTCTACATTTAGTTTCGTTATAAACAAGAGTAGGGTAATTACTATTAATATAGTAAATTACTTCGTCCTGTATAAACTCTTTATTACTTTTGACAATATCGGCAGCCGTTTTATACTTTCCTAAGTTAGTAATTGTAGGACCAACATTTAAAGGTTTTGTGTTATCAGTTAGGTAATGTCTACCAAAATATCCTTGTAGTGTTCCTACTTGATTATAAAACGGAGTACCAGTAGTTGCTAGTGTTAACCCGTCAAATTCTTTATCTTTGTAAAAATATGTATTAGCAAATACACTTTGAGATTGTCTACGCTTAGGACGAATGATAACTCGTCTAAATTCGTCACCTTTTAGTGATACGTTTTTACTAAGTTTTATTGGAAAATCTTCTTCGTAGATTCCAGTTTCGACTCTAATAGAAATTTGTTTTGCTTTAACGTAGTTGCCTACTTCAACTGTTTCACCTGGATCAAATTCAACAGGCGAAAGTAGTTGCATATAAAATGTAGTTGCACCAGTATTTTGTGTAAATGTTACTATACGACCAATTGCTCCAGTTCTTTTCCCTCGTATAACTTTGCCTGGAATTGCATCAACGTTATCCGGAACTGTCTGATCTAATTGTCCGGCTGTACTATTTGTTAATGATATTAAGTATCTGTTGCCGAATGAAACATCAGCACCCGATTCGATACCATTAGCAATAATTGTTCTTATTAAACTAACGTTGTTTGTAATAGATGCAGCACCATTAGGTTCTGCGCCGCCGGCGGCGCCGTCCCACACTTGCGCCTGTGAAGTGTCTTGATTAAATTTAGTTTGATATCTTAAGCCAATGTTGCCTGCAACAAACGGAGTATATGTACTATTATCAAACGGTACAGTTAATAAAGAATCAACAAAAAGTTCAAAACTACTAGCATTTACTACTTTTACATATGCAGTTTCGCTTTCGATTTCTGTCATACCAACCATGTTATCAAATATTACAATGTTACCATCGGATAATCCATGATCAGTAGTGGTGGTAACTAATGAAGGAATGTTCCCTGCAAGTCTTACAATACTTTGTATTTCTTTTCCATTGTACAATGCATTTTGTAAAATAGAACTAGTAATTAATGATCCTAAAAATCTAAAACTATCATTAGTTTGTTCTAGTTGCGAAGTAACTGCAATTCTGCCACTAACACTAGAATAATAACGTTCACCGGCAGTGCGTGATAGATAGTTAGCGTTATTGCCGCGCTCTGCATCAATACGTAAGCTGTCAATAATCAGTCCTAAGTCTCGCTCACACGTTGCAACGTTATATTGAAATTGTGGATATGTATATGCGATATAGGCACTAACTTCTGCTATTAAATAGTTTTTGTTTAAGCGTAATGTTGCACTTGTAATTGAGTTAACTGGATTTTCAACACCACTGCTAATAATTTCTGCATCGCTTCCTGCGTTATTGTATTGTAAAGTTTGAAAGTATGGACCTGGCTCTTCGGGAGATGTTTTAATAATTTCAGCTGCTCTACGTGCTGCTGCATTAATTGTCTTATAAGCATAGGTATTAGATGTTCCTTCTTTACCTGCCGGTACTCCTGCCATGCTATCATCGCCTGCTGTACTAACAGTTAATACTGTCGGACTAGAATATGAAGTATTATCGACATAGTATTTTGTTGCAGCCTGTAAGTCTTCTATACCGTTTGGAGAACCATCGCCTGCAAGTTCTCCTGGGTGGTCATTTAAGTACAATGCACCATCCATTGTATCGCCTTGTCGACGTACAATACTTTTGCGCGGCATAGCTACATCTTTTAGGAAATTTCCTTCTAAAAGAGGATCATAGCCAGCATCTACAATTTTATGTACATCAGACGCACTAATTGTGCCCGACACACTTATTTTATTAACAGCCGCCGCATTTGAATCTTCGGTTGCTGCCTGTTCTGCTGTTGCGTATAGTGCTAATTGATCTGCATTTACGTATCTAATATAATACTCTGTACCGTTAGTTAAGTTAGTGGGATCAGTTTCCTCTGATTGGAAAATAAATCCTGTACCATTTGCACCACTGTCGTAACCATGTCCTGCAATATATAAATTTCCGTCGACATAACTTGTGATTGTTAGAGTATATTGAGTGTTTGATTCTGGTTCGCTAGCAATACGTACAGGTAATCCGCTGGTAATATAACGCCTATCTGCATAACCCTTAGTAATAACAAGATCATCAATCGTATAATTAGTAGTTCTACCGGGCTGTGAATTCAATGCAGTAGCAGCACTTTGAGAAATAGCAACCCCTGCAATTGCAAAATTTGCAGCATTAATATGACCACCAAGCGTAGGATTTATATTATCGTCGACTATAGCACTAAATGTTGTTGATAATATAATCTTTCCCGGTACACTAGTTACATCTACTTCAATACTGTCTGTCGATGCTCCTAAATCTGTATCACTTCCAATTGTACTGTATATAATTGCAGTTCCATTTGAATTAGTTGTAACGATCTGCCCGGCTTCAATTGTATTAGGCGTATCACCTAGTGTAGTAAATCCAATCTGTCCACCTTGTCCAAAGACTGCATAAAGTTCTTGGAAGTTTTCATTTACTTTACGAAACGACTCGCGAATACTATCGCCGGTGCCGTCATTACCTTCTACGCCGATGTTTACATCTTGTTTTGCCATTGTTATGCTCCGTTAAATTGCTTGCTGTATGTATTTATGATTTATTTTTATAATCTTAATGTAAATACGTTATGTTCATAAGAGAGTTTCAAAAACAAACTAAGCATGTTCGTAATTCAAAATGCGGGAAAGCCCACGAATATACACGTAACTGCACTTATGTTGTATTTCGTTGTGATAGTTGTGATGCAGAATTTATAAGGCCTAGAGGAAGTATGGACCCTAAACGTTTAAGTAATAACTACTTTCACGTATGTAAAGATTGTGATGCAAAGAAATTTGCACAAAAAAAGGGAATAGAAAAAAAGCAGATATGGAATTTATCTGCTAGTAGTGATTTACCGATTGGTAAACTTTAAACTGCAAAACTTTCGCCACAGCCGCAACTTGCACTTGCATTTGGATTTTTTACTGTTAGGTAACTACCGCCAAGTTCCTCAACATAATCTACGGTACATCCAAATACAAACATTTCCGCCATAGGATCTAACCATAAATTTTCTATAGTAGGTTCTTTGTCAGTTACACCCCATACGTACTGAAAGCCCGAACACCCGCCACCTTTTACAGTAAGCGATACATTGGGCTTTCCTACTTTTTTTAAATATTCTCTTGCGCTGTTAGTTACTTGTATCAATCTATCAATCTTCTTTTTTCCAAAGAGTCCAAGCACCGTATGCAATTGCACCATACGCTACTATACTTGCAATAGGTTTAAAAATTAGAAACGCAACGCCTGCACCAATTAGTATAGCACCATCTAGCGTAGTACGTTCTTTAAGTCTAGCTGTAATCCACTTTTGTATCATATTAGTTCTCCTTGTTTTAAATACTTATCCTTAAGGAGGAATATAAATGTTTAATTGGATTAAAAATCTATTTAGTTCGAGTCCTGCAACGGTTGTAGAGACTCCAGCAGAAGCTCGGGTGCCTGTTCTAGAACCTGTTGCAAAACCTGCAGTGCAGCTTGATACTACTGCTAACTGGCCATTCCCAACTAGCAATAGGCCACCAGCAAATGATCCAGCTCCAGTTGTAAAAGCAACTGCAAAGCCTAAAGCAACAGCCACTAAAAAAGCAGCCCTAAAGACTGCTTCTAAAAAGCCTGCTGCTATTAAAGCTGAGCCTAAAAAACGAGGTCGTAAGCCTAAGACTGGCGCATAAACGCTTCAATAGTCTGAATAGACTTATCCTGGCGAGACAGCTTTCGTTCTAAAACATCGATAGCTGCTCGCTGTTTTCTTATCTGCTCTTCCAAACTGCGAACGTATGCTTCTGTAGGAATCTTCTTTACTGC
>Ga0209137_1005139_pt1 | contig 10087 bp, 7 predicted proteins | sample SaaInl5LU_22_DNA_FD_184642 | JGI IMG/M metagenome (GOLD analysis project Ga0209137, IMG submission 184642) | Marine microbial communities from expanding oxygen minimum zones in the Saanich Inlet - ESP_105LU_22_DNA (SPAdes) (version 2) | ecosystem: Environmental > Aquatic > Marine > Intertidal...
GTCAGGGGCCCTTCGGCAGTGGTGGCTGCATTCACGGGGGCGCAATGGGTGGCGTCAGAAGGGCACATGTTGAGCACTTTATCACAGCGCCCGGTTATATCGAAATTTTTTTATATAAAAAAATGTCCATATAGCAAGAGTGCTAATGGATGCACAGATAGACTATTTGCCAGTTAAATAGTGAATAAACAGGCTTTTGAGTCGATATAATGGCACTTTTATTGTTTGCCTAGCCGCGCTGAGCGACAATAGCCGACTAAATTTAAGGGCTCTTTGAGAGCCGCCATAACCACAGACGCACAAAGCGACAGGAGAAGATCAATGGCTTCACGTAGAGAGTTGGCCAATGCCATTCGCGCCCTCAGTATGGACGCAGTTCAACAGGCCAACAGCGGCCACCCCGGCGCCCCAATGGGTATGGCTGACATCGCCGAAGTGCTCTGGAACGACTACCTCAGCCACGATCCCAGCGACCCGAGCTGGTGCAACCGAGACCGCTTTGTCCTCTCCAACGGCCACGGCTCTATGTTGCTTTACTCACTGCTGCATCTGGCCGGTTACGATCTGCCGATAGAAGAGCTGAAAAATTTCCGCCAACTGCACAGCAAGACTCCCGGCCACCCCGAGTACGGCTATGCTCCCGGTGTTGAAACGACCACCGGTCCGCTCGGCCAAGGCATCTCCAACGCGGTTGGTATGGCGCTGGCAGAAAAAATACTCGCCGCGCAATTTAATCGCGACCAACACGCGATTGTCGACCACTACACCTACACCTTCCTTGGTGACGGCTGTTTGATGGAGGGCATCTCCCACGAAACGTGCTCTCTGGCTGGCACCTTAGGGCTGGGTAAACTGATCGCTTTTTACGACGACAACGGTATCTCTATCGACGGTGATGTCGGCGGTGGCGACGGCCAGCCAGGCTGGTTCACCGATGATACGCAAGCGCGATTTGAATCTTATGGCTGGCAGGTTATCCCCGCCGTCGATGGCCACGATGCCGACGCTATTAAAGCGGCCGTCGAAACAGCGCGTACCGAGACCAGCAAGCCGACTTTGATCTGCTGCAAAACCGTGATCGGCTTTGGTTCGCCCAACAAGCAGGGCAAAGAGGATTGCCACGGTGCTCCGCTGGGTGCAGACGAAATTGCCTTGACGCGCGCTCAACTCGGCTGGCAGCACGGCCCATTTGAGATCCCCGCTGAGATTGCCCAGGCATGGAGTGCCCGCGAGCGCGGTGCCGCTGCCCACGCGGCTTGGAGCGAGCGCTTTGCCGCTTATCGCGCCGCTTACCCTGAGCTGGCTGCCGAGTACAGCCGCCGCGTTAAAGGTGAACTGCCCGCCGACTTCATTGCCGGTGCCGACGCCTATATCGCCGAGTGCCAAACAAAAATGGAAAAAGTGGCCTCGCGCAAAGCGTCTCAAAACAGCCTCAACGCATTTGGCCCACTGTTGCCTGAGCTGCTCGGTGGCTCGGCCGATTTGGCCGGGTCTAACCTAACCTTGTGGTCCGGTGCAAAAGGTGTCAGTGCCGACGACGCCAGTGGCAACTATCTCTATTACGGAGTGCGCGAGTTTGGTATGAGCGCGATGATGAACGGTATCGCCCTGCACGGCGGCTTCATCAACTACGGCGCCACGTTCCTGATGTTTATGGAGTACGCTCGCAATGCAGTGCGCATGGCAGCGCTGATGAAGCAGCGCGCCATTTTTGTCTACACGCACGACTCGGTGGGTCTCGGCGAAGATGGCCCGACTCACCAACCGGTTGAGCAGCTCAGTGCTCTGCGCAGCACCCCCAACCTACATACTTGGCGTCCCTGTGATGCAGTCGAATCTGCGGTCTGCTGGAAGAGTGCCATAGTCCGCCACGACGGCCCCAGTGCGCTGGTGTTTAGCCGCCAAGGTTTGGCGCCGATGGCGCGCGATGCTGAGCAAGTTGCCAACATTGAGCGCGGCGGTTATGTGCTGCGCGCAGCTGCCAACCCGCAGGCGCTGTTAATCGCTACCGGCTCCGAGGTCGAGCTGGCCATGCAAGCTGCACAGCAGTTGGCAGAGCAAGGTATTGAAGCGCAGGTAGTCTCGATGCCGTGTGCCGAACTGTTTAGCGCGCAAGATGCTGCCTACCGCGATAGCGTATTGCCACCAGCAGTGCGTGCACGAGTTGCTGTCGAGGCGCTGCACGCTGACTACTGGTACAAATTTGTCGGTCTCGATGGCCGCGTGGTGGGTATGACTAGCTTTGGCGAATCTGCCCCAGGCGATGTACTGATGAAGCACTTTGGTTTCACTGTCGACAACGTAGTTGCAGCTGTCAAAGAGAGCGCGGCGCAGGTCGCTGGCTGAGCCGATGATACGGCTGGCAATTAATGGTTATGGCCGCATTGGTCGCTCGGTGTTGCGCGCGCTGTACGAGTCGGGCGCGCGTCAGCATCTGCAGATTGTCGCCATTAATGAACCGGCCGACTGCCGAACGATTGCTCACCTAACCCGCTATGACTCCACCCACGGCCGTTTTCCCGGCGAGGTGAGCTTTGCTGAAGAGCAGCTGGTGGTCAACGGCGACACCATCGCGATTAGCCATTGTGAAACGATAGCGGAGCTCGATTGGAGTGCCCATCAAGTTGACCTGGTGCTCGAGTGCAGCGGCCGCTTTACCGATCGCGCTACCGCCGAGCAACATCTGGCGCGCGGTGCACAGCGAGTACTGTTTTCGCAGCCAGCCGAGGCCGATGTCGATGCCACCGTGGTTTACGGCTACAACCATGATCAGCTAGCAGAGTTGGGTAGTGAGCAACGTATCGTCTCCGCTGCATCGTGTTCAACCAATTGCGTGGTGCCGGTCATTGATGTCTTGGCACGTGAATTTGGTGTCGAGGGCGGAGTGATTACGACTATCCATTCGGCGATGAACGATCAGCCGGTGATCGATGCCTACCACGCAACGGATTTGCGCAAAACCCGCGCTGCAATCCACTCGATCATCCCTGTCGATACATCGCTGGGGCGGGGTATCGATCGTTTAATGCCGGCCCTGTCGGGGCGCTTTGAGGCGCAGGCGATGCGCGTACCGACGATGAACGTATCAGCAATCGATTTATCGGTAATGCTCAGCCAAGACACGACCGTGGCTGCTATTAACGCCGCACTGGCCTGCGCTGCCAACGGCGAATTGGGCGGCATACTTGGGGTGACCGAAGAGTTGCTCGCATCGTGCGATTTTAATCACGATCCGCGCAGCGGCATCGTCGATGCCGGCCAAACGCGGCTCAGCCAGCAGCGCCTGGCTAAAGTGTTGATCTGGTTTGACAACGAATGGGGCTATGCTAACCGTATGTTAGATACGGCACTGTGTTGGTACCAGTGCCCCACCGCCGCTAAACCATAAACTTTAAGGAGCCCCAATGAGCGTTAAATTAATGAGTGACTTCGCCCTTTCCGGCCAACGGCTGTTGATCCGCGAAGATCTCAATGTTCCCGTTAAAGAGGGTGTTGTCACCAGCGACGCGCGCATTCGCGCGGCATTGCCGACAATAAAACTGGCAGTGAGTAGCGGCGCAAAGGTCCTGCTGATGTCGCATTTGGGGCGCCCTAGCGAGGGCCAGCCCGAAGCGGCTTATTCGCTGGCGCCTGTCGCCGCGCATTTGTCACAGCTCCTCGGCCAGACGGTGCGCTTGGTAGACGATTGGCGGGCCGGTGTTGAGCTCGCAGATGGCGAAGTGGCTCTGCTGGAAAACGTGCGCTTCAACGAGGGCGAAAAAGCCGATGACGATGCCCTTGCCAAAGCCTATGCCAGTCTCTGTGATATTTTTGTCATGGACGCTTTTGGCACCGCCCACCGCGCGCAAGCGTCAACTCACGGCGTGGCTAAATACGCGCCGGCGGCTTGTGCTGGCCCATTGCTCGCCGGCGAACTGGCAGCGCTGCAAAAAGCGCTCGCAGAGCCTGCCAGGCCGCTGGTAGCTATTGTCGGCGGCTCTAAAGTTTCGACTAAACTACAGGTGCTGGAGGCGCTCGCCGATAAGTGCGACCAGCTAATTGTTGGCGGCGGCATCGCCAACACTTTCCTCGCCGCAGCTGGCAAGCCGGTGGGTCAGTCGCTCTGCGAACACGAGCTGCTCGATACGGCGCGCGCTCTGATGGCTAAAACCGCAATACCCCTACCGCAAGATGTAGTCGTCGGCAGCGAGTTCTCTGAACAGGCGCAGGCGCGCACACTGGCTGCTGAAGATGTTGGCGAAGAGGATATGATTTTTGATATCGGCCCGCAGGCTGCAGCTGAACTCACCGAGCTACTCAAAGGTGCCGGCACTATCATCTGGAATGGTCCAGTCGGCGTATTTGAGTTCGACCAATTTGGCGCCGGCACCGAAGTGCTGGCAAAAGCGATAGGCGCCAGTGCAGGCTTCTCGATTGCCGGCGGTGGCGATACCCTGGCGGCGGTAGATAAATACGATATCGCCCAACAGATCTCATATATATCGACCGGTGGCGGTGCATTTTTAGAGTATGTCGAGGGCAAAACACTGCCGGCTGTGGCGATGCTCGAACAGCGCGCTAACGGTTGAGCTCGCACAACGATTAATAACGTTTAAAAGGAACTGACTCATGGCGCTGATTTCTCTGCGACAACTTCTCGATCACGCCGCCGAGCACAGCTACGGCGTGCCAGCTTACAACGTCAACAACCTCGAGCAGATGCGGGCAATTATGCTCGCCGCCGAGCAGACTAATAGCCCGGTCATCGTGCAGGCCTCGGCCGGTGCGCGCAAATACGCGGGCGCGGCCTTTTTGCGCAGCTTAATTAGCTCAGCGATTGAAGAGTGGCCACACATTCCGGTTTGCATGCACCAAGATCACGGCACTAGTGCCGCGGTCTGTCAGCGCTCTATGCAGCTGGGCTTCTCCTCGGTGATGATGGACGGCTCGCTCGGCGAAGATGGCAAAACTCCGACTAGTTACGACTACAATGTCGAGGTCACCCGCCGAGTGGTTGAAAATGCCCACGCTTGCGGTGTTTCAGTTGAGGGTGAGCTGGGCTGTCTCGGCTCGCTGGAGACCGGCCAAGCCGGTGAAGAAGATGGCATTGGTGCCGAAGGGACCTTAACTCACGACCAGATGCTCACTGACCCCGAAGAGGCGGTCGACTTTGTCCAGCAGACCGGTGTGGATGCACTCGCGATCGCCTGTGGTACCTCGCACGGCGCCTACAAATTTACTCGACCACCGACGGGCGATATCCTCGCAATTGATCGGATTGCCGCGATCCACAAAAAAATCCCCAACACCCATCTAGTGATGCACGGCTCCTCTTCTGTGCCGCAGGAGTGGCTGGCGATTATCAACCAATACGGCGGCGAGATCCCCGAGACTTACGGTGTCCCAATCGAGCAGATACAACAGGGTATCAAACACGGTGTACGCAAAGTCAATGTCGATACCGATTTGCGCCTCGCCTCGACCGGGGCTATCCGCCGCCACCTGGCTGAAAACCCCAGCAACTTTGACCCGCGCGCCTACTTTAAGGCGGCCAGCGATGCGATGCAGGCAATCTGTGCCGAGCGCTACACGGCATTTGGCTCGGCCGGCCACGCTGACAAAATTAAACCGATGAGCCTCGAGGCAATGGTCAGTTTTTACTCATGATCGGTAGGGTGTTAGTGGTTGGGTTGGTGTTGGTTATTGCAGGCACTACCATTGCGGCGCCACTGCCGGTAGAAGAGATTCGCCCCGGTATTTTGCGCGGCTACCTGCCCCCGCAGCAGCTGCCCAATGCCGGCGCGCTGTTACCACCGGCACCGAGTTACGACTCTGCACAGGCTAATGTTGATAGAGCTCAAGCAGTCGCCATGCTGGCTCTGCAAGGGAGCGCGCGCTGGCAACAGGCTACAGTGGATGCCCAGCTGCACTTTCCCGAGGCTTTGCAGAGCTTTCGCTGTGCACTGGGTGTTGAGATCAGCGAAGGCCGCACGCCCTATCTCTACCAATTAACTCGCCGCACCCTGGCCGACGCCGGTCTGGCGACTTACAGCGCCAAAAACCTCTACAACCGCGACCGGCCTTTCGAGGAGAACGGAGCGCCGATCTGTACTCCACAGCAGCGCGAACAACTCGTAGATGATGGCTCCTATCCCTCGGGCCACACTGCGATTGGCTGGGCTTGGGCGCTTATTTATAGCGAACTACTGCCCGAGCGGCGCGATGCGCTGTTGGCGCGCGGTTATCAGTTTGGCGAGAGCCGCTCGGTCTGCAACGTACACTGGGCGAGTGATATTGCGGCGGGCCGTCTGATAGGCAGTGCCGCAGTTGCAGCGCTACACAGCAGCGCAGAGTTTATGGCCGACCTCGCCGAGGCTAAACGGGAGCTGGCCACAGCACCGATTGCGCGCGGTTGCTCACAGTAGCAGCTAACTGAAGCGGCCTCTTTGCAGGCAGACAACGGCAGGATATCTGCCAAATAACAAGACAAATCTGCCGCTCTTGTTAAGCGTTGGCGTACTGGTCGCGGTCACCTATCCAGCGCTGCAATAGGGCTTCGAGTAGCTCTGGTGCCTGCTCTTGCAGCTGTTCGGCGGCGCGTCGCGCGGCCGGCAGTAGATGGCCGTCGCGCTGTAAGTCGGCGATGCGCAGCTGTAAGTCGCCGGTTTGACGGGTGCCAAGCAGCTCGCCGGGCCCGCGCAGCTGCAAATCTTTTTCGGCGATAGCAAAACCATCGTTGGTGGCGCGCATGGTGCGCAGACGCTCGCCGGCGATTTTACCCAGTGGCGGAGCATAGAGCAGCACGCAGTGGCTGACCGCACTGCCGCGGCCGACCCGGCCGCGCAGTTGGTGCAGTTGCGAGAGACCAAGCCGCTCGGCATTTTCAATGATCATGAGGCTGGCGTTGGGTACATCTACGCCCACTTCAATGACCGTGGTGGCGACTAACAGCTGGATCTCACCCGCTTTAAATTGCGCCATGATTTCACTTTTTTTGCGCGGTTTAAGCCGGCCGTGTACCAGACCGATAGTTAACTCCGGTAGTTGCAACTGCAACTCTGCCGCAGTGGCTTCAGCCGCTTGTGCGGCGAGGCTCTCTGACTCTTCAATTAAGGTACACACCCAGTAAGCTTGGCGGCCCTCGTTGCAGGCTGCGCGGACGCGATGCATGACATCCCCGCGGCGCTGGTCGGCAAGCGCGAGTGTCTCTACCGGTGTGCGGCCGGGTGGCAGTTCGTCAATAATCGAACAGTCCAGATCAGCGTACGCGCTCATCGCTAAGGTGCGCGGAATCGGTGTGGCGGTCATAATTAATTGGTGAGGAATCGATCCCTCAAACCCTTTGCGGCGAAGTGTCAGGCGCTGTTCAACGCCAAAGCGGTGCTGCTCATCGATAATCGTCAAGCCGAGCTTGGCAAACTTTACGTCGTCTTGGAACAGCGCGTGAGTGCCCACCACTAACTGAGCGGCGCCCTCGGCGACACGCGCCATTTGTACCTCACGCGCTTTGCCTTTCTGTTTGCCACTCAACCAACCGACGCTAACCCCCAGTGGTGTCAGCCAGTTGCTGAGGGTTCCGCGATGCTGTTCGGCAAGAATTTCTGTGGGTGCCATCAACGCCACCTGGTAGCCGGCGCCTATCGCTTGCAGTGAGGCGAGTGCCGCCACCACGGTTTTACCGGCACCCACATCACCCTGCAGCAGTCTCAACATTGGTTGCGGCAGACAGAGATCTCGACTGATCTCTTTGGCGACACGCTGTTGAGCGTCGGTTAGTGCAAAAGGGAGGCTGGCCGCAAACTGCTCCAGCAGCGCCGGCTGTTCGGGCAAGTGTGGGGCAGCATAGCTCTGTACCTTTGCGCGCAACTCGAGCATGCTCAGCTGGTGGGCAATCAGTTCTTCTATAACTAACCGCTGCTGTGCGGGGTGCTCGCCAGCGGCGAGCCTTCCTTGGTCGGTATTGGCGGGGGGCTGATGGAGCAGACGCAGTGCATCGAGCAGAGTGTAGCGACTGCTGTTATCTGGCAGCAGTGCGCTGGGCAGTAAATCGGCTAGACCGCGCTGTTTGGCCTCGGCGTTATCGATACGCGCCAGCGCCTGCTGGCAGAGATCGCGCAACCGCAGCTGGGTAATCCCCTCGCTGGCCGGATAGATCGGTGTCAGCCGCTCCTCCAGAGTGATCTCTTTGGCTTGGTCTAGAAGTTTATATTCTGGGTGGTAGAGCTCCAGTCCGGCACTGCCGCGACGAACCTCGCCAAAGCAGCGCAGCCGCGCCCCTGCAGACAGCTGCGATTGTTGGGCGCGATTAAAGTGAAAAAAACGTAAAGTGACTACCCCGGTGGAATCTTGCAGACGGCAGACCAAGCTGCGGCGGCGACCAAACACCACATCGCTGGCGCGCAGCTCACCCTCAATAACCACCTCACTGTTGGGCTGTAGGCCACCGATTGGGCTGATTTTTGTCCGATCGATATAGCGCAGAGGCAGATGAAAGAGCAGGTCTTGGAGTGTTTTAAGCCCAAACTGCTCTAGCTTGGCCGCCAATTGTGGCCCGACTCCACGCAGCACAGCCACCGACTGTAGTGCCAGTACAGCGCTGCTCTCTTTGCGCAGCGAGAGAGTGCCTTTCATGCAGGGCTAAACTTTGGCTGTACCGAGCTGTTCGGCCAGCTCGGTAGCTAATATAGCATTGCGCAGCGCGTCGATGGCGCGGTGGCGCGGAAAACTCGCCCGCCAAGCTAAAGCTGTGGTGCGTCGTGGTACTCTGCCCCCGGTTGCGCTGAATGGGCGGGTGATTAACTCACCGCTGCGGTAACTCTCGTTAAGAGCGGCGCTCTGCGGCAAAATAGTCACACCCAGCCCAGAGGCGACCATATGGCGCAGTGTCTCCAGAGAACTGCCCTCGGTCATGGTGTGGATGCCTGTCTCCAGTGCTGCTGGGTTGGGTGTTAGCTCTGGCAAAGTTTCGAGAATCTGGTCTCGGAAGCAGTGGCCCTGGCCAAGCAAGAGAAGGTTCTGGTCGGCCAGTTGGGCTGGCTCAATCGCTTTGCAAGAGGCCAGCTTATGGTTGGCCGGCAGCAGTACCACAAACGGTTCGCTGTAGAGCGGCTGCACGACTACATCGGGTTCACTAAAAGGCAGTGCTACGACAATGACATCGACCTCGCCATTGCGCAGCCTTTTGCGCAGTGTGGCGGTGTAGCCCTCTTCAATCACCAATGGCATCTGTGGTGCAGCAGCTTGAAGTTTCGGAATAAAATGCGGAAATAGGTAGGGGCCAATGGTAAAGATGGCGCCTACTTGCAACGGTTGGTTGAGCTGGTCGTGGCCTTCGCTGGCAATATCTTTGATGGCGCTGGCGGCATCCAGTACACGATTTGCTTGGGCGATTACTCGCTCGCCTGTGGGTGTTGCGCGGACACTGCTTTTGGTCCGTTCAAACAGCTCTACGCCAAGTTCGCCCTCAAGCTTTTTTACCGCAATACTAAGAGTTGGCTGGCTGACATGGCAGCGTTCAGCCGCTTGGCCAAAGTGTTGACATTGTGCCAAGGTGACGATGTAGCGCAGTTCGGTTAAGGTCATAGGATCGCTTCGTTGAGTCGATGATTTAATAGCTTGTTTATATCAAATAGAGGACTGCAATTGAAAGTGCTTTTTGTAGGTTTTGGCGATATTGCTGCTCGTGTAGCCCAGTTATTGCCGGCAGGTTCACAAGCGGTCGGGCTGCGAAGACGCGCACAACAACAAAATATCGCGGGGCTCGAGTTGCGCTGTGTCGATGTGACGGATACCCAACAGCTAGCTGCGGTACTGCGAGAGCCATTTGATTATGTCGTCGCGACTCTGACACCCAGCGAGATGAGCGAGGCTGGTTACCGCGCCAGTTATTTGGCGGCGGCCAGGCAACTCGCAGAATTGCTGCCTCAACACCCCTCGTTACAGAGAATTTTTTGGGTCTCCAGTAGCAGTGTCTACGGTAGTAGTGCAGAGGAAAATTGGGTGACCGAAGAGACCGAGGCCGCACCGCAGCGACCAACGGCGAGAGTGCTGTTGGAAGCAGAGCAGTGTCTGGCTGATCTGCCGCTAACCGTATTGCGATTTTCGGGTA
>Ga0209137_1005143_pt1 | contig 10083 bp, 9 predicted proteins | sample SaaInl5LU_22_DNA_FD_184642 | JGI IMG/M metagenome (GOLD analysis project Ga0209137, IMG submission 184642) | Marine microbial communities from expanding oxygen minimum zones in the Saanich Inlet - ESP_105LU_22_DNA (SPAdes) (version 2) | ecosystem: Environmental > Aquatic > Marine > Intertidal...
ATCAACCTCACGGAGAAGAATTATTAAAAATTCCTTTTAAACATTTGTCTTACCATTTTTCAAAAAAAGGAGTAAAAGAATGGTGGAAAGAATTCAATTTAAATTTTGGCGCGTCTCCAATGATGGTAAATTTTATTAATGAAGTTTTAAAAAATAACGAATAAAAATTAACTGAATATTGGCGAATCCATTTTGGGTTGAATTTGTAAGAATGGATAGATACAATGGGGATTTATTCATTTTACGTTAAATACAAAATTAACTGCCTCACAACTGCCAATTAATAGCTTTTTAAATACGAATTGACTATTTTTACTAAGTATAATGGGTCGTAAACTAATTTAAGCGTTTTCTTGTGCTGCTTTAAAATAAGTAGTAATATTGCACCCTCCTTTCACTGAAAGGTTCGCAGTAATGCGGGTCCTATAGCTCAGTTGGTTAGAGCACCTGACTCATAATCAGGTGGTCCCTGGTTCGAGCCCAGGTGGGACCACTATATTTAAAAGGGCATTGGAAGGAAATCTTTCTAATGCCCTTTCTTTTTTGTCCACAGATTTGTCCCTTGTTTTTGACTTGTATTTCATTACACTTGTTTTTTAGATTAGCCTTTGAACTACTTTTATAGTCAATAATAACAGCACTTATAAGCGTTTTTAAAGAGGAATTAATAAAACCGCCTTAATCCCTGCTATGCTCTAAACTTAACCAAAATGAATTTATCTTACGATTACGCAAACTTTATCCAACAATTCCAATGGAACTACTTTGTCACATGTAGAACTCCATATAAGATTCACACAATGACAGTGAGAAACTGGCTTACAAAGCTTCTAAATAGCTCTAATAAAGTAGAACAGGCATTCTATGTAACAGAAAGAGACAAGGGAGATTATAACAACCTACATGTACATATGCTTATTGGTACTAATACAGACATGACCTATAAAGAAGTTAAGTATGGACTTGGGAATGTTTCTGTTGGTGACTACCAACCAGTCTATGATAGTGATACTGTATGTAAGTATATAACCAAGCATATTGGTAAGAACGTGGACTATGACATTGTTTTTAAAAGCTAAAAAACTGAATACTCTTGTTGTTGTATTTTGAGGGGTGGGGTTTTTAAATCCACTTTTCTTTTTGGGGTTAGCATTCTCATAATGATATGTTACCTAAACCCTAGGCATATCTTCAGTAAGTTCTAAACACACTTTACCAAGAATGAAACAATCTACTAATGAAGTAAGTTAAGATTTGCCGTTGTCTATATAATGGAAACCCTAAGCAAATAGTGTTGACAATAATTATTGCTGTTAAGTGTTATTAAATGAGGACTTTATAATATTTAAAAGTCAACTTTTACTAAGACCAAAGCAATTAAACAATGGGTGTTATCACTAAAGATGCCTTATTAATCATAAATCTCTTTTGATGCTCTTAATCATCTCTATTTTAAAGTTTGGTTTTATCTTATAAAGTATACCAGACAGAGGAGCATTTGTAAAAACTTTTTCAGCACAATCTTTATGGGTAACAGGCATATCACTCTCATCAAGTTCACTAATCTCTAAGCCTCTTAAGTAGGTCATACTAACCATCATATTAGAGTGCCCCATAGCTTTCTGTAGCTTAAGATAAATAGCCTCATTACATTGATACTATTTTCTTCCTACTTAATTCATTGTAATTTGGTTAAACCAAATCTTACCATAAACTAACTATGAAAAAGCTACTATCCTTACTTGCCATATTCCTGATTGTTTTATCCTGCTCATCAGATGAAACCTCAACTCCTGTTACTCCTCCACCAGCACCAATAGCTAAGTACACCATCAGCTTCTCTGCAGGAGATGGAGGAACTGTATCTACAACTGGTGGTGAATATGAAGAAGGACAAACAGTTTCTGTCACAGCTACACCCCAGGGAGAGTATTTGTTTACAGGATGGTCTGATGGCAATACAGATGCCACCAGAACCATCACAGTAGACGCTACTAAGACTCTAACTGCAAACTTTGAGAAAAGGAAGTACGCACTTACTCTAAACTTTGTAGGAGAGGGAGAGGTAACTGAAGAGGTAGTAAACGCAGGTAGAACAACGGAATATGATTCAGGCTCAACGGTTAAGCTGACAGCAGAACCTGCAGGAGAATGGGTCTTTGTAGGTTGGACAGGTGATGTTGAGTCAACAGAGAATCCAATACAAGTAGCTATTGGAGAGCCAAAGGAAATCACAGCCACCTTTGAGAAAAAGAAATACCCTCTTACTGTTAATATAGAAGGAGAAGGAGAAGTCTTGGAGGAAATAGTCAATACAGGTAGAACTACCGAGTATGATTCAGGAACAACAGTTAAGTTGACTGCTACACCAGAGGATGAGTGGATGTTTACAGGATGGAGTGGTGATATAGGAGACATAGACCCTACTGAGAACCCTATACAGCTGAGCATAATAGAGTCTAAGACAGTAAGTGCCACCTTTGAGAAGAAGAAGTATCCTCTCACCGTTAATATTGAGGGAGAAGGAGAGGTCTTAGAGGAAATAGTAAATGCAGGTAGAACCACAGACTACGATTCAGGAACAACTATTAAGTTAACAGCAGTTCCAGAAGATGGATGGAAGTTTGTTGGTTGGGAGGGCGCTCTAAATGGCACTTCAAATCCACAACAACTTTTAATATCAGAACCCAAAGAAGTTACTGCTAAGTTTGAAAAGAAAAAATACCCTTTGACTGTAACCATAGAGGGCGAGGGCGAGGTATTAGAAGAGATAGTTAATGCAGGAAGAACAACTGATTATGATTTGGGGACTACTTTGAAACTGACCGCACAACCAGTGGATGAGTGGATATTTACAGGCTGGAGTGGTGATATAGGAGATATAGACCCAACAGAGAATCCTATTCAGTTAAACATCACAGATTCAATAGAGGTTAAAGCAACTTTTTCATTGCCAATTAAAAATGGAAAATGGAATAATCAAGATAAATCAATTGTAAAAGGAATTATTTTTAACGGAATACACTCTAAAATTTATTTTGAGGAAAGAGTTTTAAAAGGAGTTTTTGAAACTACAAATAATGGTTATTTGTTTAAAGAAGATATTTCCTCTAATATATATGAGTTAAAATTTAAAGAAGATAAAAATCAAAGAGTTTTTGACTTTTACCATATGGATGAATTTATATGTGAATTGAGTTTAGAACTTGATAAGGAATTCGATTTAAACAGCACCGTATTATTTGACCCTGTGTTTGAACAATATTTAGTAGACTTAGGATTTGATTCGGAAGTTAATGGTCAAGTGAAAACTGAAAATATTAATAAAATACAATATGTAAATATTTGGCGAGATTTTATAAGAATTGGAGAATACGGAAATCTTAAAGAAAAGAATATTGAAAGTATTGTTATTAACAATGCCCCACCATACATAAATGGAGAATATGTATATGACTTTAATACTAAAAGAAAAAAAATAAATGATTTTACTGGTATTGAAGATTTTGAAAGTCTAGATATGTTTAGAACAGAGGCATTAGATTTAGAAAAGATAAACTTAAGTTACAACTATCTTTTAGAGGATTTTCATATTATTTATGCATCTTATGATATAAACATTTCTCTTCCGGATAAAAATCTTAAGAGTATTTGGTTTGGAGATTTTAATGCAAAATCTCCAGTTTTTGAAATTAATCAAAATAGCTTCTTAACAAGAGTAGAAGATAGGGTGTATTTTTATAAATATAAAACATTAAAAAACACCAGTAATCTATCAAAAATAAATGGATTAGGAAATCTTAAATCTAGAGAAATTGATATAAGCCTAAAATCGATTGTTGATTTTGATTTAAATGGTTTGCATTCGGATGTTAAAAAAATAAATTTATTTCAATCAGGAGGCGTTTCATTAAATTTTAATAATTCAAATTTAGAGGAACTTCAATTACTAGATTTTGGTGGCAATATTAATAATGTTAATATAATTAGTTCTTCTTTAAAAAGAATAAATATAGAGGGATTAAATTCTTCCTCATTTAATATTAATGCTCCAAGATTAATGCATTTTGGGACCTTAGGAATTCTTCCATATCCTTTAAGGCTAGACCTACCCTCATTAACATCTGTTTCGCTAAGTTCCTCTGGCTTTGATTCATTTAATTCTTTTGAAATAATAAACCCTCAACAAATTACTGGAATTGGAATAACGAATGGTCAAAAGGGTGTCTTTTGGCCAGATAAATTTTATATGTCATCTTTAAAAAAATTCAAAAATCTTGAATCTTTATATATTCAAGGATTCAAAGAAATTCAATTTGAGAAAATTGAGAATTGGGAGTTTTTAAAATCTTTAAGGATAATGGGTTTAGAGCCTGATTACAGTTTTCTGCCTCCACTAAATTTTAGAGGCTCTAGAGATTTAAGCCAGATATATGTTAATACAGCAAATATTGACCTTTCACCCCTAAAAAACTTACCCTATTTACAAGTATCTGGTAATACTAATTTTATAAATTTAAATAATAGGCAATTCATTCAATATAATGAAATGATTAATTCAGGCCAATTAGTCAACTCTTCAGGAAGCATATCACCCCCTTGGAATAGTAATATGGGAAATGTTGTTGTTAATAGTTGTTTTTTTCCCGGAGAGTATACTATTCTTGGAACAGATGATTATGGTGATGGCTGGAATAATGCTTCTATAGCTGTAAATACCAATACTAATGGAACTAATGTTTTTACAACTTTTAAAGTTGATGCAGCTCAAAAACAACAATCTTTCAATCTTAGGTCAGGGGGTAGGATTTACTTTAGTTTTGAGCCAGGTGAATGGGATAATGAAATTAGTTTTACTATTAAAGGTCCTGACGGTAAAATAATTTCAAATTATAGCTCTCAAGAGGAAAAACCACAAGGTAGTATTGAATGTGATTGTAATTACTAAACCATATGCATATCATTTTCTTTTAGCTCACTAATCTCTAAACCCCTTAAATAAGTCATTGAAACCATCATATTAGAATGTCCCATAGCTTATATAAAATTCTTATTATAATAATAGTACCTGCTTAAAGCTAAAATCTTTAATTTAGGATTGTAAATCCTAGTTAATGAAAAAGCTACTATCCCTACTTGCTATATCCTTCATTGTTTTATCCTGTTCATCAGATGAAACCTCAACCCCTGTTGCCCCACCATCTGCACCAATTGCTAAGTACACCATCAGCTTCTCTGCAGGAGATGGAGGAACTGTATCCACTACAGGAGGTGAATACGAGGAAGGTCAAACAGTTTCTGTAACAGCTACACCACAAGGAGAATACTTATTTATAGGATGGTCTGATGGCAATACAGATGCCACCAGAACCATCACAGTAGACGCTACTAAGACTCTAACCGCAAACTTTGAGAAGAAGAAGTACCCTCTTACAGTTAATATTGAGGGAGAAGGTGAAGTCTTAGAGGAGATAGTAAACGCAGGGAGAACTACTGATTATGACTCAGGTACAACAGTTAAACTAACAGCCGTGCCTGCTGATGGATGGGAGTTTGTAGGTTGGACAGGAGCAATAGAGTCTACTGAATTAGAGGTTCAGCTTTTAATTAGTGAAGCCAAAGAGGTAGACACTCAATTTGGAGCTTTACCTACTTATACAGTAACTACACAAGATATTACAGGAGGCATCGTTCAAGGTGAATTTGGGGATTTTTATCTTGGGAAAGAACTTACTTATATAGCAGAGTCAAAAGAGGGCTATGTTTTTATTGGTTGGGAAGGATATGAGGAAAGCAGCAATGTTTTAACAATAATATTAGAAGAGTCAACTTTGATTTTGCCAATTTTTGAAGCTAAACCTTTTGACGTTCTTACAATGGATGAAATTAAATATGGTGTTTTTACAAAAGATATATCAAATGGAAAGCAAATTGTAGACTTAGAAACGTTTCATTTTCCATATTTAAATTGGAATTTTAATGAAATTAATGTGAATGAAGATTTAGACTTTTTAGCTTCTGAAAACTTTATAGTTTATTGGGACAAAAGATATGACCATAACGAGTATGCTATTGATGTATTGAGATGGTCAGAATTCGGAGCTGTTAAAGCAATACAAACAGGACATGAAAAGCCAAAAGACTTTGACACACATAGAGTCAATATATTTATTTTTAGAAACGATGAGTTTGGAGAAGATGTTTTTGAGCCAGACTTTGGACAAGCAGCTCATGGAGACAGTAATGGTAGAAGTTTTATTACATATCCTTTTTATAACAATTTCTTTCAAGGCTCATTGAAAAGAGATTATCCTACTATGGATGTTTTACATGAAACCTATCATATTTTTCAAAACACAAATAACTACCTTTTTGATAATAGAAGGTGGTACAGAGAGTCGACTGCGGAATACTTCCAAAGTATTTTTGTTGCTGATAAAAGACCAAGCACGTTAAGACATATTCCTCATTTTTTACAATCTACATATTTGAAATTATGGAAAAGTTATGGTTCAAGCCCAGATGAACTTCAACATTTGTATGGTTTACAATTACTTTTTCATTATTTAGATTGGGAAAGTGATATTGATTTGTCGTTTCTTGGTAATTCCTGGAATGATTCAAACACTAATGAAACTCCTCTAGAATATTTATTACGTAAAATTCCAGAATTCGAAAATAAATATTTTGATTTTGCTTTAAAGTCTACCGTTATTGATTTTCCTTATTGGGTAGATGAAATAAAAAATCAAAACATCAATCTTAACAACAGCAATTATTGGATTGCGGGTCAAAGGCATGAATTAGAACTTCAAGATGAAGGGACAAATGGTAATTATGAGTCTGAAAATAAAATTCAATCATGGGGTTTTTCTTCAATTAAATTGAATTCAACTACGAATGCTTCTTACGATATTGTTTTTAGCAGCAATTATGATTCATATAGATTAGGAATAGTTAAAGAATTTGATAATTCATATGAATACTCTGAAATACAAAAGACTTCATCAATAGAAACTACTCCTGGTCAAACTGTTTATTTGGTTATTGTAAATATCACAGATGATTTTAATAGTGATAGCGACTATCCTTATTTAATTAATATTGCAAAAAACTAAATAACAGGCATATCACAAGATTTATAAATCGTTAATCCTCAAATAATTAAAATTCGAACAAATGGACAGCCAGAAAATAAGACAGTTAGTAAAAGACTTAACAAAGAAATTAGATAATTGGGAGTGGGAAAAAGCTTTGAATAGTAGTCAAAATGAGACAACAACAAGAGACTTTCTTATACATCCTTTCTTAGACTTATTAAACTATGATAGGATTGATGATTACATTCATGAAGTAACAGCTGATATAGGTGGAAAACAAGGTAAAAAGGTTGATGTTGCAATCACTTTAGGAGGGAGAAATCCTATTATATTGATAGAATGTAAAAAATCAACTTTAAATTTAAATGACAATCATTACAGGCAACTTAGAGAATATTGTACGGATATAAATACGGCTAAAATAGGCATTCTAACTAACGGTATAGTCTATAAGTTTTATGCTCGTGACTCTAAAAACATGCTTCATACTTTCCCGTTTTTTGAATTTGATTTAAGCGACTATAGTAATCAAGATTTAGAAATGCTTGCAATGTTCATGAGGAACGTAATAGATATTAATTCCATATTAGAAGAAGCAGAGGAAATATATTTCTTAGAGAAATTCGATGATGCTCTTTATGAAGCATTAGTTAATCCATCCGATGATTTTATTAAGTCAGTTTACAACAATATGGGTGGGAAAAGAATGACTGATAAAATTTCCTCTAAGATAAAGGCACTTATAAACGGTACTTCGTTAAATAGTGCGTCTAATAAAATAATAAAGTATGAAGCTGCTACGTCTAACTCAGGAATAATAACAACAGAGGAGGAAATTAAAGCTTATAATGTCATAAAAACAATTATGGCAATGTCAAGTAAGTTTAAAAATAATGACTTAGAAAGGATAAGTTATAGAGACTTGAAGGGCTCCTTCTTAGTGCTTTTTGATGATAATCAAAAGAAAAGAATATGCTCTTTAATTCTAAAGGAAAACTCTAAGGTAATTGAGATAGATGGAAAGAAACATCAGCTTGAAGACGCAAGTATAGCTTCTATAACAAAGCTCAAGAAAGATTTGGTAGAGTCAGCTTTAAGACATGTTTAAGGGACTGATTTTATGAAAAAAAGAATACCAATTCTATTTGACAGATTTATTTACTTGCTCATTATCCTTAACCTCATCTCTATGGTAGTGGAGTCTGAGCCAGATATTTCAAAACAGCTTAGGGGCTTTCTAAGAGCATTTGAATACTTTTCTATAGCAGCATTTAGTGTAGAATATATCTATCGAACAATCGTCTCTATGAAGGCTAAAACAAACTATAACCTTTCCTTTTTTGGTTTAATAGACCTATTTTCTATACTACCCTTTTTCTTCAGTAGAGCATTAGGTTTTGATGGAAGGTTTGTCAGAGTATTTAGACTATTTAGAATATCAAGAATTCTTAAATTAGGCAGATTTAGTAGGTCTTTTGAGTTATTAGGTCAAGGCATTTATAATGTTAAAAAAGAGCTATACATAACATTCTTTATTGCATTTATCATGCTGTTCTTCTCTGCATCAGGAATATATTATTTAGAAAACCCTGACCAGCCTGAAGCATTTTCAAGTATTACAGAGTCTTTTTGGTGGGCAGTGTCTTCTTTAACGGGAGTAGGCTTTGAAGAGATATTCCCAAAGACTTTTGGAGGTAAGCTATTTGGTAGCATTATTTCATTAATTGGATTAGGGGTTGTAGCAGTACCTACAGGTATAGTCAGTGCTTCTTTTGTAGAATTATTAGATGATGACAAAAGAAAATAGTTGCAATTAAATCAAGTTCGATATAATAACTATTAAAACAAGACCATTATGTTTAATATTTTCAATAGCAAAAAGAAAAAATTAGAAGAGGAAAAGGAGGATTATATTAAGGCAAGAAAAATGGCTTTGGATTATATCAAAAAAATAAAAGAACAAAAAGAAATTGAATTGGACGATGGAAAGATGCATCCAATTGAAAGCGTCAAACCTTACCTTGTTTATAATGGGAAAAATGACAAAGGAAATCATCTTTTTGACATTAAAATTGAAATGAAACACTCTGAGGGGGAAGGAAAAATGACTCAGGAAGAGATTAATGAAAATATACTTACAAGTCAAGGTGAGTTTGTTTTTTCAGAGGAATACAATACGAATATAGCCGATGTTTATGTTGTTAAATATTATAAGGATTTTGATAATAATATAAATGAAGACGAGGCACACAGGGGTCTTAATAATTTATTAAATAAAGTTAAACCAAACGATGATGGAGAAAGAGTAATAATGCTCGATTATATCGGTGAAATAGAGGATAATGCAATGAAACTTTATCATTTTATATGTGGTATAGGTAAGTACTCAATGTTCGAGAAAAGAAGCAGAAGAATATCTGAGGATGTGAAAAACGCTGTTTGGAGAAGAGATGGTGGTTGCTGTATAGGATGCGGAAGTAATGTAGATTTAGAATACGACCATATAATTCCATTCTCCAAAGGAGGAGCGAACACTTATGGAAATATTCAACTTTTATGTAGAGTTTGCAACAGGACTAAGTCAAATAAAATAGGGTAAAATTTAACTATGAATTACTTGATATTAACAGAAAATGATGAGTCCGCATGGGATGATAATACAGGGATTTCATATCATTTTCCATATAAATATAGAAGTGTCATTTTAGAAGGCTCTGAAATTATTTATTATAAAAGTAAAATAAAGAATAAGAGCTTTAAAGGAAATAGATTGTCTGGAGACCAACATTATTTCGGTGTTGCTTCTATTTGCGCTGTTAAAAATCATCCAAACGGAAAATCATTAGTTGCTGAAATAGAAAACTACAAAGGTTTTGAAAAAGCAATTTCATTTAAAGATTCAAATGGTTACTTAGAAGATATTCCTGAATCCAAATCAGGAAACTATTGGAGAGATGGTGTAAGACAAATCACAAAAGAGAAT
>Ga0209137_1005144_pt1 | contig 10083 bp, 6 predicted proteins | sample SaaInl5LU_22_DNA_FD_184642 | JGI IMG/M metagenome (GOLD analysis project Ga0209137, IMG submission 184642) | Marine microbial communities from expanding oxygen minimum zones in the Saanich Inlet - ESP_105LU_22_DNA (SPAdes) (version 2) | ecosystem: Environmental > Aquatic > Marine > Intertidal...
GTTGAACCCATAACTATAGCGACTTTTGCCATCTAGTGTTCCTCGAAGGTAAATATTTTGGAATCTTTGGAAAGGCCGCGATTGTAGCCTAAATCAACAGCAAATCCCACTGCTAGACAGACCGGGGTTCTCTTGTCATTTAATATGTACTGGCAACAACGTTCGTTGAATGTGGTTAGCAAGGCGTTACACACGAGGTAGCTCGCTCACGATACAGTTAATTAATAACGCCTTGTTAATGGGCTTAGTGAGGTGTGCATTCATCCCCGCCGCTAAACAGGCTTGTCGGTCTTCTACGAAAGCATTCGCCGTAAGCGCAATGATAGGTGTGGCCTCGTTAGGATTAGACGTATTACGTATAGCCCTTGATGCACTGAGGCCGTCCATTACAGGCATCTGGCAATCCATCAAAATAATGTCGAATTTATGCTTTTGTGCCGCCTCTACGGCGTCTTTACCGTTTTTGACACGGATACATTTAACCCGTTCTGACTTCAGCATTGATAAAACGATTTCTGCGTTAATGTCGTTATCTTCTGCCACCAACAATTTTAATCCCTGCGGTAACGCATTTACCAACGGCGATGCCGCTTTTTCTACATTCTGACTAACAGCACAAGGAATAGCGACGCTAAATGTCGTACCTTTACCTACTTCACTTTCAGCGCTTATCGATCCCCCCAAAAACTCAACCAATCCCTTCGTTATCGCCAACCCTAGCCCGGTACCGCCAAAATCACGCGTAGTGGATGCGTCAGCCTGTTCAAACTGCTCAAAAATATCGCTCACCTTGTGTGTTGGGATACCTATTCCCGTATCGTTGATCGTTATCAGTAATGTATTATCGATATAATCGCCGTGTAACGTCACGCTGCCGTGTTGAGTAAATTTAATCGCGTTACTCACTAGGTTATTAAGAATTTGAGACAACTTCCCACCGTCGGTTCTGACATAAGCAGGCAGCCTATCAGTGCACGTTATAATAACGTCGACGCCTTTAAGATTGGCGGTTTGTTCATACAGGGAGCGACACGCCTCAAGCTGTGCACTTACGCACACGTCATAGTCGTCTTTGGTTAACTTTCCTGATTCGATTTTCGACCAATCAAGAATACTGTCTAAAATCATCAGAAGGTTAGTTGCTGAATGTGCAATAACGCCCGCTCGCTTCTGCGCCTCCTCTGACATGTCATGCTCAAGAAGTAAGTCGCATGACCCAATGATGCCATTCATTGGCGTACGAATTTCATGGCTCATATTCGCCAAAAATTGGGTTTTAGCAACACTGGCAGCTTTCGCTTCTGTAAGTGCATCTCGAAGATCATGGGTTTTTTCTCGAATTCTTTGCTCAAGTGATGTATTTAATTCGGCCAACTCTACGTTTAGGTTTTTCTCGTTAAGGCGGGCTTTTTCTAACTCGTCGAATGCAGACGTTAGCCGTCTTTCAAGCTTTAAGAATTCGTCACTCAACAAGGCGAGCTCGGTAATATGTAAGGTTTTAGCCGGTAATTGAGACGCCTTAGCGTCGTTTGCTGGGCTGAAATTGGCAATATGGCTTATCAATCTTCTTATGGGTGACTCAATTAAGCGCGAGACAAAATACCCTGTGAACGTGCCGAGTAACGATAGTAGAAAGAGTAAGCCTAGATCTTTTAATAGATAGCGACTCATCAGCGCATAAAGTCGTTCTTTATCGTAATAATAGCTAAGAAACCATTGCGCAGATGACAACGGGCTTGTCATGCGAAACCACGGTTTATTGTTAGGTCCACTGTGAACGTCTATCTCACAATAGTTCTCACATGCATACTCGGGCGCTTTCGAAAGCGGGGCAAAACCTAACGCGTCGGACGCGTAAATCACATCCCCTTTCTGGTCTTCTAGCAATAATGAAAATCCGGGCAGATTCAGCGCATCAATCGTGTCAAAACTTTGCAGTGACAATGAACCTTCGACAATGCCAACCGCCACACCATTTTCTTTGATGATAGGGGCTGATATGGCAACGATAGGATCATCGCCGAACCCCGTTCCTTGAAAAACGTCAGATAAGTAAAGCTCGCCACTTTTCATGGGCATATGAAAATAAGGACGATAGGCCACATTTGTCCTATTGTTAACGATTGCAATTTCCATCAAATTTGGCGGATACGCATGCTTTATTTCGCCTTCACTATCAGCAATAAGAAAGGTCAAGAACTCAGGATAGTAGGTATGAAGTAATGACAGCTGAAAGTTAGCCGCTGTGTTAAAAGTAGATTGCGCGTCCGGCACCGACAACGACTGCGCGGAAGACGCGATAGCGTTTTTGTGTAATTGAATAAAATCTGAAAGTTGCTGTTCCAACACGGCAACGCGTTGCTTCATATACCCCTTAATTTGCTCTTCTTGTTGAGACTGATATAAGAATACCGAAAGGTAAACCACAGACATAGAAGCAACAAAGAAACAGCCTGCAAAAAAATAACTAAATAAGAAGTGAAAACTGACTTTCTCAGCTGGGTCTTCAATATTTCGCTCTATCCCGTTACCCACAATATAAGCAAAGTGCCCCGAGATTAAACCAAATGCGCCGCTTACCCAGGTTACCAACAACCCGGAAAACATAACCGACGGTAAATCTGAGTCGTATATTGCATGTTCTAGTAATAGAATAGGTAAAAATACAAGCGTCCAACCACCCGCCCCTATTTTTAGTACTCGCTTAATTGACCCTTCATAAGCAAACACACTAATAACAATAGGCAAAAGACTTAACGTTTCTTTGCCTATCACGCCATTATTACTTACCCATAACGGCAGACTGATAAGTAAAGTAAGCGGAATAGCATATCGGGGGGAAAATCGCAGTGCTCCGTAGATAGCAGCCCCCATGCCAAAGGCCGCTATTCCACTGCTATAAAACGGGGCCGAGAGTGTATTAAGCCCCGCACCGATGACGAAGGTAATGAATATGTGCAGCATCAGAGATGGAGAAAATGACAAATTAATCCGACTCACACCTTGCTCCTGATGCCATCACGATTAATGACTTGCCATGTAATCTAGTGTGAAGTTAGTCAACAACTTCACACCTAGTTTCATGCCCGAGTCATCTACATAAAACTCTGGCGTATGGTGCGCAGGACTATCTTCTTCAGACACATCTAATGGCTTACCACCAACCCATACGTAGAGCCCAGGAATCTTCTCTTGGAAAAAAGAGAAGTCTTCTGCCCCGGTTACCGGTTTTGATAACAATGTATTTTCTACACCAGCAGTTCGCTGCATAGTGGGCAACATTTGTTGAGTTAACGCAGGATCGTTATACGTAATAGGGTAGTAATAGTCGAGCGGCAATGTAAGCTCGGCATCAGCCCCCATGCTTTCAGCAATCGCTTTTACTTTTCGTGGTAAGGCTTCGTAAATGTGGTCGCGCGCGGCTTTATTGAGGGTACGTATAGTCCCCACCATTTCTACTTCGTTAGGAATAATATTAGAACGATTACCACCATGAATAGAACCAATAGATACCACCGCCGCATCGTCGATAAGACGAAGCTCGCGACTTACGATGGTTTGGATAGACATGATCATCTGAGCGGCAGTGACAACGGGGTCAACACTCTTCCACGGATAAGCCCCATGCGCTTGCTTTCCATTAATTACAATTTTAAACGGGTCAACGGCTGCCATTGTGCCGCCCGCATTGTATCGAACCGTACCTACATCGGTATTAGCGCTGATATGAAGCCCAAAAATAACGTCAACATCAGGGTTTTTTAACACCCCCTCTTTAACCATGACTTCTGCCCCGCCCTTCTCGCCAGCAGGCGCACCCTCTTCGGCAGGTTGGAAAATAAATTTCACTTTACCTTTTAGCTCACCTTTTATACCGGTAAGGATTTTCGCCGCCCCCATAAGCATAGCCATGTGCGTATCATGTCCACAGGCATGCATAACAGGCACGTCTTTCCCGTTGTATTCACCCATTTGTGTTGAGCGGTAAGACAGGTCGCTTTGCTCTTTTACAGGTAATCCGTCCATGTCGGCTCGTAATGCCACTACAGGGCCTGGCTTTCCAGAATCTAATACGGCGACAACGCCTGTTTTTGCAACCCCAGTTTCTACCTCAAGCCCTAAAGATGTGAGATAGTCTGCTACGTATTTAGCGGTATTAAACTCGCGATTTGATAACTCAGGAAATTCATGAAAATGATGGCGCCAGGTAATGACATCTTTTTCTACCTCTGATGCCAATGCCTCAACGTCGACTTGCGCGTGTGAAACAGATGCCCATCCGATCAGGGCTAAAAAGAATATCTTCCGGTACATAGTATAATTTCCCTTACGTGTCTTTAAGCATTAAGAGTATTACAATTAGCGTGTAAACACATCATCAACCTAAGTTAAATTACACAAAATATTCGGGAAACTCCGCCTTTTAGACTTAAGTCTATGTTGTTAACAGTAAGCGGTTTTTAACTGTAGACACTGTAAAATTAAAACAAAAAAGGCACCCGAAGGTGCCTTTTTTATACGGTGTATCTTTTTAACTTTTCTGTCTTCGCATTGCGTCAAAGAATTCATCGTTAGTCTTAGTCATCGACAACTTGCTGATAAGGAATTCCATTGCGTCAATTTCAGACATCTCATGCACGATCTTTCGTAAGATCCACATTTTCTGTAACTCGTCTTGTTTGGTAAGCAGTTCTTCACGACGTGTACCAGAGCGGTTAAAGTCGATAGCTGGGAAGACACGCTTTTCCGCAATTTTGCGGTTAAGGTGTAATTCCATGTTACCTGTACCTTTAAACTCCTCGTAGATGACTTCATCCATCTTAGAGCCAGTATCAATCAGTGCCGTTGCAATGATAGTTAAACTACCACCTTCTTCAACGTTACGCGCCGCACCAAAGAAACGCTTTGGTTTATGCAGTGCGTTTGCGTCAACACCACCAGTTAATACTTTACCTGACGATGGAATAACGGTGTTGTATGCACGGGCAAGACGCGTAATTGAATCAAGAAGGATGACAACGTCTTTCTTGTGCTCAACCAAACGCTTTGCTTTTTCAATTACCATTTCGGCAACTTGAACGTGGCGGCTAGCTGGTTCATCAAACGTTGAGGCAACCACTTCACCTTGTACAAGACGGTGCATTTCGGTTACTTCTTCAGGACGCTCGTCGATGAGTAATACCATAAGCTCACACTCTGGGTGGTTTGCTGCGATAGACTGGGCGATATTCTGAAGTAGTAAGGTTTTACCCGCTTTTGGCGGTGCAACGATAAGACCACGTTGTCCTCTACCAATTGGCGACGCCAAATCAAGTACACGGGCTGTGATGTCTTCTGTTGAACCATTTCCACGCTCCATACGCAAACGATCGTTTGCATGCAAAGGGGTGAGGTTTTCAAATAAGATTTTGTTTCGTGAGTTCTCTGGTTTATCAAAGTTTACTTCACGAATTTTTAGCAACGCAAAATAGCGCTCGCTGTCTTTAGGTGGTCGAATTTTTCCAGCGATGGTGTCACCCGTGCGCAGATTAAATCTGCGAATTTGACTAGGTGATACATAAATATCGTCTGGACCAGCAAGATATGACGAGTCTGCTGAACGCAGAAAGCCAAAACCGTCCTGTAAAATTTCGAGTACCCCGTCACCGAAAATATCTTCGCCGCTTTTAGCATGCGTTTTCAGTATCGAGAAAATGATGTCTTGTTTTCTGGCTCTCGCCATGTTTTCCAGGCCCATTTCCTCGGCCAGGGCAACCAACTCGCTAATCGGTTTATTTTTTAATTCGGTTAAATTCATACTGGTGGGTCTTTGTGCTTGAACTTCGTTTACAGGACTAATTGTCACTCTGTTCTAATTTAGATTTGATTATGCCCGGATACAGGCTAATAAGCAGAATGCTGCTCGGGTGAGCGCTGAAGGAAAAGTTAGCACTATATTTAACCAACGTCCAGCGTTTTAATGAGGAATTGTTAAATAAAGTGAGGCTTGTCCTCAATACATAAGCGTTAATGCGAATGGAGTGGACGTTGGGACAAAAGAAACAAAAAAGCCGGTGATGAACACCGGCCTTTATCATTAAATCGTAAATTACAGATTTTCGTTTAGGAACTCAGTCAGTTGTGCTTTAGATAGCGCGCCAACCTTTGTTGCCGCTACATTTCCATTTTTGAAAAGTAGAAGCGTTGGAATGCCACGAATACCATATTTAGGTGGAGTTTCGTTATTTTCATCGACATTCAACTTGCCAACTGTTAACTTGCCTTCAAACTCGTTCGCAACTTCCGCAAGGATTGGTGCGATCATTTTACAGGGGCCACACCACTCGGCCCAAAAGTCAACCAGCACAGGACCTTCAGCATTGATTACGTCTGCCTCGAATTTATCGTCAGATAACTGGATAATTTTGTCGCTCATTCTTTTCTCCATTATTGGTCTGTCGCTGATTTGTTTCAGCTTTACCATAAGTGTTATATAGAAACCGTTTTTAATGCAAGCACCGATAAGCTATAAGCTATGCCAACTCACTTAACAGATACTCATTTTTCCGACCTGCCGATTAATAGCAAGGTGGTTGACGCCTTGACGGCAGCTAATTTTTCGCATTGTACACCAATTCAAGCGTTGTCACTTCCTCCTTTATTAGAAGGCCTTGATATCGCGGGACAAGCCCAAACAGGTACAGGCAAAACCATCGCGTTCTTAGTTGCTACGTTTCATTACTTGCTTAGCAAAGCAGATGATGACAATAGCGGCAACTCAAAAGGCGCGAATCCAGCCGGGCCTCGAGCCATTATTATGGCACCTACCCGAGAACTCGCGGTTCAAATCTATAACGACGCCAAATTGCTCAGTGAGCACACCGGCTTGTCGCTTGGTTTGATCTATGGGGGCGAAGGCTACCAAAGTCAACGTGAAAGCCTAGAAGAAGGTGTAGATATTATTATCGGCACCACAGGACGTATTCTAGATTATTACAAACAGGACGTTTTCTCACTAAAGAATATTCAAGTGGCTGTACTTGATGAAGCTGATCGCATGTTCGATTTGGGCTTTATCAAAGATATTCGCTTTTTGTTCCGCCGAATGCCACCTGCCACTGAGCGATTAAGCATGCTGTTCTCAGCGACGCTAAGTTACCGTGTTCAGGAATTGGCTTACGAGCACATGAATAATCCAACGCACGTTCAAGTGGCGCCAGAGCAAACCACGGCAAGCCGTGTCTCACAAGAACTTTTTTATCCGTCAGATGACGATAAAATGTTACTGCTTCTAACGTTGTTAGAAGAAGAGTGGCCAGATAAAGCGATTGTATTTGCCAATACCAAATACAGCTGCGAAAAGGTAACCGATTGGCTTACCGCAGACGGCCACCGCGTGGGCTTGCTTAGCGGTGACGTACCGCAAAAGAAACGCTTAGGAATATTAGAAGACTTTACGAATGGTAAATTGGATATTTTGGTTGCAACCGATGTTGCAGCAAGAGGACTCCACATTGATGCCGTTACGCACGTTTTCAATTTCGACTTGCCCGACGACGCAGAAGATTACGTTCATCGTATCGGACGCACGGGTAGAGCTGGGCAAAGCGGTATCGCAATAAGTTTTGCATGTGAAAAGTATGCGATGAACTTGCCTGCGATTGAGCAATACATTAACCAAACTATTCCCGTTACTGACTATGACAGAGCGGCATTGCTTGATGATGTAAACGCACCTAGACCTAGAAGACGTGCGCCGAGCAATCGGAATACACCTCGCAGAGGCAATGGGCGAGGCAGAGGTAAGCCACAAAATCGTGGTGGTAACAGATAAGAAAGAAGTACTATGCAGGCAGAACTACAGCACAACGCGCAAACTCATGGCGAATTTTATGCCGCCGTGGATTTAGGCTCAAACAGCTTTCACATGGTGGTTGTTCATGTTGTTAATGGTAGCGTCCAGATTATTGGAAAAGTTAAACAAAAAGTACGTTTAGCGGCTGGCCTTAACGACAAGATGGAACTCGATGAAGTCAGTATGGAACGTGGTTGGCAATGCCTGCAGCTTTTTTCAGAACGATTGCAAGATGTGCCGTCTTCAAATATTAAAGTGGTCGCGACCGCTACGTTGCGCCTTGCAACAAATTCCCACGTTTTCGTTAAGCGTGCAGAAGAAATTTTAAAGCATAAGCTTGAGGTTATTAGCGGCGAAGAAGAAGCCCGCCAAATATACCTTGGTGTTGCGTATACGTCAGCCAACCAAGGCAATAGCTTAGTGATTGATATAGGCGGGGCCAGTACCGAAATCATTATCGGTAATGATATGCAGCCTATTCACTTAAAAAGCTTAGACATGGGTTGTGTGACCTTTATGGAGCGCTATTTCCCTGAAGGACTCCTCTCCGCTGAGAGCTTTGCTAATGCTAAATCGGCAGCGTGCGAGCTGTTAAACGCAGAAAAAGATGCTTTTCTTTGCTTTGATTGGGAGAACTGCTTAGGTGCCTCTGGCACACCGCAAGCCATCACTGAAATATTAGTCGCGCAAGGTATCAGTGACGCCATACGTTTAGACTACTTATACCACCTTGAACAGCAATGTATCGATTGTGCAAACATAAAAAACCTAAATATTGAAGGTCTTGAAGAGAGCCGTAAGGCGATTTTTCCTTCTGGCCTGGCTATTCTGATCAGTCTGTTTGAACAACTTAACATCAAGCACATGAATATCTCTGGCGGCGCGTTAAGAGAGGGCTTAATTTATGGCATGCTTGATAATATACAAGACAACGACAGACGAAAGCAGACGCTTAATCAGACGATAGCGCGATACCACATCGATGCTGCGCATGCGGAAACGGTAAAAGGCATTGCCATTTCAATCTGTCATCAGCTTTGTGCACAACAACAAATTTGTCATTTAGATACTGAGGCAATTCTAGGGGCCGCTGCAAAGCTTCATGAAACCGGGTTACACATTGAATATAAAAAGCATCATGAGCATGGCGCCTATATTCTTACGCATATTGACTTACCCGGCTTCACAAAGCTACAACGCACTGCTGTGCGTGACTTGGTGGCTTTACATCGCCTCGCCATTCCTCAGCAAACATTCGAACACTACCACGAAGACTACCAGCCTATGCTGCGGGGTTTGTTGCGCATTTTACGCATTGCCGTGGTATTGAGCTTACGCCGTCAAAATAAGCTCATTCCCGATGTGGAATTGCAGTGCGACGGCGATAAATGGACGTTGATATTCCCTGATGGTTGGCTTAAATCACACCCTTTAATTAACGCTGAACTTGCAAACGAAAGTTGGCTTCAGCATAAAGCGGGCTGGGAGCTTATCTGCCGCTGAGTAGGTTTTATTTTGTCGGCGCGCCTCTGATTACTTGGCGCGCACATTGATATCTACTCGTGTCTTTCGTTTACTTCTGACTTGCCAACAACGCTGCCGCTTTAGGCGCAAAGTACGTTAAAATACCGTTTGCGCCTGCTCGTTTAAACGCTAACAACGATTCAAGTATCACTTCATCTTCTTTTAACCAGCCGTTTGCAAACGCGGCTTGATGCATGGCATATTCACCGCTGACTTGATATGCAAACGTGGGGACGCTAAACGTTTCTTTGCAGCGGCGCACGATATCAAGATAAGGCATACCTGGCTTGACCATCACCATATCAGCCCCCTCTTGAATATCGAGTGCGATTTCATGCAGTGCTTCATCAGAATTAGCCGGGTCCATTTGATACGTTTTCTTGTTGCCGCCTTTGATATTGGCAGCAGAGCCGACAGCATCTCTAAAAGGGCCATAGTATGCAGAGGCATATTTAGCCGAGTACGCCATAATACAGGTATTGATATACCCGTTTTCTTCTAGTGCTTGACGTATTGCGCCAATCCGTCCGTCCATCATGTCAGACGGCGCGATGATATCCGCACCCGCTTGCGCGTGAGACAATGCTTGTTTAATGAGCACATCAACCGTTTCATCATTCATCACATAGCCGTCATCATTGATGAGGCCGTCTTGCCCATGAGAAGTAAAAGGGTCCAGTGCCACATCTGACATTAACATTACATCAGGAAAAGCCTGCTTTAAT
>Ga0209137_1005147_pt1 | contig 10082 bp, 6 predicted proteins | sample SaaInl5LU_22_DNA_FD_184642 | JGI IMG/M metagenome (GOLD analysis project Ga0209137, IMG submission 184642) | Marine microbial communities from expanding oxygen minimum zones in the Saanich Inlet - ESP_105LU_22_DNA (SPAdes) (version 2) | ecosystem: Environmental > Aquatic > Marine > Intertidal...
TTATGAACGGCCACCGCATTGCAGAGACGATCGATTCCAAGTGAGTCTGGTGTTCGATATTCCATTTTTAAAGGCAAATTCATTTGGTGATGAACCACAAATCCATCAAATTCATTCAAAAGTGCTTTGGAAACAGCGTCATTGACAACAGAAGAGATGACTATTTTCGCTGCCTTACTACCTCGGAGTACCTCTTCTAAAGAATCGATCTCATTGTGAGCAAAGCGTTGAACATTATGGAGTTGTCCTTCGTTAAAAGAACCCAGCTTAATAGCGGTATTACCAGCATCAATGACGTAAATTTGCATGCGACAAAGATAACGAAGAAAAAAATCTTTCCATCACATGTTGATTTATAAAAGAAGTTTTTAACTTTGCCCTCGCCTTTACAATACACAATGCCTTGTAAAAGTAAATTTAGGTTGGTGATATAGCTCAGTTGGTAGAGCAATGGACTGAAAATCCATGTGTCGCTGGTTCGATTCCAGCTATCACCACAGAAGGCCCTCCGCAATGAGGGTCTTTTTTTTTACAACAATTTAGGGTAGTAACTCAAAGTAGTTGGTAACGAACTTTTAAGATCTAATCATTTGAAAATGAACAACAATTAAAATCAAAGACTAAAATAATCAGTAAGGGTAATCATAGGATTGCCCTTTTTTTGTGCTTTAAATCGTCTTATATTCAATAGATTCATATCAAGTCTCTCAAAATAGTTGGTAAAAAATGGAATGTGCAACATGTACGAATAAAGCGATTAAAAATGGACATCAAAAGGATGGGACTCAGCGCTACTTTTGTAAATGGTGCCGAATAAGTTTTCAAAATGATTATTTGAACAATGCTTATAAAGCAGAGATTAATGAATCTATTCGGTCATTGTTGATCGAAGGATGCGGAACGTTGAGCATAGCTAGATTACTGCGAATATCTCCCAATACCGTTACTCAGAGAATATTATTTCTTGCTGAGAATATTCGAAAACCACTGATCCCTTTTGGCAAGTCATATGAGGTAGACGAAATGTTCACCTACCTAGGCAATAAAAACCACCGAGTTTGTATTGCGTATGCTATAGATCGAAAGACTATAAGCGTTGTGAGTTTTTCAGTAGGAAGAAGAAGCTTAACCACATTGCGAATCGTGACAGAATCACTGATTTTATCGGAAGCGAAAGAGATCAGAACGGATAAATTGAATTTGTATCAGATCTTTACCCTATAATCCCGGCGTTTGGTTGGAGAATCCTCAGCGTTATAATAGAGGACGATATGAACCTATACGTAATTGCTATCGAAATGGTGACAAAAAATCCTACTGGTTATGAATCCAAACAAAGCTACCAGTAACTCTGGACAGAAAAAGATGGTGAAATAATAACTCTGGCAAGCGCAAGCTGGCAAGAAGATCTAGCAGAAATGGGAAGCGACTGTCCCGAGTTTGTGACCGCAGTAGGCGAATCGAAAAAAACAGACGCATTGCATAACTTTTCAGCCATGGTCGAATTAGTTCAGATGTACAATAATTGTAATTGAAGAATGGATCACATAAAGCCTTCGCAAAGCTTTTTGAGTTGGATTCAGAATAAAAGCAAGTACTCCTCCCCCTAACCCCCTCCGAAGGGGGAATTGTTTAATAATTCAAAATTCATCATTCCAAAACATAGGGCAAAAAAATCACCAATCCAACCGCGATAGCAATCAGCGCAGCAAGTAAAACGCTACCCGCAGCGATGTCCTTGATATTTCGAATAGATTCTTTTCGCTCAAGGGTTACTTCATCACAAAGTCGCTCTAAGGCAGTATTGACTCCCTCCAAAGCGAATACCAATCCCGAAGTCAGAAGTAAGAGTGTCCATTCGAGCCGATTGACCCCAAAGTAGAGCCCCGCCAATATAACTACAAGAAAGGCAGTCACGTGAATTTGAAAGTTTCGCTCAGATTTCAAAAGCAAAAAAAGACCACGGAAAGCATTGATGAAAGTGCGAATCACTGCTTGACAATTTTACCAGTATAGAGCTTGTTTCCGTCCAAAGAAATGACATACAAATAAGCGCCGTTCACCCAATTTCCCGTTTCAAAGGTCGTGGCGTGAGTTCCGCTAGTGAGGTTAGAAAGCGTTTGTTGCTCGACCAGTCTACCTGATAGATCGAGAACGGAAATTTCCACATCACCAGCTCCAAACAGCGAGAAACCAACAGAAATTCCTTGGTCAAAAGGATTCGGCCAAGCGGTGTGATAAGACGGTTCGAGTTCCGTTTCTTCCACCGCAAGATTACATTCGCCAGGCATATTCGCATCGATCCAAAGAGATCGCTGTTCCATCCAGGTTTTTAAATAATCCACATCTTCCTGATACGTCTGTCCCACAAAACCGTTCCAGTTGACGTACTGTCCAATAATCGGCCAGCGTTGGAAGTTTCGAATGCGCGCACTTTGCAAAACATTCGCAAGCGAGTCGATGTAATTATTGACATTGGTGGTGCTTAAAATACCTTGTCGTAGTTCTTCCCAGCGACAGCGTAACGCGTTGGTGTAGCCTGGTGAATCCAAAAGACGCTCCCACCAAAATGGAATAGCGGTGGTGAAGTTGCAGACTTCATCGAACTTATATTGCCAACCCGTTGTCGTTTCTGCCAAACAGTAATCAGCGTTTCCGTAGGATAAGTTGAAGTCCCACATCGGTCCAGCTCTCAATTTTGCATTCCAAGTGATCGTATTTTTGTCTTTGTGCAAAAAGCTACTAGATCGATAGCCGTCTACCGTGCGACCGAGTTCCTGCAAAATGAAAAAATCATGAAAAGTTTTGTCTTCGATATAATCGCGCCAACCTCCCGTCAGATCGTCGAAATTGGGACCGTTCACAGCCGCTTCGAAATCGCCAATGTAATTCTCCATATAGGAAACTTGCATCGAGTTCAATTCATCAAATTCAGGATCGTGAAATTGAAAAACGACTTCGTTGTCGTACAGTGATTCCCAAGTGTAACCCACTTCTCCTGTAAGCTTGTCAACTTTTAAAATATAACCTCCCGTCAAGGTGTCCAGCCAGGTGTTCGGGATGTGGAGTTTTTGAATGTCCACCCGATCCCCGTCAATTTTGATGCGTTCCATCGCCACATACACGCCGCGATAATCCCCGTCAATAACCAGTTCGCAATAGCGCGTCGCGGGTGCATAATTCCCCATTTGTCGCGCGAATTCATAAGTCATTACATTTCGAATCAAAGTTTTATCCGGGTAGGGACCGTAAAGAATCCAGTCGTGCTCCACAGGCATTCCCAGTAAAGCAATCGGATTGTTGTTGCCAAGTGAATCCTGAGTCTCAAAACCATATCCTTTTTTCGGATATTGTTGTGAAGTTGATCCACGGATTTCAATGAAAATATCACCATCGTAATTGTTGTACGGATCCGTGATGTTGTTCATATTTCCCGTTCCATTGTTGATGACTCCCATGTGACAGGTGATTCGCGGATCGTCCTGAATGGTTTGTCCTTGAGGTGTCGTGATGACAACAATCGGTAAATTGGAACTTGTGAGCGTTTGTCCATGCAACTGCATGAAAACGGAACTCAGCAAAAGCGTAAGTAATATAGTTCGTAACATAAGCAGTATCCAAGGTACGAATATTTGTGGATTTTTAACGTGCAGGATTTCTTCGCTATTTTTTGCAACATTCAATATTCACACTACCTTTGTGTCAGTTCATTCTTATAGACTTATAAAGAAAGGTGGAGGGACAGGCCCTGCGAAACCTTGGCAACCTATTCAGAGTTCAATCTGAAAAAGGTGCCAAATCCGATCCTAATGTTTTGTTAGGTAGAGATAAGTTCGGTTGATATCCCTCAACTTTATTAGTCACAGAAAAACAATATATGAAGGATATTAAATCATTACTCGAAGAGAGAATATTAGTACTTGATGGCGCAATGGGGACCATGATTCAGCGGTATAAGCTGGAAGAAGAGGATTTCCGTAAAAATTGGTTTGAAAACCATGAAAGCTCCCTGAAAGGGAACAACGATTTGTTGTCATTAACACGCCCAGATGTCATCAAAGAAATACACGCGGCATATTTTGAAGCAGGAGCGGATATTGCAGAAACCAATACATTTTCAAGTACTTCCATCGCTCAAGCGGATTATCATTTGGAAGATGCTGTATATGAAATCAACTATCATAGCGCGAAAATTGCGAGGGAAGTGGCAGATACATTCACCAAGAATGAACCAAATAAACCCCGTTTCATTGCCGGCTCCATTGGTCCTACGAATAGAACTGCTTCGATTTCTCCCGACGTAAACGACCCAGGATTTCGAGGTGTCACATTTCAAGAATTGGTCGATGCGTACAAAGAGCAAGTCAACGCCTTGATGGATGGTGGCGTGGATTTATTGCTCGTTGAAACCGTTTTCGATACACTGAACGCCAAAGCTGCTTTGTTTGCGATAGATGAGGTCTTCATCGAAAGAAATGAGAAAATACCAATCATGGTTTCAGGAACGATTACAGATCAAAGTGGAAGAACGCTTACAGGTCAAACAACAGATGCATTTTTGATCTCTGTTTCTCACGTGGACTTACTTTCAATCGGGCTGAACTGCGCCTTGGGTGCCTCAATGATGCGACCTTATTTGCAAGTATTAAACAAAAACGCACCGTTTGGAGTCAGTGCCCATCCAAATGCGGGCTTGCCCAACGAATTCGGGGAATACGACGAAACTCCTGAACTCATGGCAGCTCAGATTAAGGAATTTTTAGACGAAAAACTCGTAAATATTATAGGAGGTTGTTGCGGAACGACTCCAGAGCATATCGCGGCAATCGCGGAATTGGCAAAACAATATTCACCCAGAAAAATAGCAACTGATGTCGAACAGTAAAGTGACTTTAAAGCTCAGTGGATTAGAGCCTCTCATTGTAACGCCAGAAAGCAATTTCGTAAATGTTGGAGAGCGCACAAATGTTACGGGCTCAAGGAAATTCCTTCGATTAATCAAAGATGAACTTTTTGATGAAGCCTTAAGTGTTGCAAGAGATCAGGTAGAAGGAGGCGCACAAATCATTGATATTAACATGGATGAAGGAATGATCGATGGGAAAGAAGCCATGGTCAAATTCCTAAATTTAATTGCCGCAGAACCGGACATCGCAAGGGTTCCTGTAATGATAGATAGCTCGAAATGGGAGATTATTGAAGCAGGATTGCAATGCGTACAAGGTAAAGGTGTTGTCAATTCGATTTCCCTTAAAGAAGGGGAAGAGATTTTCAAAGAGCAAGCTCGAAAAGTCAAACGGTATGGAGCAGCGGTGATCGTTATGGCTTTCGACGAAGACGGACAAGCGGATAGCTATGAAAGAAGAATTGAAATTTGTGAACGCTCGTATCGAATCCTTGTAGATGAGGTGAAATTTGCGAAAGAAGATATCATTTTCGATCCCAATATTTTCCCAGTTGCAACGGGAATGGAAGAGCACAACAACAACGCATTGGATTTTTTCCGAGCGACAAAATGGATCCGCGAAAATTTGCCAGGTGCGCACGTCAGCGGCGGCGTTTCGAATGTTTCGTTTTCATTCAGAGGGAATGACGTAGTTCGTGAGGCGATGCACGCAGCATTTCTGTATCACGCCATTCAAAACGGAATGGATATGGGAATCGTAAATCCATCCATGTTGGAGGTGTACTACGACGTAGACAAAGAACTTTTGGTTTTCATAGAGGATGTTTTACTAAATCGAAGAGATGATGCGACCGAGAGATTGTTAGAGTTTGCGGAAACGGTGCGGGGAGATGGTAAGAAACGCGTGGTGGATCTTTCCTGGAGAGAAACGAATGTTCAGGAACGTTTGACGCATTCTTTGGTGAAGGGTATCACCGATTTTATTGATGAAGATGTGGAAGAATGCCGCCACCTTTTTGAAAGACCAATTCAAGTCATTGAAGGGCCTTTGATGAACGGGATGAACGTGGTCGGCGATTTATTCGGAAGCGGAAAAATGTTTTTACCGCAAGTGGTGAAGTCCGCCCGAGTGATGAAAAAGGCGGTAGCGTATTTGTTGCCGTTTATCGAAGATGAGAAAGATGGAAAACGCTCGGCCGCAGGAAAAGTGCTCATGGCAACCGTGAAAGGCGATGTACACGATATCGGAAAGAATATTGTTGGTGTTGTTTTGGGATGCAATAACTATGAGGTCATTGATATGGGGGTCATGGTGGCGCCAGAAAAGATAATTGAAGCAGCGATACGTGAAAATGTAGATGTGATCGGCCTGAGTGGGTTAATTACCCCTTCTTTGGATGAAATGGTCACAGTTGCGAAAGAAATGGACCGTGCAAATCTTAATATTCCACTGATGATTGGAGGCGCGACAACATCTCGAGTGCACACCGCGGTTAAAATAGAAGAGCATTTCACCAAAGATCAAACGGTGCACGTTTTGGATGCTTCGCGATCGGTAACGGTGGTAGAAAGCTTGCTCGGATCAAAAAAAGAGGCATTCGTGGCAAACTTGAAGCAAGAATACGCCAAAGTTCGAGAGCATCACGCTAAAAGCAGAGTAGAAAAGACCATTCTTCCACTCGAAGTTGCACGAGAAAACAAATTTCAAATCGATTGGCAAGAGCATCAAATTGAAACACCTCGTCTTCTTGGGACCACATCTGTTGAGGTTCGTACAGCCGACCTGCTAGATTATATTGATTGGACACCTTTTTTTAGAACCTGGGAACTGCACGGGAAGTATCCTGCCATTCTAGAAGACGAAATAGTTGGAGCAGAGGCCGTGAAATTGTTTGCGGACGCAAAAGAAATGTTGAGAGCTATTGAAAATGAGAACTGGTTGACACACAAAGGAGTGATCGGTATTTTCAAAGCACAATCTGTTGGAGATGATATCGAATTGTTTGACGAAAATGGAAGTCATATCCATACCATTCACACGATGCGTCAACAAAGTCAAAAGGCCAAGGGCGTTCCGCACATTGCGCTCGCAGATTTCATTGCGCCAAAAGAAACGGGTTTGCAGGATTACATGGGAGGATTTGTGGTGACGTCTGGAATTGGCATTGAAGAAAAGATTGCGGCGTTTGAGGCGGATCATGACGATTACAACTCCATTCTATTAAAGGCGCTTGCGGATCGTTTGGCAGAAGCCTTCGCAGAATACTTGCACGAAAGAGTTCGAAAAGAATTTTGGGGCTATTCGAAAAACGAAGAATTGACAAATGAACTCTTAATCAAGGAGAAATATCGAGGGATTCGTCCCGCACCGGGATATCCTGCTTGTCCAGATCATACTGAGAAGATTGGTTTGTTTGAATTGCTGAAGGGGACGGAAGCAACTGGAGTGAGTCTGACCGATAGCCTAGCGATGTATCCAACAGCAAGCGTGAGCGGATGGTACTTCGGACACCCAGAGGCAAAGTACTTCGGTGTCGGCAAAATTGGAAAGGATCAAGTGCAATCACTAGCGGAGAGAAAGAAATTTGCAACAGAAGTTATGGAGCGTTGGCTTTCACCGAATATACACTAGGGTATAAATGAGTAAAAGCAGCTCGGGAGAGCTGCTTTTACCATAACCTAACCTAACCACTATTCACTGAAAAAGTCTTCTAGTTTGATTAAAGAATCAATACTAAATCAATCTTTTCAGAACAAATGTAATGCACTGATTGCGATCTCAAAAGATAATTTTTACACGATTTTTTTAATTCTCACACTTTCGACTTGGAGATAGTTACCATGAAAACTAATCCATTGCATTTATCAACACATTCATAGGCGATATTTATGCGTTCATAGAAAAAAGACATTTTCAATTGTTGGAATCCTAAATTATAATAAAGTAGCGATTATTCGACGAATTATAGGATTTACCCGACAAAAACATCCTTTCCTTACTATTTCGAATTCTCTTCAATCGCTTGACCAGTAAATGATTGTTCCGAGAAATGCAAAAAAAAAAGGGAGCTAAATGCTCCCTCTTCAAATTAGATGTTACTCTTCATTTCCAATGAAATAGCTTGTAGATCCAAACCTTCAATTGGTGCATTAATAAGTACAATGATGGAATAATAACGAGCGTTAAGAACGTCGCGAATGTTAGTCCATAAATGATCGCCCAAGATAACGGAGCGAAAAAGATGTTATTATCTCCTCCGAAGTAGATGTTAGGATCGTATTCCGAAAACAAGGAGAAGAAATCGATGTTAAAACCAATTGCCAACGGAATCAAACCTAGGATTGTCGTGATCGCCGTCAACAGTACAGGACGCAAACGCGTTTTTCCTCCTTCAATCGCTGCTTTTACGATCTCTTCGTATGGAAGCTGTTCTGTTTCCGTTAAGCCTAACTCTTCTCGTCGTCTTTTTCGGATTTGATTCGTATAGTCAATCAGTACAATTGCATTGTTTACCACGACACCAGCAAGAGAAATTACTCCAATCATCGTCATCATAATCACGAAGTTTTGACGTGAAATCAACAATCCAAGAAGTACACCGATTAAGGATAGAACTACGGTCAACATGATAATTGTCGGCATCGAGTAGGAGTTGAATTGCGCCACGATAATCAACAAGATCAAGAATACCGCAATCAATAACGCACTTCCTAAAAAGGACATTTCTTTTGCTTGTTCTTCTTGCTGCCCTGTAAAGTTAAAGCTTACCCCTTCGCCGATACCGTCGTATTCCGACATCAATTCTTTCAATTCGGCAACCACTTCATTGGCATTTTCGCCCTCCGTCACATTCGATGAAAGCGTTACCAATGGAATTTGATCTTTTCGAACGACTCCAGTAAAGGAGGAAACTTCTTCAGGATCTTCAATCACAGAACGAATAGGAATGTTCAATAATTGACCTTTGTTATTTCTGAAAATCAAACGTTGATCGAGTAAGGCATCGAAACTTTCGCGGCTTTCTTTGTTGAATCGCAATACGATATCGTAGGAATCTTCGCCTTTCGTGTAAGTCGCAACATCTTGCCCCAACAAGGCTTTACGAATAGCCATTCCGACTTGATACGTGGAGGCATTCAGTTTTCTCACCTGATCACGATCGACAACAATTGGAATTTCGGGACGGTTCGCCTGAACATTGAGCTTCAACTGCTCCACACCTTTAATTCCCTTTTTCTGTACACCTTCTTCTTCAATGTACTTTTTGATCTTTTCGGCTTCTGCAATCAAGTCGCGATATTCACCTTTTCCAGTCACTTCAATATTAATTGGAGCTCCTTGGGGTGGACCGTTCGATTCTTTATCAACGGAAATCTCAACTTCTGCGGTAAATTCGCCCTTCAATTCTTTTTGAATTTTCCTCAAAACGTCCGATGTCATGATTCCACGTCGGTATTGGAATTCCGTGAAGTTTACTGTGATTCGCGCTTTGTGCGGCGTATTTCCCATTTCAACACCTGCGGCTGGGTCACTTGTTCCTTCTCCTACTTGAGAAATAATCGAGCGAATCAATTGCTTGTCCGCTTCAATTCCCGTTGTGTCATCCTCATCGCGGTATTCAGCGAGAATCGTGTTTAATTTTTCTTCAACCTCCAAGGTAGTCTCATTGGTAACAGAAATATCCGTACCAATTGGATGAGAGATGAAGATGTTCACATAATTCGGTTCATTCACAGGGAAAAAGTCCACTTTTGGAGGAATGATTGCCATCAAAACAAACGAGAGAATCAACAAACCAAACGTTCCAAAAAGGAAAGCCAATGGACGTCTTCCAGCTAAGGCATACCCAAGGAATCGCTCATAAGCAGATTCTAATTTTGGTAGGAATTTGTTCTGAAAACGATCCGCTCCTGGAGACAAGAAGAAGAAGTTGAGCAAGGTGAGAATGCCAGCTGCGAGCAACAAGTTTCCAAGGCTAAATACACCGAGAACAACAAATATCATCCCGATTCCCATGAGAATCAAAGAAATCATTACGATACGCTTACGTTTCGGCTTGTTGGACGTCACTTTCATGAAGGCTGCCGCTAAAACTGGGTTGATCACCAATGCTACAAAAAGCGACGATCCCAGTACAATAATCAAGGTGATCGGAAGGTACTTCATGAATTCTCC
>Ga0209137_1005153_pt1 | contig 10076 bp, 9 predicted proteins | sample SaaInl5LU_22_DNA_FD_184642 | JGI IMG/M metagenome (GOLD analysis project Ga0209137, IMG submission 184642) | Marine microbial communities from expanding oxygen minimum zones in the Saanich Inlet - ESP_105LU_22_DNA (SPAdes) (version 2) | ecosystem: Environmental > Aquatic > Marine > Intertidal...
CTGAGACAAGCCACTCTTAATGGCAAAAGCCACTCTTAATGGCAAAAGCCATTCTGCTTCCTATTGGGGGGTCATGTTGTTAGAGCCAAACGTGTCTAATAGACTTTGCGTTGGAGCCGCAGCCTCGACAATGTCAACAATCTCCACAAACGTGTCGACGCTAGGCGCATCAGCCAATGTTGAGAACCACCCCCTCAAAGCCATAAGGAACCAGAAGATACTAGCCGCCGCCAGCACCCACAGGGCCAACTTCGCATGAATAAATAAGGCAAATAAACTACCAACCATCATCATCGTGAAGCCCCAATGCCGCCTATCAATCCGAGGGCTTGATAATAGCGGTGCCGCCAAAACGGTGCCAAAAAACACAGCGCAAAGCTGCGCAATCACATCTATATTTAAATTGTAAAAGTTGAAAATCATTTTGCTCTACCCAAACAAAAATTTACGTTCCGAAACGCTCTTTGCTCCTAATTTATATTTTGCGCAAGCAAAAAATATACTTCACCGAAAATAAATTTCTTAACGTGTCAGATCCAATATAATATCATTCATTAACAATTAGTTAACGCAACTCCCTGCGAACTCTGTAAGGCCGTTTCATGGCACCTGGTTGGCTCCAAATCGGCTTTGATCGGGATGGATTTACAAAAATAAAACGCGCTTAACTCATTTTCTCAAAACGTCGATATTCAACTCGCCAGCAAGCTCGCCATTCGCGTTCTCACAGCACCCTTTCCCCCTCCATTTCAGGCTCAATTTGACTGGCCGACCGCAAGGTATAAGCTAGCTTCAGACGTCCGCAGTAAATGAGCAGCAAACAACTAGATAGAAGGCGAGGCATGATAGATAATTTCAAAGATAAGGTAGCCGTAATTACCGGTGGAGCGACGGGCATTGGCTTTGCTCTTGCCAAGGGGCTCGGCATGTTGGGTGCCAAAATTATCATCGGCGAGCCAAGATCTGAAAATCTACATAGCGCCGTTACCCGCCTCACCGACCTCAATATAGAGGCAAGCTCATTTGTTATGGATGTGAGCAGTCTTGAGAGCGTCGAGGCTTTTGCAGATTTTGCCTGGGAGCAACACGGTGCAGTAGATCTGTTATTCAACAATGCTGGAATTTCGATGAAGCGCGGGTCTGTAACCAAAAGCAGTATGGAGGATGTACGCCGCGTTTTCGACGTGAACTTTTTTGGCGTGTGGCACGGCTGCTCTGTCTTTGGCAGACGGATGATTGAGCAGGGCACGCCAGCGGCTATTTACAATACGGCATCGGAAAACGCACTGTTCACGGCTGTGCCCAAAACATCCGCCTATGTAGCCTCTAAACATGCCGTTCTCGGATTTACTGAGAGCTTTCGAGACGAGATGCCAAACTTCATTCAAGTCGGAACGATAATTCCAGGTTTTGTGCAATCCGATTTAATAGACCCATCCATCGTCGAGCTGGCAATGGACGCTGATAAGTTCGCCGCAATCGTCATTGAGCAAGTAAAAGCGGGAGCCCATTTTGTTGTCTCACACGCTTTCAATGTCGAACACATTAACCATCGTCACGCCGAACTCATCGCCGCCTATGAGGCCTATGCACCGCGCTATGATGGCGACAAAGAGTTTGATGTTCCAACACTGATCGCACAATTTTCTAAAGGAAGAGGCTGAGCAAAAAACTGGCTTAAGTGCAAAAATTTTTCTTGCCTATTTAGTCGGCATATCTAAGCTTCCGATATGAAATTTATATTGACGAAATTAGTACAAGTTTTGCCAGTGTTGTTTGGAGTTGGGTTTTTAGGGCCGGCTCTTGCCGAGACGATTATTCGGACGTCGCTGATCGAACACGTACCCAGCCAACTGAACGACGCCGCGACAATTTACACCGCATGCATGAGCTTTGGATTTATATATGGTGTTTTTGCGGTACGTAGTGGCCGGTGGATATAAAATAGCTTTATGTCGAAAGCTTTAGAGGTGACCATGTCGGATGTATTGAATGTTGACGGATTAAGCAGCGAGGAGCTGGCGCGACTGGAGCGCCAAATCGCGCGCAAATATATGCAAGGCATTTCATGGAAAATGATTGCTTGGCCATTTGCCAATCTGACCTGCTTTGTAGCTTTATGGCCGCTTGTTTTGTTAGGGCATATGCCATTGTGGCTGGCTTTTCCGATTGCAACAATAAACGTGACTTTGAGCTATTTACCAAGCCATGACGCTCAGCACGATACCTATGCGCGATCTGGCGATAGACTTCGCTGGCTTAACGAATTTATCGGCCACGCTTCGGTTTTGCTTTTAGCTAACTCCTATCGTGTTTTGAAGCTAACGCATATCGAGCACCATAAACATACGAATAATCCAGATTTAGACCCCGATTATGCAGCCAACCAGCCGAGCACGGGTTGGGGATCTGTCTGGAACACAATCCGTTCATTTCAGCCTAGCTCTGTGGAAGCGCTAGCTTATGGTAAAACCCTCGAACGTCTAGGAACAAACGAAACGGCAAAAGCACGACGAGACCAGCTGCTGATTACCCTCGCATTTCTAGGTGTGTTATTCACTATGGCAGCGACAGGTCACGCATTGGAAGCGCTATTTCTTTGGTGGCTGCCGATGAAGTTAGCGTCGATTTATATTCGCTACTATCTGTCATGGGCGCCGCACATCGTTCCAAATCGTAATACGTCGAGATATAAAAACACACGTACATTCCGTAGCTGGCTCGGCAACATTAGTTCGCTCGGCATGACCGTTCACATTGTGCACCATTTACATCCGCGTATCCCGCATGACCGAACACCTGCGGCCGCCAAGGAGATGATGCCTATATTAATAGCGCGCGAGTGTAATTTAGAACATTTACATTAACCGCTAATCATTGGCCGCTAATCATTAGCCTGTGATCATTTTGGATCTCGAAACTCGAAGACCCATTTATTATCGCGGCTATTGACCTGACCATTAAGATGTCGTGATACGACATTATCGATGATGCCGACCCCTGCTTCCGCCATCTCAGAAAATGTATCTATCCCATCATTGGGGAAGCCTTTTCGCGTGCGGTGGATATTAAACTTTTCTGATAATGGTTTACCAAAGCTAGCTTCGACCTGCTCCTTACCCATCATAAAACCGATTAAGCCGGCCCAAGTCGCTGTCGGGTTATCCGAGTCCCAACCAGCCAGCGAACCAATTTTAATCGTCTTTTGAAGATCACCTTCTCCATAAAACAAACTGACCATGCTGGCAGCAAAGTTAATGCCGGCCGCAAAGCAGCCATTACAATATAGGTCTCGCGAGGTTATATCGTATCCGTCCTCTTGGTTAACTTGATATTTCAAATATAATTGATCGCGCACCTGCTCCCATGGCTTACCCTTTAGGTAACTGGCCTTCACAAAATCATACATAGCTGATGTGTAGGAATCATTAGGCAGATAGCTGCGCGCTTGATTTGCTATCCACATAACCTTCGCCTTCATATCCATGGCCCGAATATCCGGCGACGAGGCCAGCGAGAACATAACCACATAAAACCTTGCGGCTTGGGCAGCTCCACCTCTGGCCGTCGCCGATATCGGAGCCTCTGCCATTTCCAGTGCTAGATCTGGGTTATTCGGCGCATAGAGCCCAAAAATCTCGGTAGTTAATTGCGCATCAATCATATCCCAATGCGGGTTTACGTCCGGCGCACTGGTTTGCGGCGGTGAGACGCCGTCCAACATCAGACTATGGGCTTGCTGATTGGATACCCAAAGATAGTTTTGAAACCGGTCTTCGTCGGGTCCATAAGGGGTTGGCTTAGTCTCATCATAAATATGACGGACCCAAGCCTTTCTAACATCATCGCCTGACAAAATGGTTTTGTTATTCTGGCTCATGTAATACTGATACATATATTCGATATCCGTATCGTCATCAGCGCCCCATACATCATCTTCCTCGACCAGGACGAAGTCTATGGTTGGCGAAATTTTGCTGATCTTACCATTATCCCATATATTGGGCTGATCCGGCTGCTCCCAATCTTCGCGCGTATAGAATTTTCCGTGCGGGCCCTCGCCACCAATTTTATCCATTTCGGTGATGAGCCCTGTCCAATTACCAATGCAGGTTGCCAGCCAGAACCCTTCTAGCTGATCGGCATATACCGCTCGGTCAATTGTCATCGTCTGAATTTTTTCAGAATCTTCAGCCTCAGGCGACGAGCGATGAACCAGCTCCTCCGCATACACAGTTGAGGATGTTACCAATGCTAGTAGAAATAAACATAATCGCATAATTTATGCCGCCTGTGAATCTATTGCGCGTCGGGGTCTGTTAGTGGCCCATGATTAATATTTGGCAAAACGTATCGGGCAAATAAATCACATTCTTGTTGGTGCGGGTAGCCAGACAAAATAAAGGCTTCGATGCCCATTTCCCTATACATATTTATTTTCGCTAACACTTGATCGGGATCACCGACAATCGCCGCGCCGCAACCAGAGCGAGCGCGCCCCACACCTGTCCACAAATTAGCCTCAACAAAATCACCGTCATCTCCGAGAGCTGCATTGTCGCGCAACTCGGCTTGACGCCGCACCCCGATAGACTGACTATCTAAAGAGCGATTGCGAATTTCATCACCGGTTTTGCCATCCAGCTTACTGACCAAAAGAGCCGCTGCTTGTCTGGCTTCGGCTTCTGTTTCCCGGACGATAACATGCGCACGGTAGCCGAACCGAAGTGTGCGGCCGTAATTATCAGCGCGCGATTTCATATCAGCTAATATTGCAGCAACCGCATCTTTTGTGTCTGGCCACATCAAAAACACATCAGCAGCTTGAGCCGCGGTATCGCGAGCCTGCGGAGACATGCCCCCAAAATAGAAGAGCGGTGCTTTTCCCGAAACCGTCCGCATACGAGGTGGCTCAATATCTAACTTGATAAACTCTCCGTCCATCTGAACAGCTTGCCCATTGAGCATAGCGCGCAGTGCCTGCATCGTTTCCAAGGTTCGCTTGTAGCGGGGATCCGATGGCATTTTCTGCCCCGGCATATCCGAGGATATAATGTTTAGGGTTAAGCGGCCACCCAACATTTGATCGAGCGTTGCCATTTGCCGCGCCAGTTGCGGTAACCACATTTCCCCACACCGGATAGCTAATAATAAACGCATTTTTTCTAATAACGGCGCAATTCCTCCCGCGAACGCAACGGAATCCATGCCCAATTCATAGCCAGATGGAAGTAGTATATTGTCGAATTGATTGCGCTCGGCGGTTAAAGCAATATCGCGGCAGTGCTGCCAGCTTGCTTTGAGGTTCGGGTCGTCGATGCCTAGAAATTGATAGTCGTCATCACATAATGCGGAAAACCAACTTAGCTCGACGGGTTTATTTTTTTTTAACATTCTATCCCTCTTCTACCTAAACAAAAAACTCTCAATGGCACTTGTTAAGGTAACGCAACCCCCTCGCAAGCTTCAATGAGTTTATAAACATCGCTGCGCGTTAAGCGCACGGATAACGCACTGCAAATCGCTTTGAGGCGCTGACTAGATTGCGACCCAATTATAGGCACACATTGGGCAGGGTGCGCTAGTATAAAAGCGATAGCAATTGCCGCTCGATCGACATTTTCGCGATCCGCCAGGCCGTCCAAAGCTACAATCAACTCTGGGCGAAGACCTTCACCCGTTACAACCGCTCCGCCGGCCAAAGGCGACCAAATTAACGGCGTCATACCAGTTTCCATGCATAAATCTAAGGCGCCATCGCGCAACATTTCAAGCTGACTTGCCGAATACTCACGTTGCAGGGACACCAGCGGCGCCTTCAAATGCTCATGTAATGCACGAAGCTGAGCCAAATTATAATTAGAGACACCAATCATACTAATTTTACCAGCTTCAACCAATTGATCGAGCGCTGCAGCCGTTTCAGCTGGATGCGTAAACATATCCGGACGGTGAATTTGGTAGAGATCAATATGCTCGGTTTGCAGACGCTCCAGCGAGGCATCGCAAGCCGCGTTTAGATAAGCCGCGTCGGCCACATAAGGCACGCCCGGCAATATAGAGCCCTTACTGGCGAGCACCATTTTGCTGCGCAATGTTGGCGTCTGAGCCAAAACATTACCGAGTAGTATTTCACTTTCCCCGAACGCTTTCCCGCCCCAATCTAAACCATAGACATCTGCATTATCGATCAGCGTCATGCCTAGATCTAAGGCTTGCTCGATCCGTGTTGACGCAGCATTCGTATCCTCGCCAACTAACCGCCAGCAACCAAAACCAAGGGGGCCGATTTGCAGATGCCCTAATTGGCGCGGCGCGCTATTTACTATATTCGCGGAAGCAGCGATATTCATATCTGCAGTACCAAATTGTTCCATACTCATAAGCCGAGCTCCTTCATATCAACACGTCGTCTTTCACTGGCCGCCATTTGCGCCGCGATACCCATCGCGACAGCCCGATGCCCATCATCAGCATTGACGATAACCCCCGCCTCACCTTTTACGGCATCCAAAAAGGCCCGGTTTTGGAAGTAAGTTGCACCCGAATGATATCCAGCATTTAATATTTCCTCAGGCACATGAATATCGTGCTGATCCACAACCCAGCTATCTCGGTGACCGTGGGTAACGATATTTTGCGGCAACAAACACTCCACCTTTGCTTTATTGCCGACGGCTGAGAGCTCTTCGCTGTGTCGAGAGCCTTCTGCGAACATACAAAGATCCAGCATCGCACGCGCGCCATTGGAAAAGTCGAAAACTACATAACCATTATCCCAAATATCCGGGGTCAAACCGTCATAGCGCTCATCAAGATGGTTTACGTTCTGCCCTGCCGACGCCAAAACGCTGACGGGCTCACTGCCGATTATGCGGCGCATGAGATCAAAAAAGTGGCAACACTTTTCCACCAATGTACCGCCAGTATTGGCGTTGAATCGGTTCCAATCAGACACTTTTGGTAAGAACGGAAAACGATGCTCACGAATACTAAGCATTTGCAACACACCTATGTCACCGCGATCGACACGCGCGATCATATCTGCCAGAGCCGGCTTGAACCGATACTCCATTCCAACTTGAAAGATTGTGCCGCGCTCGGCAACTTGGCGAACGACTTGTTGCGTATCCGCCAGCGTCGTACATAAGGGCTTTTCACACAGTATCGGCTTGCCTGTTTCTATAGCCGCTGCCAAAACATCGATATGATGAAAGTTAGGGGTGGCAATAACCAGCGCGTCAATATTGGGGTCAACAAGTAGGCTTTCAAAGTCATCGCTGATCCGGGCATCACCATCCGCCATAGCTTGGGCGCGGGCCAGCATTTCTGCACTCGTATCTGCTAAGGCAACGACACGCGCATCCTCCAGCAAATTAAAGTTTTGGATATGCTCTTGGCCCATCATGCCGGCGCCAATTATTCCTATATTTACGCGACCCAATGCCTACTCCCCGCTCTGGATACTGGCCACGGTTAAACGCTTATCTGTTTTCACAGCCAAGTATCTCAATCTTTGTCTAAGGAACTTATAACATGCCACTAGATTGCAACCAACTACTCGTGAACCGTCGCCATCACGCCTCGATTGGGTGCCAGTTGGTTATCCAGCAAAGCCAACCAAATAGCTTGAACTCCCTCACCGCCAACAACATGCTCAACCGTGATATCGGACTTCATATCGCTGGCAAGTTGCGCGCCATATGAATAGGCTTTTTGGAAGAACACACCAGGTCCCCAGTCTTTGTCTCGCTTGGCGACCTGCGATGGAGCAAAAAAGAATTGCGGCTTAGCGCCGGGCAGATCCCGCGAGCCAGACACAGCTTCCCAATGTGTTGCCCCCACCTGAATACTCTGCAACATATTGTCAGTGAACAAATGGTGCAGCTTGTGGGTCAGCGCACCATTGCCTGACATGTCGACAAACACGGTTGTATTGCCCACATCCAGCGCCGCCTCATCACCATATGAGATTAATTGATCACAACTCTGCAATCCCTCAACAAATGCATGATTGCTTGGTGACGTTAAGCCGACGACTTTACCTTGGTAGTTTGCGTAATCTTTGAGAAGCCGTGCTAGACCCAACCCAGTCTTGGAGGATACAGAACCGATGATGATCTGCTTCGCGTTAAAAAAATCATTGTCTGCGAGATAATCACTGATCACGAAAGACGTTGCAAATAACGGAAACAGCAAACAACGCTCATTCTCAAGAGACTGCAAAAACTCAGGCTCGCTCTGGCACCTATTATATCGATTATATAAACTAGGCAGGTTGTTGCGGTGCAGCGTCACGTCTTCGAATGCTGTCTCGGTAATGTTGCCAGGCTCCATCACTACGTGGCTCGCCATAGGAAAAAAGCCATATAACCTTTCGCCCAACTGTATACTCTCACAACGGCTCTCCACAACATCAGCCAATCCCCAAACAGGGACTTTCCCCCACCCCGTATCTGCTGGATAGAAACTCCAGAAGCCTAATGAACTGCCCCCTAGCGCATAACCTACATTGTTTGATGTCAGAGCAAATTTATCGATCTTTACGCGTATTTCCCCCTCAGCCAAATTCACCGGTACCAAATGGACAAGCTTGGTGTTGCGAGTATCTTTTTGGTCTACCCATAGTTCTGTGTTTGTCATCGCAACCTTTTAGGTGAGGGTAGCCTAAACGACCTGAGTTTATATCGACACTTATACTCATATTTATATTGACACCTACAATGCCATAATAATCTCTGAAACAAAAGACACAACCCAACCAACGGTTATTTTCAAGACAATGAAAATATAAATTCGTGACCCTTTGGTAAAATTGTGAACTATTGGCTATACTGATACCAATATAATGCGCGTCGACTGGAAGGCCGACAATGCTATCCATAAAGAAAAGGAATACTACGTGGAAAAGTCTCGGACAAAGCTAAAAGTTGTCGGTGGAGCAAAGCCAGCGAACGAACCAAATGACGGTCGCCGTAAACGCAGCGAACGCTCTCGCGAAAAAATATTGGATGCTTGTTTTTCCCTAGTTATTGACGGAAATATGGATCCCAGTGCTCATGAAATAGCTGAATGCGCAGGCGTTGGCCTTCGTTCTGTATTTCGTCATTTTGAAGATATAGATTCCATTCACAGCGAAATGATTGCCCGGTTAGAAGAGACTTATCTGCCCCGTATATTACAAGCAACAACCAGTAATGACTGGAGAGAGCAGATGTTAGAACTGCTTGAAATCAGATCTAAGGTATATGAAGAAATTATGCGCTTGCATGTAGCTGGCTCGATTAGGCGCTACAAATCAACCGTACTTATGGAAGATTATAACCGTATGCGCCGCATGGAATTATCTGCCATCAAGGCCATTATTCCCAGCAAATTGAGTGACGATAAACCGCTACTTTTTGCGTTAGAAGCAACACTCAGTTTGCGCAATTGGTATACGCTGAGGGTCGAACACAAACTTACCATCCCAATGGCGAAGAAAGTCATCACCAAAACATTGAAGTGCCTTCTTGCTGATTATCGCTCATAGCGGCTTGGTTTCCTTTCGCCCCTGATAGACAACGTGACAATTATCTTGGAGCCGTCATCTCAATATAAGAGAGACGCCCTTTGGGCTCGAAGCTTAAATTCAAAGCCGTATAAAACGAACTTAATAGCGCGGGATTGTCTCGCTTTAAGGCATAAAAGTGATCAAACGCCCCATATCGCACAAATATAAACTCATAATCTATCGAGCTCGACTGCAAAAAGCTCAAAGCCGCCGCTGCTGATTGACCAACACGGTCCTGATACTTGGTATCCAGCACTTGAGCGGCCACAATCTTTTCACTCAAGGTTGCTCGACTGACTGTACAGAAATTAACATCGCCGCAATCATGATTGATCAGGCCAGCCAAATGGATAAAAATAATATCCGCGTCCAAGCGCTCAATATACGCTTGGCTTGGACCATTTAAGGCCGTGTAATCTGTGTTCAATCCAACGAGATCATACTTCTCTCCAGGCACCCAATAGGCAAACCTACCCGCTTCCGTTAGAATTATTTTATTATCTTGCGTCAAAGCATCGGCCAG
>Ga0209137_1005157_pt1 | contig 10072 bp, 11 predicted proteins | sample SaaInl5LU_22_DNA_FD_184642 | JGI IMG/M metagenome (GOLD analysis project Ga0209137, IMG submission 184642) | Marine microbial communities from expanding oxygen minimum zones in the Saanich Inlet - ESP_105LU_22_DNA (SPAdes) (version 2) | ecosystem: Environmental > Aquatic > Marine > Intertidal...
CCGCCAAAGTGACACATAATCCTATTCTAGAAAAATCCAAAAGCATGATTACTCGCCAAATGTTCGCAAATATTCGATGACAGCCTGCTGGTCAGATGCTTTCTTCAGGCCGGAAAAAGCCATCTTCGTACCCTTCATGTACGATTTTGGTTTTTCCAAAAAACTGGCCAAGGCTTCATCATCCCAAACCAAACCATCGTCGAGCGCTGCTGCAAACACCTTTGAGTATTTGAAACCATCAACCGAGCCCATGGTCCGACCAACAATGCCATTCAAATGCGGGCCAGAACCATTCTTGGCGCCTTCACCAACCTCATGGCACGCACGGCATTTCTTGAACACTTTTTTGCCATCATCAATCAGCTGCGCTTCCTGATCCTCTGCGGACACCTCTTCAACAATTGCCTTTGTGGCGGCAGGTGCTTTTGGCGCAACAGTGGCTGCAGGGATAAATGCGGGCCCAGTGGCCGAGAATGACGGCAGACCATCAATCGTGGCACTGTTCATGACCGAATTGGAACCACCTTCTGGCGGTGTCTCAACCAAGAAGACAGACCGCATCGTGACTTCGACTTCTTCTTTACAGTTTTTCATGCATGGCTCAGTGCGCCAAGCCGCGTACTCAGTTTCAGCGCGGTCGTCCAAAACAAAACCGTCTTTGTTGTGCATTTCAAAGTCAGCAAAATTTTCTTGTGATAGCACAAAATCGTCATCAACCATGTCATTGGAGTAAAGAATATAAGCAACGATCGCGTACGTTTCATCCGCAGTCAGAGTCCCTGCGGCACCGAACGGCATTGAGCGATTGATATAGTCCCACACAGTAGAAAGATGTGGCCAATAGGAGCCAACTGTTTTGATGGGGTCCTCATCTGCCAGCGTGTCAAAACCTCCCGCTAGCACCGGCCAATTGTCGACACCTTCAGCGAAGTCACCGTGACAGGCGGCACATTGATCCGCAAACACCTCTTCACCTGTGAACACATCGCCAGATCCCACGGGCAACCCACGTCCATCCGGCAGAACATCCACATCCCATGCTGCAATTTCCTCAGATAGCGCTAAACGACCAATTTGATATGTGTCGGCCTTAAGCGGAGCAGGCTCGGCAACAGAGCCAATCTGGGAGGCAGCTGCTGCCAGATTAGCTTCGACAGTCGTCAGACGATCTTGAAGAGCTTGGACAACTTCATTCTGTGCATCGCTGGTATTCTGTGCTGCCGATGTCCGAGCGTTGGCTTGATCAAGCTGAATTTCGAGGGATTCGATAGTGCTTTTGTTATAATCACGCCCCGCTAGTCCAAATGCGAGCCCAAGTGCTAATGCTGTGCCACTGGCTGCCGGCAGGAAGATATTAAGAAACTTCGACATTCTCGGCTTTCCCTTCTACGTCTACGTACCAAGTCTGGATACAGTTGTTGTGATACACAGCGTTCTCGCCACGTTGTTCTCTCAGTTGTTCTTTAGTCGGTTGAACGTAGCCGGTGTCATCCATAGCCCGTGCTTGCAAAAGCATCGGGGCACCGTCCCACTCTGTGTCTAAGTAGAACCGTGTCAGAGCTTTTGTGTCACCCTGCTTGCCAAGCCGCGCAGTTTCCCAGGTAATGCCGCCGTCTTTGGACACGTCCACGCGCGTAATCTGACCGTGACCTGACCAAGCCAGACCGGAAATAACCATCGGCCCTGCACCATGTGTAATCGGCATTTGCGGGCTTGGAGATGTAATGACAGACTTTGCGTCCATAACCCACGTCCACTTACGTGCTACGCCATCCTCGTAAACGTCGGTATATTTTGATGTTTCCTCGCGGCTCTCAACTGCGCGATCAGTGATTTCAATACGGCGCAACCACTTAACCCAGAGGTTACCTTCCCAGCCAGGTACTACCAAACGCACTGGATATCCGTGCTCCATCCGCAAGGCTTCACCGTTTGCTTTGAAAGCGACCAAAACGTCATCCAGCGCTTTTTCCATAGGTATGGAACGTCCGTTCGATGATGCATCGGCGCCTTCAACATACACCCATTTATCCAAAGAGATGTCAGCTCCCGCTTCTTTCAGAAGCGTCCGCAAAGGAACACCGGTGTATTCCATGTTGTGGATCATGCCATGTGTAAATTGTACGCCGTTCAGCTGCGCACCGGCCCACTCCATGCCTGTGTTGGCGGCACATTCACAGAAATACACATGGTTTTCACGTGGCAACCGCTCGAGGTCTTCATAAGTAAAGACTAAAGGCCGATCAACAAGACCATTGATCATCAAGCGGTAGTCATCTTTGTGGAGTTCAATCGCGCCTGAGTGATGGCGTTCAAATGCACACCCTTGGGGTGTGATTGTGCCTTCAAGCGCATGAATTGGGGTGAAATTGATAGACGAAATAGGAGAGGCTGTCAGCCATTCAACATTGCGGCGGATGACGTCGGACTCAAAGCTGATCGGAAGGCCGTAAGGTGTTTCATCTACCCCCGCGCCCAGATATGAGGCCCAGTCCTGCAACTCGGTAATGGCTGGATCAGGTGTTTGGGCACTAACAGTACCAGCAGCTGTGCCTGCGGCTACTGCAGCACTTCCTCGCAAGAAGGCGCGACGGGAGGTTTTAGACATCTCATCCATTTATTGAGTTCTCCAATTTTCTATTCAAAGGCCAACGACGTCGACGCTATTGTTTTCTGACACCGTTACAGTGCCGAGCTTGCGGATATGGTTCTCGACCACATCCCAGATTTGGGGTCCTTCGGTTCCCTCATTCACGCTGGCCCAACCGGCAACAACGTAAGAATGAGACGGATCAATACGCTCGCCGGTAGCGAGTAATGTCATTTCGGAAATGCGTTCACCTTGGGGTTTGCTAACGTCAATCCGGTAACCAAGACCACCAGTGCGCACCATATCGCCACCCTGTTGATAATAAGGGTCCGGATTAAAGATGTTATCGGCGACGTCTTCCAAAATCACTTTGAGAAATTCACCGGTCATTTCACTACGATAGGCCTGACCGTAAGACATCGAAGTGACGCCAAACACATCTTCGCGTGTGATATCCTGACCAGGCACAAGCGATGGCCCCCATCGCACGCCCGGACTTAGCGCAATCTGCGCATCACGTTCGCTAAGCAATGCGTCACAAATCAAATCATCCCAAGTTCCATTGAAGTTCCCGCGACGATACAAAAGGCTATCAGTACGTCCTAATACTTCAGTTAGCTCAGGCAGATAGGGAGCGCGCTCGGCATCAATGATCGCAGCTACTTCAGCGTCTGGGGCAATTACGTCAGAAAAAATTGGGATCAGCTTGGTGCGGTACCCCATCATCCGGCCATCTCGGATATCAAGGTCGACACGGCTCACAAACTTACCATTAGAGCCTGATGGCAAAACAATTGTACTACCAACGACTACAGGCTCAGGTAGCGCATCATGTGTGTGACCAGATAGAATAACGTCGATGCCAGGCACTACGCTGGCCATCTTCTTGTCCACATCAAAACCGTTGTGACTTAGAACAACAACGCATTCTGCACCTTCGGCACGTACCTTCTCAACAATCTTCGCCATGTTTTCGTCGCGAATACCAAACGAGAACTCCGGGAACATCCAGCCTGGATTGGCAATTGGCATGTATGGGAATGCTTGACCGATTACAGCAATCTTCGTTCCGCCACGCTCAAACATTTTATAGGGTGGAAAGAGATCAGATGGCTCATCCCATTCCGAGTCAAAGATGTTCTGCCCTAGCGCCGCAAAAGGAAGACTTTCGACAAGCTCAGTTACGCGCTCAGTGCCTAAGGTGAATTCCCAGTGGAACGTCATCGCGTCAGGCTCGAGCGCGTTCATGACATTCACCATGTCTTGCGCCTGTGTCATTTGCGTTGTGTAGGAGCCGTGCCAAGTATCGCCGCCATCCAGCAAGATAGCATCGGGCCGATCAGCACGAATAGCTTTCACAACTGTGGCCACGCGGTCCAAACCACCAACACGTCCGTACCCTTGTGCTAGAGACGAAAAATCGCCTGAACTTAGGGCATAGTGGCTCGGACTACCGTCCTCGATGCCGTACATTTTACGAAAGTCAGCACCTGTGACGTGCGGAACCGCACCGGCATTGGCACCAACTCCGATATTCACGGAAGGCTCACGAAAATAGATTGGCTTCAGTTGTCCATGAATATCTGTGATGTGGATCAGTGAAACGTTCCCGTACGTATCAAACTCAAGTAACTGATCCTGACTGAGCCGTTGTTGGGCAGCCAAACGTGCCCAGCTCCCAAAGCCAGAGCCACCAACGATGGCTGAGGCGGCCATACCAACTTGCAAAAAATCTCGGCGTGAAATCATTCGATGAATTCTTTAAATAAGCTATATGAATATTTGAATTTCATTTCGTGCAAATTTCCATATTCAGGGTTGGTTACGGATCAATTGAAGCAATTGGCTGAAGTGGTTTCGGAAGACCATCTGGTCCTACCGGCTGGTCTTAAAAACAAATGTGAGAGCCAAAGGTGCCACGGCCTTAAACTGCAGCTAAGTGCTGAAAATCAATTCAGGCACCTTCTGGCGTAAATCTCACTAAGCAACGCTGACCTTCTTTTTCGCCTCATAGATATCACCATCATCGTCGTACCATTTGAAAGTGAACTCACCACTCTCTGGGACAATCGCTTCAAACTGAAAATATGGATTGGTAGAAATAGCTGGCTCAAGCAGTACATCAATCACATTTTCGCCGTTAAATTCGGCCGTAAAGCGGTTGATAATCGACCTCGGAATAAGGTTACCGTCATCATCCTTGCGCTGACCGCTTTCCATTTTGTGGCTGATCAGTGTCTTGATTGTAATTGCTTCACCAGCTTCAGCTGTTTTGGGTACTTTCACTCGTGGTTTCACACCAGATGCCATATTGTATCTCCTAGGTATATTGTCAGCGCCGCTGACAGTATGAATATTTGAAGTGCAGCCAATTAGCCGCCGCAACCACCGATGGTCACTTTGACGTTTGCCTTAGCCATCTGGAATGATCCGTCTGCCATCTCTGCAACAGCCACGACGTTCTGCGTTGTGGATAGTCGAATGCGTGTAGATGCTGTGCGCGACGCACTCAGCGCACCAAACTTGAAGGTGGCAACGCTTGGAGTTGGATTCCCATCAGCGAACAATGTGATAGCGACAGCACCCGGAGCATCTATTTCCACGGGAACAGTGTTGCCATTTTCCGCAATTTCAGGGGCCGTGATGGAAATGCCGCCTTCGACAGCACCTGCGCCGCCTGTAAGAGCCGCAATTGCATCATCTGTCAGGCTTGCAAGGGCCGGCGTACCTCCAACAGCGGTCATTGCCAATGCGCAACCACCCAACGAAAGGAGCGAGCGCCTGTTAAACTGTCTAGTATGGGTAGTCATGTCGGTAGGTTTCCCTTCCTGTAGTTAAAAAGTGAGAGACGGTGCATTCGCAATAGCGTGCTTGATCTAAGAGGCGTTGCGCGAGTGTTCTAATCGGATATCTTGAATCGCCAGCAAAGACACAAACAGTCGATGACGCATTTTGCAGCATTATCAGTCGCCCCTCCCAAGCCGATTCAGTTGCTGATTTAAGGTATGCTAGTGGACACCAACACATTCACGCAACAACAAATTCAATTAAAAGAATTTTTATATTTGTTAGCACTTGCAGAAAATAAGGTATATTTTGCGCATAATGGCAGACTGGAAAGGCCAAACAGACTAACTGACTGTACAACACTTAGGCATAATGCTGCAGCGCAGCAGTCAGTTGTAAGGGTATAGGGCTGGCTAAATTAGCTTCAAAGACCCCCGGCCCAAAGTTATTCAGTAATTGAGTAGGTTGGCTTACAGGGCTGCAAACTACCTTACATGTAATAAACGAGGCATTAAAATCCGACGTTTTTGCTACACGCATTCACCCTACGCTCACTAGCCGAGCCTGCTAAACCAGGGCACATAATCGAGCATCACTTGCGCAATAGCTCCAATCTGATCGGTCCCAACAAGGATTCCGAATATAATCAGGCCTAAACCAGTGATCTTTTCGACCACCCCAAGATATGTCCTAAACCGCGACATCCATGATGTGAATTGATCTACAAACAGCGATACGAGAACAAATGGTAGGGTCATGCCCACTCCGTAAACAAATAATAACTGCGCTCCATCTGCAGCGGTATCTTGCGCGGCAGCCGTAAATAAAATTGCGGCAAGGACTGGCCCTACACAGGGGGTCCAACCAAAAGCAAATGCCAACCCCACAACATACGCGCCTACAAATTTTGAAGGATCAATCAAACGAGTTTCAATTCTGACCTGGCGGTGGAACCCAGCAATCTGAACGATACCCAAAAAATGTAGACCCATTACAACTAATAGGCACGCAGCCACTAATCGAAGTACATCAAACCAATCTTGCATCAGTACACCCAGAGTGCTGGCACTCGCCCCCAAAGCGACAAATACCGTAATGATACCAAGACCAAAAAAGATGGAAGAAGCTACTGCCCGCGCGCGTCCAGAGATAATCGTGTTCTCGCTGGATTGAGCTTGGTTAAGACGGGAGCCGGCAAAATAACTAATATAGAACGGCACTATCGGTAAAACGCAGGGGGATAAAAAAGACAAAAGGCCCGCTGTAAGGGCACCGACTGTAGTCACCTCGAACATTTTATCTCCGTCACTCACTTGAGCAATTTGCGTAAAGGCATATGTTGAATTAACGAGAGACGTCAACGAAAGGGCGCTCCAGCATGATCAAAGCGATTTTTACTGCGACGTTACTTTGTACTCCCTGCACCGCATTTGCAGAGACAGTTTTACTTATGGCTGAGAGAGACGGATGTTATTGGTGTGATCGATGGGATACTGAGATAGCGGAAATTTACCCCAAAACTTCTGAAGGAATAACTGCTCGCCTTGAGCGCTTTGATATCAAAACGGGAGCGCGAGACGTAGATCTCGAGAAGCCTGTCCGTTTTACACCCACTTTTATTCTTGTTAATGACGGTAAGGAAGTTGGCCGTATCGAAGGCTATCCTGGTGAAGACTTCTTTTGGGCAATGCTTTCGAAAATGCTCAAAGATGCTGATATACCTTTTAAGCAAGCGAGTTGACCCCTATGGATAGCCAAACTGCCACATCCAACATCCGCACTGATGAAGCAAAAAGTAAACTGCCCGTGTTTGACGTAAATATGTGCCCCGAGGATATGGAGAAAATGGTTGCTAATGCCGAACAGGCATCAAGCTTCCTAAAAGCGATCAGTCACGAAGGTAGATTGATGATTTTGTGTCATCTGGCATCGGGCGAAAAGTCTGTAACAGAGCTTGAAGAGCTTTTGTCTGCTCGGCAAGCAAGCGTCTCGCAACAGCTAACTCGACTCCGCTTTGAAGGCCTGGTAAAGCCACGTAGAGATGGCAAGGCTATTTACTATAGCTTGACAGATGACCGCCCTCGGCAAATCATAGAAGTCGTATATGATCTGTTTTGCAAAAACAGCTAGCCAAACTTCTCGCCCAAGTTTGGTCGGGAGGATTAGACATCTATGGAAGTTCTCGGAGAAGCAAACACAATAGCTTTGATTGGCCTATTGGGCGGAATAGCCCTTGGGTTAGCCGCAAGACTGGGCCGATTTTGCACATTAGGTGCAATTGAGGATTATCTCTATGGAGCTGACCCCAGGCGGATGGGTATGTGGGGTGTCTCTGTTGGAGTAGCAATTATCGGAACGCAGGTGTTGTTGGGTACTTCTTTTGTAGAAGGCGGTGACGTTGCATATCTATCACGCGCCTGGAACCCGCTCAGCACAGTCATCGGTGGGCTGCTTTTTGGATACGGCATGGCCTTGACCGGCAACTGCGGCTACGGTGCGCTCGCACGACTAGGTGGCGGCGACCTGCGGGCATTTGTCATTGTTCTGGTTATGGGGCTCTCCGCATATTTCGTGATGTCAGGTCCCCTCGCCCATTTGCGAGTCATGTTGTTTCCCGTGGTACAAAGCTCAGACACAAGCCAAGGGTTGGCACAGTTGTTGGGTGATTTTGGCGTAGCTCCTTGGGTCGTTGGTATCGTAGCAGGGGCGATTATTGTGCTGGCATCGCTTCGAACTGCACGAGGCAAACCGTTTCAAAGTTACGCGTTATGGGGAGCGCTCGTGGGCCTTGCCATCACATCTGGCTGGGTGGGAACACATTGGGTGGCGACAGTCGGCTTTGATGGGGAAACGATCCGTACACATACCTTTGCGGCACCCGTTGGAGATACGATCTTCTATAGCATGACAGCATCGGGAAATACTGTTTCGTTTAGCGTAGGTTCGGTGGTGGGTGTCATTATTGGAGCTGCATTTGGTTCAATGTTCAAAAAGCAATTCCGCTGGGAGGCATGCGAAGACCCGCGAGAGCTGAAACGACAGATTTTTGGAGCCGCGCTAATGGGTGTTGGCGCGATACTGGCAGTAGGGTGTAGTGTGGGTCAGGGTATCGCTGCATTTTCGGTCTTAGCATACAGTGCACCGGTTACACTTATCGCAATCTTTTGTGGCGCGGCTTTTGGTCTGAGGCAACTAATCACAGGCTTTAAAGTCGCTCCTTAGTTGCCTCTATCTTTCCTCAAAACGTGCGTTATTCCGCTCCGATAAAGACGCTTCGCCCTTTAAAAACCCCACCAAAGAGGATGCTCCGCCCTCTTTGGAAACACCAACCCAAGGATATCTTGGGACCGCCTCGGGGCTCTATCACACCAAACGTTTGCCACACTTTTCGCGCGGTCAGGCGTGGGCTCCGGGTGATCAAGAAGAAACCTTGGTGCATTAATTAGGGGAAGTCTTGGTTGCCCCAGTTTTCAGAGGGCGCCTCGTTATGGACAACTTAGACCGTCGCGTCCCTCATCTTTGATGCGCAGAGCAGTGTTTTTAATACTCAAGTATGACCGTTATTTAAAAAACAATGACTCATTGAGTATCCACTTATCAGAAGCTTTCGCTGGCTTGAACCTTGATAGCTCCATTCAACTTTTTCATCTCAGTCCGGAAATCCCGCAATTTTCTGTTATCGTTTCCGTATGCATTGACGACGAGTAGATCGGGGCTCATTTCAGCAGCCGCTCTGGCCAACTCGCGTAGGTCTGTGCCTTCAGCCAATGAGATAACAGCCGCATTTATATTGCGTACCCCCGCCATCTGAGTGGTCGCCCCAGTATATCCGGATATGTATATGCGGGTGTTATCCTTTCCAATTATGACCCCGATATCTGTTTGGTCACCATTTTCAGACACAGCGGCGGTTGCGGTGAACTCCAGCCCGTCGACTCGCTGAACAGCTCCAATTTCGAACGGCGTGATGACATTATTTGAAATCATTAAGGGCAGCTCGTTAATCACGGCTTGCGGGGCCAGTACGACGGTATTGCGACGCAGCATCCCGATCATGGTTCGCACACTGAGGTGGTCCGGATGTGCCCGTGTCAGCACCACAATATCCGGTGAACCGTAAGCAGCGTATTGAATTTGGGAACCTGTGGGGTCGATCAAAATGGTGGTGTTATCCCAAACAATTGTGACATTTGCACCCGATGTCGTGACAATCTGTGGAAGCCTATCAAGCGCAGAAGTCTGCTGCGCTTGATAGATGCGTGAGAAGCTGGTGCCGTGTTCAATGGCTTGTTGCTCTGCCGTGCCCGGAAGTGTTGTGAGCATGATTACAAACAGTGCTTGGGCAAGCTTAGAAAGCATATTGAAAAACGGCATGACAGCGTCTCCTTTAACCAGCGAGATACGTGCGGAACCACGCTACCATACGTTGCTCGGCAAGCTTGGCCGCAGCCTCATCATAGCGCGGTGTCGTGTCATTGTGAAATCCGTGGTTCACGCCGGGATAAATATGAGCCTCGTAAGGGTTGTCGTTCTCTTCCATCGCAACTTGGAAGGCGGGCCACATCGCGTTGATGCGCTGATCCAATGCTGCAAGTTGAACCATCAGTGGCGCATTGATCCGTGCTACCTGCTCTGCATCTGGGAATGAGCCATAAAAAGGCACACCTGCTGCCATCTCAGGATACGCCGCTGCAA
>Ga0209137_1005165_pt1 | contig 10061 bp, 10 predicted proteins | sample SaaInl5LU_22_DNA_FD_184642 | JGI IMG/M metagenome (GOLD analysis project Ga0209137, IMG submission 184642) | Marine microbial communities from expanding oxygen minimum zones in the Saanich Inlet - ESP_105LU_22_DNA (SPAdes) (version 2) | ecosystem: Environmental > Aquatic > Marine > Intertidal...
ATGATCGTACAAATGCATTAAATTCGGTACTTTGTGCTACAACCAATTTACATCGAGGAAAATATTGAAAGTATCCTGCTAACCCAATCGGACCTCCCGCACCAATCGCACAAATCATAGTAATGGTTTTATCATCGGGTATTTGATCTAATACTTCTTGGGCCAATGAACCATAACCCGTCATAATATCTTTTCCACCATGACTCATGTATTTTCCTTGATGAGTTTGTAAAAAATGCTCACGTTTTTCCAATGCTTCTCCATAATTTTTAGAACTACAATCAAACAAACAATGATGTTCGTATCCATATTCCATAATTTCATTCTGCATTTTTTCAAACTTTCGCGATTGTATATGAACATTACCAAATACACACGGGTAGATTTGTTTCCATTTTTGTTCTTTTGGATATAATTTACTATAATGATCTTTCATGACCTTTATACCATGTATTAAAGCAATTCCATGATTTCCTGTAGATTGGGTCACTAAATAATATGGATTTGTAATATCAATATTCTCATTTTCCAGTTCTTTAAATGCGTTCATCACACAATACAATACTCCTCGCCATTTGAAAGAATTGGTTGTTTGTTGCGATTCGCGTTTTAAATATATATTTTCTTGAAAATAATCCATCGGAGTGTTTTGAACAAAAGGTGTCAAATCATGAATTGCTTGTTGGAATTCGTCGAATGTAATATTTTCCATCTAATAGTATGCAATAATATATTATTAAATGAAAAATAATTGAATAACGATTTTGAATAGTAATCATATGAATATATTTATTTCACGACTTATCCGACAACAACAAAAGTGCAATAAAATCCCTGTAAATTGTTATGCTTTATGTGTAAAAAATCCAACTACAACATGTAATTGTTCTATTCAGTGCAAATATTTACACAATTATCTAGATATACATACCACAAAAACACATCAACGACGACTTGTCACAGATTTCATGGATAAACAAAGGTAATAACAGGTTATATTATTATCTTAATCACGTTTAAATGGAACAATATCAGAAAACCGTGTTTTATATAAAACCGGCGCACTTCTACGTTTTTCTTCTCTTATATACAATCGAATATTGTTTCGTAAAATTCTATTTTGTTTTATCCACAATAACAATACATTCAAATTTTTTCCTTGTAATTTACACAGAATTGTCTATAAATAATATGAAGAATTTTAAATATTTATATTATTTTATCAAATGCTTAATGACGAGACCATTTTTTATTGTTGAAACTATTTAATTTGGCTCGGTTTCGCAAAGTTTCCATTTCTTCTTGCTCCGGATTGGATTCTTCACATTGTTCGTAAAAATTGGAAGGTTCCCATGAAGAAGGTTTTGGTGGTTTTTTTCCGTAACAGTTCGCACCAAATTTAATATAAGGATTATCAATAAACCCACCGTTTATACCAGGACGACCGCACGCATGTTTTGTATTTGGATTATTTTGTAATTTTTCCCATGTATCCTTTTGTGTAGGAAAATATGCCATTTGATCATCCGACCAACCATAATTACACCATTCTCCGCCATTTTTATAAGATGCTTCGATTTGATCATAAGTTGCCAAAGACGCATCAAAAGCGGCACACACCTTTTGTGCTTCTTCGTATGTATATACGTTGTTTGCCACGTTAAATACTTGATTCACCGGTTCGCATGTTTCGGGTGAAGGGGTGCTCACTAAAACCTTGTCTGTTTTGTCTGAATTGGTATTTACCAGATCTTTTTCAATGTCTTCAAAAATACCAGGAGAATCCGAGGAAAACGGAGGAACATTTTTGAAATAATTCATCAAACTATTATTGAATAATAAATTCACAATAGGAATTTGTAAAACATACTTGAAAAAGAATATAACAGCAAATGTTGCATAGACAATCCATATTTTATGTTCTACGAAATGAACCAATACAGGTTTTACTTCCTTATCCATTGGAACACTAAAAAGATAAACCATTAAAAAGAACAGAATAGTGAACCAAATAACTCCGAACAATGACCATGGATCATTTAACCAACTCTCAGTCCATTGAACAGAATAACCTACCATATTGTCTTTGTCTTTCTCGTCCAAATAGTAATATCCTTGAAATAAATAAATTCCTAATAACATTGCTAAAACAATATCAATTGTGCGACTATACGACGAAACTCCGCTTGTTTCATTCGATGTTCCGCGATTAGCAAACACCGAATTTCCAAAACGATATACCAAATACATGACAATGATCCAAAATAGAATGCTATATGTCGTCGCATTAAAGATATCATTTAAAAAATCCATAAATTCACTATCACTTTGTCCTTGAAACGGAACTGCTGCATGAGGACTATTTTTGGTGCTATCCGTGTTACTTGAAGTTGTAGTTGTTGAGGATTTTACACTTCCTTCTGGACATGTATCTGGACTATTTGAAGAAGTAGAGGTGGTTTTAACACTTGGTGTAGATGATGCGGTATTACTATTATTGGAAGATGCTGGTCCAATCGTATAAGTTGCCGAGGGAGCACTTTGAATAATATTTGAATCATCAAATAAACTTGAAAATAAATTTCCCATGATAAATTATATTTGTATATAGGAATTAGATATATTTATATGCACACATATCAATAAATATATCCCTAAATAATATTATTGTTTTCTATAAAATAAACAATATGCTTTCGGTGTCACCAATTTACTTTTACTTACATTACGTGTGACATTTGTGTCATTATAATGTATCCACTCATTTCCAATCGTTTTTACATAAGAAGTATAATGACCGCCCATTGGACCACCGCTGTGATTGCAAATAGCATATAAATCATATTTATATTGCTTCGAATTATAACCCGTTACATATTGTGATAAATCTAAATCATCCATGGGAAATTCAACAAGATCTTGTCGTTTTTTACTACCGTCAAATGAAAATCGTTTCAATGTTACAATAAGGACTCGCGGTAATGACCAAAAAGTGATTCGTTTTTTAACAGACTCTTTTTGTTTTGTTTTCTCATTATACCATGAATTATCACCTTCTAAATATTCATATTGCGTAAAGGAATCAAAACAGTCATATAAAGACGGATTCTGTTTTGGCAACTCCAAATCTAAAATAAAATAACTTTCTGGACGTAATGAATGTATTTCCTTACCATTTATAGAACTCAACTCCGAGACGTAAATACCATAAAAAATTTCCATAAATTCAGAATATTCTTTTGAATAAATAGTTTTTAACATTGAATAACAAGAGAGCGCAAGTTTATCCAGGTTTTTTTTTGCTTTACCAGTAATATTCATTTTAACGGGTCTAGAAATGGAATTATGCATACACTCAACCATAAATAACAAAAATTCGGGTAAATCATTTTGTGCCCATCCTGTAAATAATTCGCGATTTTTTTGAGTTGCTAGTTGTTGAATATGATGAACGAATCTTTTGGGAGAAACAACACCATTTTGCGACCACATTGTTTTTCGTAAATCAACCCATTCTTGTATAATAATATTTTCAGGCAATTCATCATTAATATGTTGTTTATATTTATCCGATGATAGAAAATGAGTCAATTCATGTGTATGACTAAGTGCTTGTACACACGAATTCAGAAAACATGTATTTCCTAAATTGGCCAATCCAGTATATCCTTTTGTGTGATCAATATGACTCATTAAATATGTTATCTATTACAAAGATATATAGACAAATCTTTATATTCCTTCATTATGGAAGACAATATAGACGACCTTTTAGACAGTATTACAAATAATTTTTTTTCACAGCAATATAATAGAACAAATCCAATGAATCCAGCAAATCCAATGAATCCAGCAAATCCAATGAATCCAGCAAATTCAACAAATCAACATTCTTCTATGCGGTTTGTAAATCGTCAATTGGATACTATTTACGAAACAATGATCAATTATAATAGTAATATGTTACAATATCAGACAAATATAAGGGATATGTTACGGTTGATGAATGTGAACAGTATGAATTATCGATTACGTGTGAATGAATCTAGACAACAACAGTCTCATTCGCGCCATACTCGTCAAACTAGAACTACTCCTCAATCAAATCAAAATAGTTCATTCTTATATTCTACATGGACACAACCATTGTTTAATCAACCAACACAACCGTCTTTAACCCAACAACAAATTGATCAATATACTACTACATTTACATATAGCGAACAATCCCAACAACATGTTCGTGAAACACGATGCCCGATAAGTTTAGAAAATTTTCAACACGGTGATTCTTTGTGTCAAATTATTGGTTGTGGTCACGTGTTTTTAAAAAACAATATAATAAATTGGTTTCGTCGTAGTCATCAATGTCCAATATGCCGGTATAATGTTACTTCAAATAATAACAATAATGTGGATAGTTCAAATAACAATCATTCTACTACCGATAATTCAGGTAACATACAAAACCCGTATCAAAATATAGAACAAGAGATGTATAATTTAATGCAGAATTTTCTCGATATGACGATTGCCGGTGTCGGTGCTCCCCATGATATTAGTATCAATACTATTCCATTGACTACATCTTATACATTTAATGACGCATCACTTGCGACTCCCGGGGTTACTATAAACGACGTCTCAAACAATGATAATATGGATATTGAAGGAGATTTATCGGTAGATTAATCCACAATTTATAAATAACAGTTATATGTTATATTAAACATATAAAAAGATAAAAATATTTTAGTACAGCAAATGTTTTCTTCATGGTTTCAACAAGAAAAATTGATAAAAATCGGATTTGAAGATGTGTTATATGGAATACAAAATAGTAATCTATGTATATTAATTAATACGTTACCCCACAACCAACAACATTGTTTAATTCAAAATACGATGTCTATTGAAAAAGAAGAACATACCATCAATCAATTATTAAATCAAAATAAAACAAATATGAAAATTATTATTTATGGTAAAAATACCACAGATAATTCTTGTGAGAAAAAATACAAACAATTATGCGATTTGGGATTTAGCGAAGTTTATATTTATGTAGGTGGTATGTTTGAATGGTTGTTGTTACAAGACATTTATTCAAATAACGAATTTCCAACAACGAGTAAATTGAACGATATATTACTTTATCGACCGAACCCACTTTTACATATGCACCTATTAGAAAATAAATAAAATTGAAGTGTTTTTTACGATTTATGATATGCATAACAGAATTATTATTCATATTTAAAAATGACAATCCCGAAAATTCTGCTTGATATTGCGAACTTTCTCAAAGAAAAGAGAATCGAGATCAGCGAAAAAGTGGAAGGAGAAGGCAGAGGCGGATCACTCAAAGACGAAGGAAGTATTATTCGCACATTATTAGAACACGATCTGTTCAAAAATCACATTATCCATGAAGCCGCGCGCTCATTTGGTGATATGATTGTATTGGATTATGACGGCATTACCCGACATCCGGTAAATATAAAAACAAGTATCGGTAGTACCGACAATTGTTTCAGTAAAGCAGGGACAGTATATGCTTTTACCGATTTACACGACACAAAAATTCCCAAACAAATGAACTTTATTAAGATGTATCAATTGATCAAAGATCATGGAAGAGATATTTCAGGTCGTGACTACTGGTTTCTGTGTGTAGATAAAAACGATTCATCGAATGTTTTGATTCGTGGGGCAAAACAGATTAATTGCTGGGTAGTAAATATCAATCCATCGAATGTTCTTCAGATTAATTGGAAAAAAGAGAAGACAATGGAACCCAAAGAACGCACTTATCAAGAAGCACACGATGTCATTATGGGAGGCGTGAAACAATCATTAAATGCGTTTTGGAAAAATATCCCCAGTGATTGGAAAGAATGTTCGGAACCAATGGAAACAAATCACGTTAATGAATCTGTTGGAATATAAGAATTACTTATTTGTCTATGACCTATTTTAAACCTCCCTGAAAACATAAAATTATCTTTAAACACATTACTATTTAGATAGGATACCACTTTGTTCAAATTGTATTTTTTTTGGGGTTTCAACATAAGTAGTGCCCCGCCAAAATAATTTACTTTTCCAACAAACGCAACATTTGTATTTCGTGTTAGATTGTATATATAAATACACTCTTTGTTTGCGTGTTCTTTCATCACATGTATGTTTCTTGGCGCACCCCATTCGAACCAATTGTTTTCGTTGAATTTTCGAATACGTCGCTCCAACAAAGAGGTTTTATGATCAAGTAAATATTCGTTAATTTTTTCATTTTCACATGGATATGTTTCAATGTGAATATAGTGATCAACTTTGTTTTCACCATTTATTATCTGTATATTACCCAATTCTTCGTTTTTGTAGATTTCTTCTTTTCCACTCACCAACCCAACATACACGTCGAAACATTCTTTCAACAATAGTGAATTTGAAGTCTGATTTTTGTGAAAGGTGATCAATCCACTACTGTTGGTAATGTAACGAAGTTCGTTGTTATATAACACTTTTTTCTCTAAAGATGGATCTTTACAATAACGAAATACAATGACATCTACAGAAGCATTTTCAAACATATTTTCATTGTGAGGATGAAATATATGCGTTATGTTTCCATTTTCCATCATATTATTTAATAACGATGAAGCACTCGTGAGTTTCAAGAAATCGGATGGAACAATAAAGATTAATTCACCGTTTGGTTCCAGCAATTGATAACATCTTTCTGTAAAATCAATATACAAATTTCCCTTTTTCGTTCTCACGTAAGGTGGATTTCCAATAATTGTTGAATATTGTTTCGTTATATGTTGCTTCATAAAATCGCCATAAACCACACTTGTCGGTATATTTTCCAATAATGGAATGGTTGTATCGATTTCGTACATATCAAAAGCAATGTCCGGGGTTTTATCTAGAACGTGAGAAATCAAATCTCCTTGTCCAATTGATGGTTCTAAAATAACTGACGGACTATTCAATATAAATTCAAATACCTTATTTTTTAATAAGGGATTGGTAGTAAAATATTGCCCTAAATCATGTTGTGCCTTTTGGTTGTTCATTTTTTGCTATAATTCTATAACTGAGAATCATTTAAATCAATTTTCTAATTACACATTGATTATCGATTCTTCTTATATTTTCAAAATGACTTAAAATAGTTTCGTATATATTGTTGAAGAATACATATGAAAATCATTGATAATAAATATTACATTATACGAACAGGTGATTTTGCGACAAATGCGAATAAAAAAATTATTTATTCTCTACTAGGATTGGGATTATGCGCACTGGATTACATGGAAAATGGTACTTTGGAATATAGTAAATTAATGATTGGTTCGAGTATATTATGGACATTTGTCGAATATGTTCTGAATAACCAACAAATACGCGTGATCAAACCAATGAGTATTGTATTCAATGGAAACACCTATATTGTAAATAAATATATAGGTATATGCTTACAAGGAATCCAAGAAGGCGGGGCAGTATCGATAATTGGACTGTATTTTGGCGACAGATTTTTCTCTTTTTATTATCAAATATGCTATCACATACTCATTTTATATATGGTCACAAACATGATGACAAAAAAATCAAATTTGAAAGTATTGTCAAAACGGCAAGTGAATACCCCCGGATCATTGTTCTTTATGACAACCATTAGTTTATGGAACGTAATGGTAGTGTATTATCACCCCAATCATATGTACCGCGAATTCAATATGTTCTTATCCATGACATATATTAGTGGCATATGGTCGATTGTTTCTTATTATAAACAATTTCGACAAGTGGAAGTTCATATAAAACAAAATGATCTATATCATACAAAAAATACCACATGGAAAGATGGTCTTTTTATATTAGGTTACGATGTATTCTTTGAAATCGGCATAGCGTATATCACCTTCTATAATTTGTTTGTTGTTTTCAGCATATTATAAATAGGAGACCCCCTTTTCCATCTGCACGCAATTTTGATGAACAAATTCAATTCATGAAGACGTGATTTGGGTATAATATGAATCATTTCACATTGCCTAGTAAAAGTGGTTATTTTATGTGGGAAAATATGGAGTATTTCACGAAATTCTTCAATACATTTTGCGTAGTTGATTATATATGTGTCATCATATTCATATATAATTCGTTGTAATTCATAAGGTAGTTGAAACATAGTTCCTATATATACAAAACCCTCTTTATTTGGTTTTTTTCAATAGTTTTCTCCAATGTTCAATACGTTGTTTTGTTTGTAATTCCATTGATTGGTAGTTCGTTTTTGCGTATTGAGTAAAATACAACCCATCATCGTGGTGTTTGAACATACGTTTATGAAACAAACTTTCGGCTTCGTGGAATGATTCTTCTATATTTCCAGTTAATTGATGCATATTATATAACATACAGCGATCAAAGTCGTAAGCACACAATAAATCGGCTTCGCGAACAATATTATAGGCAGTTTGGTATTTTCCTAGGTTTGGAAATCCGTATTTTTTGATATGTGAATACGACATCGTAGAAATAATATTCTTTATCACATAAGGTTCTTCGTTTTTCAATATGCCCTGATGATCATTTTGTAATCCCCGAATGAATTTAGTAATATCTTGTACCCCTTCTTCCTTATTCATGTATTTTTTATCACACATATCATGAAGCGCGGCCGAGACGTAAATAATGTTTTCATATTCCTTCAGCGCAGGGTTTTCTTGTACCTCCATTTCGAATATTTGATTCGAATAGTACAAACAGTTCATAGCATGTCCAAGACCATGCGATTCATCTATATTGTATTTAGATACATTTGCCAGCACATAATGAAATAATGATGAAAATAAATTCATATAAATATAGGTGAGATTTAATTATATACGAATAATTGTATTTATATAATATATAATGAATTTAATATTTGTATTGTATGCTATATGTTTATTTGTCATATTTACGCCAGGGATATTTTTTTCGATATTGAATAAAAATAATGTGAAAAATATAATGTTACATGGTCTAATATTTACAGTTATATTGTACGTATCTTATTGTGCAATGAGTTATAAAATAATTGAAGGAAATACAACATACAGTGTCAATTTTAGCGATTTAAGTAATTTATTTGACACACGTAGTAATTATGATGTGAAATCCGAAATTGGATTGTCAGCACCAGATAATCAAAGCGAAGAAGTAAAAATGGCAAAAAAAACGCAAGACACGGTAAATCGAGTGAAAAAGGAAATTAGTGGCGAAACGAAAACCCTTGGTGATAATATGAAAAAACAATTAGCTGACATGAAGAAAGAACTCACCGACTATAAATTTGACGCAAAAAAAGCAAAATTTGTTTGTACCATGGAATTACCAAATTATGACTTTTCCAAACCGTCTATCGATCCCAATTCGTACAATTATTATACATCCAAAACTCTTGTTCCTGGATGGTCATTAGAACGTGCTGCACTGTTAAACAATTCCCAACCATGGGGGTTTAAGACGCCTTATCCCGATGGATCTCAAGCAATCGCGTTGCAAAATACGGGAAATATTTCGACAATTGTACAGTTATACGAGGGTAGTTATATTTTGAAATTTTATGTAAGTGGGCGCGATTGTTGTGATAAATCGGGTATTGCGAACGAATTGGATTTAATGATTAATGACAAAGTATTTGACACACTTACGCCGGAAGTCGGTGAATGGGATGAATATAAATCCAAACCGTTCTCAATTGACGTTCCCGGACAATATATTATCACAATCCAAGGAAAAAATAAAGAGGAAATAAACGGCGTTATTGATAAATCGAGTGCTGTGAAAAACATAGTTATACATCGTGAATAAATATAAAATTGATTTTTACTATTACTATATTCAGTAATAGTAACATAAATACAAAAGTAGTAATCAAGTATGGATTTAACTCAGCGAAAATTATCAAAAACCGAATGGAATAATATTGAGATTCCACTTCCTCCAGAGGAAAAAAGTATATTACAAATAATTATCAATGGATACCATGACTT
>Ga0209137_1005166_pt1 | contig 10058 bp, 15 predicted proteins | sample SaaInl5LU_22_DNA_FD_184642 | JGI IMG/M metagenome (GOLD analysis project Ga0209137, IMG submission 184642) | Marine microbial communities from expanding oxygen minimum zones in the Saanich Inlet - ESP_105LU_22_DNA (SPAdes) (version 2) | ecosystem: Environmental > Aquatic > Marine > Intertidal...
CGTCTGCTTTACAGAGTGCGTTTAAACGCCTTTGTGTCTGTAAAGTGCGCTTAACCGCCATCTCTCTATCAGTTATATATGACGCATATGTGCCGTTAGGAGATCTACCTTCCCAAAGTTGTTTCAGGGCTCAGGTGTCCGCTTTGGGCAAGCCTCTGCTGCTGGACTTGCCTTCACTGACCGGCGGCTATACAGAATCCTGAATGCCAGTAAAAAGCTGTCCTCAGCGCCTGCTCATTTCATTCCCAGTTGACCATCGTCATTTTCAAGCCGCTGAGCAATGTCTCGGTATCTTAGCGACAGATTGAGCGACTCTTCTCGAGCAAAGGCGCTGATCGCGTTACCTGGTATAGCGAAGACGATAGGGGCCACGGTTCTCTGGTTCTAAGGTTCGATTTTACAGTTATACATTTTTACGCATGATTTCTGTGGGTATTGGCGCAATTGTTGCAAGATTTCTCATAAGGATTTTGGGCATGGACAGTTATGATTAGATTTAAAGCGTATTTAAATACCGAGAACCCCGCAGCAGAAAAACAGTTTGATGAAAGCATTTTGGACAGCGTAAGGGGCGATGTTCTTGCGTTTGGGCTAAAAGCGGTGACTGCTTTCACACTGCTGCTTCTTGCGTCAGTCAGCGCGCAGGCGACCCCTAAAACGTTTTTAGGGAATGAGAACTACGCACCCCTTCTTTTTCCTGTTAATGACGAGCCTGCGGGCTTAACTGTCGAACTCGCGGAGGCTATTTTCGAAGCAGGGCGGATCGATTATTCCATCGAATTGTCTGATTGGGCCGAAGCACAAGACCGCGCTAAAGCTGGGGAGGTCACTGGGCTCTTACAGATCAACAAATCACCGGCTCGGTTAGAGCTTTTCGACTTTTCTGAACCGGTTCTGGAGTCAGAGTTCTCGTTGTTTTTAGCAACGGATAACTTTGAGATTAGAGATTACGGTGATCTTAAGCAGCGCCGTGTTGGCTCTGAGGCCAAAGGCTACGCTCGTGCAATTCTAGAGCGAGACCCAGATATCAATATCGTGACCGTTGAGACTTGGCTAAACGGCTTCGAGATGCTCAAAGCGGGCGAGTTGGATGCGTTGTTAACAGAGAAATGGGTTGGCGAATACCTGTTATCTGAGAACCGCATTCGGGGGATCAAAGTCTCGCCCTACCCGATAGAGCTGAGCACAACGCATATTGCTGTTAAAAAGGGTGACACTGAGTTACTTGAAGCAATTAATCGCGGCATTGAATCGATACGCAGCAATGGTACCTACGAAGCCATCTTGGATAAATGGCGAGGCGATAGCGTTGTCTACATAACTGAGTCTGCGTTGGCGAATCAGCGATTTGTTCGCAATCTGTCAATCGCCTTAGGTGCTAGTTGTCTGCTACTGCTGTTATTCGTGGTGCAAATAGTTCGTCAGAAGCGTAGCCTCCAAAACTATGGTGCAGAATTGGAGCAGCTTGTGACTGATCGCACAGCACATCTCTCTGCGGCACTGGAAGAACTTCAAGTGCGTCGCGAAAGAGAGGCGCAGATGCTATCTGTGATTAGCCACGAGTTACGAACCCCGCTCTCTTCAAGTCACATGATCTATGACCAGATAACGAGTACAAATTTGGATGAGTACCTGCCTGTTCTTAGGGCGAACAGTGAGGGTGCTTTAGCTATTATGGACGATCTGCGTATGGTTACGCGGCCCGATACTCCGGCTACCAAAGATGAGGCAGTTGTTGATGCACCGTCACTCGTTATTGAGAGAGCGCTTTCATCTTTGTCCAACTTGGCGCAACAATACAGCGTTGCTACACACTACTGTTTCGATGAGTTGGTTGCTGATGAGTTTTTATTCAATCGATCTGCACTGCGCCAAATTGTTACCAACCTAGTCAAAAACTCTTATCTGCACGCCGAGGCCGCGAATGTATGGGTTAGCGCAACTACAAAACCGTATAATTCAGCATTAACTGAATTAACGGTCTGTGTTGAAGATGACGGCAAGGGTGTATCTGAGGCCTTTCAGCAGACGATGTACGAAGCCTTTAGTCGTGACGAGACGTCTGGTGATGGTACAGGTCTCGGGCTCTATGTCGTTAAAGAGTTGGCTCAATCACTCAATGGCGAGATATCTTACTTCTCAAGTCCGAAAGGCGGTGCCGGCTTCAAGTTCACAGCCCGACTACTGCCTGCAAACGAGCACGTGAATTTCAACGAACGGAGCTATACCGACGAGCAACTCAATCAAACCCTGGCGGGTAAAACCGTTCTCGTTGCAGAAGACCAACTCACGATTCAGATGTTGACCAAAGGTATCCTATCCAAGGCAGGTGCCGAAGTAACAACGGCATCAAACGGACAGCTAGCACTAGCAGCCTTCTTAGACAAGCAACCCGATATTGTACTAACCGATGCAATGATGCCGGAAATGGATGGATACGAGTTGTCCGCTCAGTTACGAACAGCGGGGTACACTAAGCCAATCATTGCGTTAACTGCGGCGACGATTGGTGATGAACAAGATCGGTTAGTGGCCGCTGGAGTGGATGTAGTAATGTCTAAGCCAATCAATCTCAATAAATTGAAACTCGCACTAGCGGATTGGGAGCAGAATAGAGAGCCAGCCTAAGGGCGGCTGGTTTAGAAATTGCGGTCAGTCTAACGGTTTGATAAGCATTGAGCCCAATGTCTGCTTTGGGCAAAATGTCGACGTAGTGGGTTGATGCAGTATAGCTGGCCTATCCAGCTTGCCCCTTTTATGTCGCTAGGATTTGCTGGTATCAGCACCTAGTTTGTTCCAACCCATGAGTGCAAATTGCTTTTATGAAATCAGCCATCTGCACAACATTGGTACCAGGATCCTTGTCCATCCATTCTTGAATGCGCCCGCCTTTCCATTTCCAGAGAATGGCTTGGTTGCGGCGAGTATTGAGATGAGGGTGCGCAGTCATCAGTTGCTCAATATCCGACGCGGATGTGCTCGACATAATGCGAAGCACTTCGTCGCGAATCTCCCGGAGTTCTGCAGCATAAGGCTTGTGGAGCAGGTACTTAAGCTGGTGTGACAGCCACACAATTGGGCCATGCTGGTAGTTGCGTGCTTTGCCAGATCCTATGAGAGCGACGCAGCCAAGTACGATCATCGCTATGATGCCGATGGAAGCATAGTAACCAATCTCGCCCAGCTCACCCCTAAAGCCTAGAGCTGCAGCAGTTAATATGGCTGAGGCAGCGATATACCCGGTGACAAAAACAATCCAGCCGTTAGGTTTGGTTTTGGGGGTGAGGCGTTCGATATCGATAGATTGGATGTCCATAATAACTCCTAAAATACGGTGCTTTCTCGCCCGGCGAGATGGTCAGCCTGGCGCTGCTCAGCGACTGAGCACAAATATAAAAACCGGCAGGTTTGCTCAAGGCGTTCTTGGTTAATCAACCAACGCCTCAGTAAGCCTTTGCGCTGGTGAGCCATAATTTGCAAATGAATGAATTCGCCGATCGCGGGTTCATGTTCCCGCAGTTTCAGAGCATCAGCGAAGTTCAACCCCTTCGAGAGCCTAAAGACTTCGTTGTATGCCCGCTGAATAATCTGCGCATCACGCGTATCCAAGATGGCATTGAGCGAATAGGGTTCAAGTAAGCCGGCAAGTTGATGGCGTCGCCTTGGCCAAAGTAGCACGTAGGTGAGTAGCACGAGTGCCAGGCCACCGATAACCTCGAGGAGTTTGGGTCCGGTATCAATCAGCGATCTCGCCTCGAAGACAATTAGGCTAGCAACGAGTATGAACAGCGCCAGCTGCAGTCTGAAAAAGAGCTTTCGTTGTCTGCGCGTCGTGATGCCGGCGAAGGTGATCGCCTCTATATCTGCACTTCTAAAATTCATTGGTTTCTCCATCTGTAAACAATAGTTGTGATACCTCCTTGTATCATTCTTTTTTAAACCTACAAGCCCACTTTCCCATCGTCGGCATCTCAATAAATGGGTTGCACAAACGCACCCCATTGTTGTCAGGCGGACCCGAAAAGCATCGCGTACTCTGTATTTAGTAGATCTTTTGGAGGTGTTTATGGGAGAGATTGTGTCAGGGAGTTTTGGCAATACATCGCAGCAAGCCTACCGCGTAGAGGTGGTCACGCAGTCGAGTGAGATAGCGGTTCACGCTATCCGTGTTCGAGATGAACAGGCAGCAAAAACGGCGGCCATTGAGATTGCATCTCGGTACAGCGGTTCAAAAGCTGTTTTTATTTGTGAGGGTGAGCCCGTCACTGTTCGTTGGGCGCTTAAAGGTAATGACCTTTTAAAGCATGTGGCGATTCTGAGGGGGCGCAGTGAGGCGGTCTAATCTCCTCATTTCTTTCCTGGTAAGCGCTGCTCTGGTGTTGCCAGTCTCTGCGGAGACATCAACGCCTACTGTACGCAAGCAGGATGTTGAAGAGCGTTTCGGTGAACGGCTTGAGAATGCGAGCCGATCAGAAAGTCTTCTCCTTCTTGGAATCGCCTTAGATACGGTTAACGCAAATTCGAATTTCAAAGGGCAGCAAATTGGCATCCCATATTTAGTGGGTGACGGTGCTGGCTATTGGGCGCTACTGCTGACTCAAGGCATTCAATCCGTTGATGTCTTAGTGAATAACGCGCTCATGCTGTTGTTTGCTGACAAGGATGATAAATCGTTGTCGCAAGCAGAGCGAGTTGCCGCCGCGGTTAAGTTGCTGACGGCGGCAGAGGCCGAGGGTTATTGGCCTGCTACGGCTTATCTTGCTGAGTACTACTTCAATCTGGCGTCCCAGGCGGTGCAGCCACCCATGATGCCGGATTCAAAGATCCAGAACGGATATAGAAAAGTCGCCTTCGATCGGTACATGGCCTGTGCCGAGACTGGCTTTGCTCCCTGCCATTTCAAAGTTGGTCTGTGGTATGTGGCTGACCAGAAGGTGGAAGCGGGTTTGCCGTTTCTTAAAGCAGGCGTTGAGCTTGTCCGCAGGGATAAGCGGTATTTAACGGTGCCTGATGTAGTTTCCGACGCGTCATTTGTACTTAGGCTACTGAGTAGTCCGACGCTGGATAACACAGAGCAAGAGCTGCAGATGATCGCCGCTCTACAGAGTGAATTGCAAAGCCTTTAGTGCTGGGGCGCGAGTGGGCGAGGAGAAGCAAGTATGAAATTAATTGTGAAAGGAGCGGCAGCGGCTGCGTTAATGGCTTCGATGAGTGCGAATGCCGAGCCACCTGAGGTGAGTTACGCCGATGCTGATGGCCGAGTACAGGTCATTACTCGATACACGGATAAGAATGGCGCGGATGTTGTGTCCGTTCAGCTGTTATCAGACCACCCTCTAACCTTTGAGCTAGAAAGTCGAAATGGCTTCCCGCCGGTCATCTTTAAGCCAGCGATTACCTCCGTTGAGGCCTATCAGCGCTGGATTAATGCGGTCGTTAAAGATGTCGATGGTGATGGCGATGCAGATATCGTTGTCGCCGATGCCTCGGTAGACGGCCGCATCCTACTGGAAAACAAGGATGGTGACTTAATCGCTTCGGTCTACAGCGACGTGCGCCAGTTTGCTTCTAATTAGAGGGTCATAGCGATGTCACAGGGTAAGAGTGAATTCCATATCGAAGTGATGACTGAGTGTGGCTGGGAGCGAATTGGCTTGGTTCTCTTTGATCTCATAGAAGCGGCAAAGCATCTCGAGGACACATTTGCAGAGGGTTTGCAGCATATTCGGCTCACAGATGAAGCAGGAAATGTCAGGCTTTGCGTGGATGAGCGTGGGGTTTATGAGGTAAAGCGCTTCGATCCCGTGGTGAATTTTTAACGATGAATCTCGTGATCGGATTAGGGTTGTTTGTGGTGGTTGGAATAGGAGTTTTTATTCTCATCAAGATCAACGAATCGCCCGCAAGACGCCACGTGTTATCCGAGGCGGATAGGAGAAATCAAGATGAGTAAGATCCAGTGTGCTGCGCAGAAGCGCGCAATTGCCGAGCTGAGTAGCTCAACGTACAAGCCCATTGATTTTATAGAGCAGCCGGACAGTAACGCCGAGCAGATCATTGGCGACGCTAAGTATTTCATGCAGCTTTTCGAAAGAAGGCTGGATGACATGGACAGGACCATCCGTTCTATGCGCAAAAGTAAAGCACAGGACGATCTAGCTGACTCGTTGAAGTCGGTAAAGGACGGATCAGATCAGCTGTACGGTAGCGTCATTCAACTAAGTGAAGCGTGGATGCCCGATACGCGGTGGTCGCCCGACATGCTGGATGCTCTGCGCGCCTTGCTGTACGACATCGACTGCACGACCGCCTCGGGTCAGGCGGAGATTCGCGGAGTTGTGAATGTATTAGAAGTGCTCGGCCTTGTTGGCTGTTCGGTTTTCGAGCATGAGAAAGTGGCGTAGGGGGTTCTGATGCTAATTAACTGTCCAGATTGTAATAAAGAGGTGAGCGACGCGGCTGTTCAGTGTATCGGTTGCGGTGCGCCACTTGTTGAGCCACGGTGGTGGAAAAGGTGGCCTGCAAAAACGTTTGCTGTCGGCGTGGGTCTGCTTTGTCTCGGTATGGCGTTTTATTCAGATGTTCCTCAAATCGGGGCTCCCTTGATCATCATTGGTGCGCTCGTAGGTATGTTCGGCAGACTCGTCATTTGGCTTGATACCGAATGATGATGTTGGGGGCGCTATGAATAAGAAGGTCGTTGCTCTCATACTATTTTTAGAGGGCTTGGCGAGTTCAGGTCTTCAAATGCTGACGATTCGCCAGGTCACGGCGCATATCGGTAGCTCTGTGCTCGTTACCTCTATCGTCGTAAGCACCTTTCTAGCGGCCTTGGCTCTCGGTTATTTCTTTGGTGGTCGTTCCGCTGCAGAGCGATACCGGTCAACCTTGGTGCGTAATCTTGTAATCTCGATTGGTATTTTTGGCGTGGGGATTAGCTACCCTTTCGTCGATCTATTCTTTTCGAACGCTAACCAGTTAGCGGCCGGTGTGCCGCTGCTGGCGCATCCGTTGGCGCATCTGTTTGCCTATAGCTGGATAGTCCTGGCGCCCCTTGTTTATTTTCTTGCTCAGACAGTTCCTCTGTTATTGCACACATCCGCGACGGATACGAGTAAATCCGAAGCCGCGGGCACGCTGACGGCGCTCTCAACCGTCGGCAATGTGGTGGGCTGTTTGGTCACTGCGCTCGTGTTGATGGTGGTATTCGGTGTTGGAGCTGCAATCGTCGTGAACTGCTTGCTTCTGATGGTGGTGTTGCTTGTCATAGCTGATCTAAAAACGCTGCGCGGCTGGGGAGCTGTATCTATCTCCTCTGTGTTCCTTTCGGTGGCATTTATCTTGAACGTAGTGATGGAGCGCCAGCTTTTTGATGCGACCAGCGAGTACGCAAACATCAAAGTGGTTGACCATGAAGACGGTCGCGCGTTGCTGGTAAATCGCCAGTTTGCATCCTTTACCAATGATAGTGCCGATGCGTGGCCTTATGTTGAGGTTATGCGGGAGGCACTTAAGGCCCAGTCGGTGCTTAAGTCTGTAGCGGTTTTGGGTGCAGGGGGTTTTACGCTAACTTCGCGTGGCGACATCGATGCTGAGGTGGTTTATGTCGATGTGGATGAGGATCTGCGCGCAATCACAGAAAAGGACTTTTTGCGCAGCGATATTAAAGGGTCTTTTGTTGCGGATGATGCACGGGGGTTCTTGCTGGCTAGCCAGAAGGGATATGACGCTATTGTTGTGGATCTATTCTCGTCCAGCGTAATGATACCGGCTCATACGGCGACCGTTGAATTCTTTGAGCTTGTCGAGTCGCGGCTCAACCCAAATGGCTTGGCGATTCTGAATATAGCCGCCAATCCGATGCTGAATGACCTGTATAGCGCCCGAATCGATCGGACGGTGCGCAGCGCCTTCGACCGTTGTGTGACTGACTTGTCGGGGTATCGGGGTGGGCTTGAGAACATCGTCTACTTTTGTCGCCCGGCTCGGAGTGACATTAGGAGTGAGTTGGCGGGTGTATATCGAGATGATAAGGAGGCTGTCAGTATTGATGCCTTCCTGTTGGCGCAACGCAAATAACTGGAGAATGTTATGACAACTACGGATGAAGCGTATGCAGAGGGACGTGCCGCTGGGAATAGCGGGGCAGGCCTTGCGGAGAACCCATACAAGCAGGATATGGCAAAGTTGAAGATAGCCATTGCCTGGGCGCAGGGTTGGCACAGTTCGGCAACTAAAGAAGCGCAAGGACAAACGCCGTTGCGCCTAGAGGATTTCGCTTAGGGTGGGGCTATGAGTATTTTTGACAATGAGCCGACAACCCTAGAGAACATCAAGCGACTCATTGGTGAGGGCGCTTCGAGCGTGGTGTTTGAGTGCGGTAGTCGGGCGGTTTTTGATCGTGAAGGTGTCTGGATGGTCAGTCCTTACGGCGTTGATGATGGCTTTTTCGAGAACGGTGCTGGGCTGGCTGAAAATCTCTATCGGTATTTGCAGTTTTGGGCATCGACAGCTGAGAGCGCTAACGAATTACAGAACATATCTTAGAGAGTTGTTGTTGTCGCGCTCGGTTTGCATGAGAATGCCCAGATTAATTGATTTGGGGTGACGAAAGTGTTGATGCGGGAAGAGCGACTGATAAAGCAAATGTACCTGAGTGGAGGGATCCAGTCGGTTATCTTGTCGGAAGATCAGGGTGGGAAGTACCGCCTTACGTTTATAGGTAAGGAAATTAACGCTGTCACAGGCCAAAAGCAGTCCGTTGAATATGGATTACAGCTCAAGCGTAGTCAGGATCACCGATTATTTACCGAAAAGGCGGCGTTCAACTGGTTACGAGAGGCGGGTTTTAGGGAGTTTAAGGTAGAGCTCAATCCCTTCACCAAAGGGCAGGTGAGCCTACTATGAGCGATCCGACATTTGACGACAGCTTCGAGGCCTTAGGCGTTTCCACAGAAATTGTGGTTTCAAAAGGTAATATTCACGTCCTAAAGGACGATTTACTTATCGATATTTTCGAAACTAAAAGTCGTGAATATCAGGGGACAGTTTGGCTAACACTTAAGTCACCGGAGGAGCCTATTGATGTAGAATCCATGCCGGATGAGCAGTTGATTCATATCGTCGAAAAAGGCATCTCTTGTGGTGCTATGTTCGAAGCAGTGCCTTACAGCAGAATCTACCATTAACATGTCGCCTGATGAGCAAGCGCAGCGAGCAGATTCGCTTTACGAAGAAGCGGTGAGTCTGATCTACCCAAGTGATGGAAAGCATGATATGGCAAGGGCTGAGGCATTACTAATTGAAGCCTTTAATCTCGGAAGTATGAAAGCGCATCAGGCTTGGCACTTGCTACATAGTCATGCGGGAAGAAAGCGATAGCGTCGTGTCTTAATCATACTCTTGGAGAGCAGAAGAGATAATCGTTAACTCTTACGGTGACTCTCTTTAATGCTTCTTAAGATCGTATCGTTATTTAGCGATAATGGTAAATTACATTCATCTTTGGCTAAAGACATTGGTAACTTCATAGTTATTCTTACATGGATATTGCGCCGGTAAATTATCGAGATATGGGTAGTATAAGTGGAAATCCTTAACGGAATTTCTTTGCATTATTTACGACAAAACACACAAACTATAAAATAGTTGTGTTTAAATTTGATTTAAGAACTATGCTTTACTAGCAACATAAATTTGAATTAAGGATCGTTAAAATGAACAGTGAAATTGAAGAGTTAAAAGCGCAGCAGGCAGAGCTTGAAGCGCGCATTAAAGCCGCTGAAAAGAAAGTGCGTGATGCGGACTTAGCGACAGTTAAAGAGTTGTGCAAAAAGCATGGCTTTACACATGGTATGCTAAAGGGTTCTTTGGCGGCAGGCCGCAACCGTAAGTCAAAGTCTGACGACTCCAATAGCTAGTCTGTGCCAGGTCCGAAGAAGCGCCCAAAACCACTAATACGCCAAAGGATAAAGCTAAAGGGGATGGTTTCTTTATTAGTCAGATCAAATCACTGCCGCCTGGTACTGTTCTTAAAGATCTAGCTGATGATGAGACTA
>Ga0209137_1005172_pt1 | contig 10048 bp, 8 predicted proteins | sample SaaInl5LU_22_DNA_FD_184642 | JGI IMG/M metagenome (GOLD analysis project Ga0209137, IMG submission 184642) | Marine microbial communities from expanding oxygen minimum zones in the Saanich Inlet - ESP_105LU_22_DNA (SPAdes) (version 2) | ecosystem: Environmental > Aquatic > Marine > Intertidal...
AAGTTACTTTAGTCAACAATTCAACATTTAACTCTTCAGCAAGCAACACCATATTTTTTATTTCCATTAAGCCAGGCGTAGTTAATGTATAATCTAATTTTAGTTGTCGCTGGTGCTTCATTACACCAACACCTTGCTTAAAATGATCTAACCATTGGTTATATTTAAGCCCAGTTCTAATATACTCGCCAGTTTCGCCGGTTCCATCTATACTAGCACATACTTGCCAGTCTCTAAAATGCTCTAGTATTTTCCAAAGATTCATTCCCTTGTAGTCTACTCTACTAAGGTTGGTATTATATCTAGCGTACACACGATCTGCATATCCTATTTCGATAATACGATTCATGTACTCCCAATGTTGCTCATACATCAGTGGTTCGCCACCGACCCAATAAATTTCTTCTACTGTGCCTTCTTCGATAGCAGAGCCGAACTCTTTTTCTGCAGAATCAGTCTGCCAACGTTTCATTTCACTTCTAATAGGTTCTCTTAACCAATTATTTTTGGGATCGCTTTCATCTATTAGATTGTGCTTTTTTGCTTCTGTTTCCCAACTGCTACTAAGCATATCTCCACACATGCGACATTTAAAGTTGCACAAGTTACTAAAGCGATAGTCCCAACTAACAGGACGCATTGTAGTTGCACCAGTCTCGTCTGTTGTTTCCCAAACATCATTGTATTTGTGCTTAAACATGTGCCAGAAATAACTTCTATATACATCTGTGTTTAAAAGTTTATGATTGCAAACTTGACATGCTTCCGGAATATCTCCCGACATCATGGTACGTCTAATACTGCGTACATGTTCACTGTTCCACCATTCTTCTAATGTTAGTGGATTATATTTTCCGCTTCCGCCCGCAGTGTCTATGTACTGTTCAAAATTTTGTGCGGGTTCTCTACTAGCGCAACATAATCTTCTTTCACTTTGCGGACTCAAGTAAGTATGTGTCCAGGGTGCCATGCATAGAAATTCAGGTTTATTGTCAGGTTTAGTTACCATAATTTAATATCTCGGCAAGTTCAGGATGTGTTTGTCTCAAATGCTCTTTTCTGTATTTGTCAGTAACTTCTAGTTTTTTTATTAAAAGATCTCTGTCTGCTGATTCGCCATTTTGAATCATCGAAATTACGTTGTTAATATCTTGCTGATGTAAAGAATTAAATTCTTTTGCAAGCAAAGCGTCAACTACCTTTTTCTTTGCGTCAGATGGCAAACACGCAATACTCATTTCGTAAGGACCATGTAACATGTTCCAGTGCATTGTGTCAAAATCAATATCTTTTGCCCAATCAAGAAGCTCGTCGAGATACAACACATTTAATATATTAACTGTAAAACAAAGCTGAAGGTCTATGTTGTTAGTTGATTGTTTTAATATTTCAAACTTTTTAATGTTAGAGTTTACGTCATTCCAGTTTGCAGGATAGCGTTCGTACTCAAAACGTTTCCCTACGTTATCTATACTAAATGCAATTTCTACATGCTCAAATTTTCTCCATACTTCTATAAATTTTTCTGGATAAATTGTACCATTTGTGTTGTAATGTATTCGTATATTACTTGCATATCCCATATCTACTGCACGTTTTAATAATTTAAAATGTTCTGGTATCATCATTGGCTCGCCGCCAGTAAACTCAAGATAACGAATACTGGGCAATAATTCGTCTAGACTTTCCCAAAAAGCATCACTTTCTCTTGGCCAGGCTCCGTCTTTAAGCATGCGATATGCCGTATGCTGCTTTTGTTCTTCAATGGTTGCACCATTGGCTTTTAGATAGTCAATTTCTTCACCTGCCCATTTACTACTACTCCAGCTTCCGCATATCCGGCATTTTAAATTACAAATATTACCAAGCTTTAAATCCAAGAACCAGACATTATCGACTGTATCTTTAAGAATAGGAATGTCTTTAATAATATCTTTGAATTTAACTTGTGTATTAATTCTTTTACTAGATCTACCGGCAGCTTCTTCGACCCAGCATTTCTTGCATGTTTCTGGCTTTTCGCCATTACGAAACTGTTTTCGCAAATTTTGCATATATTCACTATTAATAATGTCCGAAAGATTGTGTTCCTTGACGCTCATTTTTTTACCATTAGTGTCAGTGATCTCATCTTCGGCTAAGCAACATGGTCTGGCAGTGCCAACTGGAGAAGTTTCTAAACTTACCCACGGTAGAATACACATTGAGTCATTTTCTTTAAGTACTCGCAATTCAGGAAATGTGCTCCAAAAGTCTTCGCCGCGGGCACCATCTAATAAGTCAACTTGTTTTCTAAATGTAGGAATTTGATCACTGCGATCATTTGCCATCATCATATTAAGTGCGCCGCGAAATCCGTTAGTTGCCCGTGTCAAGGTGTCTTTATCTGCAAGCCAAGCAATATGTTTTTCGTATGCTGGCTTCACTACTTCTCGTTTGAACTTTTCTGGCAGCATGTCGAGTCGATACCAGTCGGGACTATATAAAACATTAACATCAAAATCTTCAGGTTTAATCAATCCTTGATTGGCCCAGTCTTTGTGAAAGTCTAATACATGTAATACATTCATTGCACTAACTGTAGCACTAATATGAAAACCTACATGAGGCACTTCTTCAATCATCCGTTTTCTGTTGTCAATGACCTGATTCCAATCTTGTCCTTTGCGCATCAGTTCGCCACGTTCCCACATTCCGTCCAGGCTTGCTCCAACATTAACGTTTTTAAAATGTTTCCACAATTCAATAACGTCTTTTTTCTTAAAGCTTAGTTCGCTAAAATTGGTATTATATTGTAAATTAATATCAGTTTTGCCTATTTCGATTAATTTTTCCAAAAGCATATAATGCTCTTCCATAATCAATGGTTCGCCACCTGCAAAGTATACTTGGTCTAGATATGGAATATGGGGTTGCATTTGTTCCCATATATCGTACTTGCTACGTCCTGCATATTCAACAACCGATAGTTCTTTTCCGTCTACATCGGGCTTACGGCCAAACATTTTTACATGCTCTTTGTACCAATTGCTACTAAACACAGGTCCGCAACTACGACAACTAAAGTTACACAAGTTACTAAATCTTACATCCCAATATCTTAACTTAAATTCAGGATGAGTTCCATCTTCTTCGGTTAACTCAACCTCGTCGACATACTTTCCGTGACTCTGATTTATACTGTTACGCAAACTAAAGATACTACTACTTTCTTGTTCGTAACACTTTTTGCAGGCTGCACTGGGCTTATTGTTTAGCATGTTTGAACGAAGATTCCTATATTCTTCGTTATTCCATACTTCTTCCATTGTGTTGTTACGGAGATTGCCCATTGGCATATGATAATCGCCAAAACAACAAGGATATACTCTTCCATCTGCAAAGGCATGCATATGGATCCACGGCATCATGCAAAATGTTTTACTATCTTTAATTCTATCTGTCATAGGGTGTTGTACCAATCTGCTAGTTCAGGAAATATTTCTTGAAAGTTTTTATTCCTTCTTTTGTCGTACTGCTGATAAAACTTTTTAAAATCATTTAATAGTTTTGGCATTTCAAAACTTTCACTATGCGGTACTTCAACACTTTGTAAGTATTCAATAAGACGTGTAACTTGGCCTTGTTCAAATTGATGGCACTGCGATAAATCAATTTCTGTTAGTCTCTCAATGCACGTTCGTTTAATGTGCGCAGGCAATACCAAGCAACTCTGAAAACTTGGAAAACGCAATATATTCAGACTAAACACTGCAAAATCTCTTGTGTTGTATTCTTTACGTTGCTGTAGGATCTTTTCAATTAGATCAGGCAGACCGTTTAATGACAGTGCATTTACAGTCATCATACAGTGTGTATCAATTTTTGCTTCGTGCAGCATTTTTACATTGCTCCACCATAGATCAAAATCCATGCCATCACGCACATAGTCTTGTTGTGCGCCAATTGATTCTGCACTAGTATATACATCTAAACTCGGTAACCATTTACGTGCATCTACAATACGTTGAATCAAGTCTGCTTTGCCGCCTAAGTTACTGTTGATGGCAAGTTTAGTTTGACTTTTGTCTACGTTGTCTTTGAACCAATCAAACAATCTCCACAGTTCGCCTGCCATGATAGGTTCGCCGCCAGTGATGCGTAGTTCACGCAATGTTCTGTGTAGATCACTGTCCCACCATTTAAAGAACGCTTCAATATATGGATTCTCTTCGCCGTACTTGTAAAGTTGTGCTTCAGGGTGTGTATGCGTAAAGTGATTACGCCCGTCACTGATTAAGTTTTCATACCCGCCGTGTTGCTTTAGATCCTTAACCCAAGTGCTACTAAACGCAGGGTTACAGTAACTACACGCAAAGTTACAAGTTCTATCAAACGCAATCTCTAGTGTGCGCAAATCAACATCGTCTTCTGTTGGAGTATTGTATGCTGCTTCTAATTCAGCATCAGTGTATATATTGCTTTTATAAACTCTATCACTGATAAACTCTTTGCCCATGTCTTCAATTTTCCAGCAGTATTCGCAACCGCTTGGACGTTCGCCGCATTTCATTTGTGAACGCTGTCTTTTCTTTTCTGGAGTATTGTGCAACAACTTGGGATTAAGTTTTACTGCTTCTGCATCAATTTTGTGCGGTAACGGGTGATGGCAACTAGTAGTCATGCCGCTGCCTAACCACACTGTAGCATTGTACCATTTTGCTCCGCAAAAGCTGTCACTAAATGTGCTTAGATAGTCTTTAAATTCTTCGTCTGTTCTGCTCATAAATTCACCATGTTGTTGCATATTTTTCGTCGACTAAGTGAGCACTACACTTGTTTTTGCATTCAGTCATTGTGTTAAAATCTTCTATAAATGTATTCCAATGTTCAGCATTAATAACATTTTCAATGCCCTGTGTAGTTATGTTGTTTTCTGGTATTAAAAATTTACTTAGTCCAGTATGGTTATATCTATTTCCAACCCAACAACACGGTATTAAATATCCTTGACTGTTTACAAAAATTCCTTTTGTTCCAATCAAACATAATGGTATAATGTTTTTGTTTTTGCTATCTTCTTTTACTTGATTATAGTATTTAATATTTTCTATTATAGCAGGTTTGGTGTTTGGAATTCTACTATTAAATCTAAATACTTCTCTAAAAAATCTATGAGTAGATGATATAAATTCTTCGTCGGGTTCTAAGCTGTCGGACGTATCGTTATCATTGTAATGCTGGTACTTGCTGCCAAATTTAGTACTTCTAGTTAATTGAAAACTATCAAAGCCTAATTCTTTTGCCATACTTTTCATATTGTCAATTTGATGTTGATTAAATTTAAAAACAATAGCATCCCACTGCAAGAATGCAGTAGTATTTTCTCTTAGAGATTGTATTCCCGATATTATACTACTCCACTCGCAATTGACTCTATATTGTTCGTTTGATTGTTGGTTCCATCCATCTAAACTAAAATGCACCTGATCATTTTCATTTAATACATTGCCAAGATTTTTCCACCAGTCCGGAGTTTTGTAACTGCCATTGGTTATGATATTAATATTAACATCTGGGTTTTGGTGCTTAAAAAACTTTACAATATCAATGAAATCTTTTGCATATATTGGATCGCCATCGTCGCCGCAGAAAGTTATTTTTTTAATTTCGTTGGCAAATGTAAAATTTTTTTCAAAAAAATCTAAACGTAATTGTGTTTGTACTAAACTTTCTGGTATTTCGGTTCTCGGGCATCTAGGACATTTTAGTGTACAAATACTGCTGACTTCAAAATGCCAATGCCATAACGGCCAGTTAAACTGATTCTGCATGATATTTACATTCACTCCACCAATCGCTCATTTCTGGAAATACATCCATAAACACACTGTTATGACGATGATCGTGTTCCACAAAAAATTTATAGAAATCAATTTTATTTCGTTTAATATTCAAGTTAGGGTGTTTACTACGCATCCAAGCAATATCCCTACGCATTTTATTAATTTCAAAATCTTTAAATCCTACAAACTCATGTACGTCTTCTTTAATTTCATGATCTTCCATCCAATGCAATACTTGTTCCAAATTCCAGGCATAACTCTCTGGCATAATCTGTAAACTTTGCCACTGCGGTTGTCTTAACAACGGAGTGTCAAACCACACACGCTGATATGTAGTGCTGTACTTTGCTCTTAGTTTAATTACCCATTTTAGGAAATCCTGTATACCAGGAATACACAAGTTGTTCATTGTGATAATAAATGTTACACTATTTCTTCCAGGGATTTCGGTTAGGAAACGTTCTACATTTTTTTGGAGTCTTTCAAAATCAAGACCAGGTCTAATATATTCTGCTTGCTTTCCCCAAGTGTCAACACTAACAAATTGCATAAAATGTTCTACTGTTTCGCCTGTGCATAGACGTTTAGCATAGTCCATGTACTTTTCAAACAGTGCTGGCTCTACACTAAAGTTACTGGTTGTATTAATATGTAAATCGGGCTTTGGATTTTCCAATATATAGTCAAAAACACGATATGTATTTTTATCCATCATTGGTTCACCGCCTGTCATTCTAAAATGTTTTAGTTCGGGGTATAGGTCAGGCCACCATTTCCAAAATGCGTCTACATATGGATTTTGTTCTCTATTAGGAATAATAGTGCCAGCAAAATGTTCTGGTGCATTATGCGGTACAGTAGTTGAGTATGCACCATATCTTTCTGTTTGCTTTGCCCAAGTACTACTAAACTGTGGACTACAGTAAGTACATTCTAAGTTACATACATTGCTAAAATTAACTTCTACATAACTAGGATTAACATCGCCTTCCCAACCAGCATCAACAACTTCATCATACTTGCCCATAGCCCAGGGCTCTCCACTGCGATAGTGTCGATCGCTCATGTTGCCAGTGTCTTCGATATTCCAACAATAGCTACACTCGCTCGGTCGATCACCTTCGATCATTTTTTTACGCTGTTGCTTTTTTTGTTCGGTGTTGTGTAGCGCACTTGGATTTAATTTTATAGCTTCTGCATCTATTTTGTGCAATGGTGGATGATAGCAACTATTGTTCAATCCGGTGGGCAAATGAAAACTAACTTGCTTCCATTTTGCCAAGCACATGGTAGGGCTAACTTTATCTAGTGCTGCCTTGGCACGTTCGGCATCATTGAGATAATCACTCATTTTTTAAATCCATTTTGTTGGAAGTTTTTATACCATGCATTAACACTTGTAGGAACAGAGTTATTGTTCTTTACATACCGTTTAAACAAGTTTACTACTTCTATATATATGTAATTATAGTTAATTGGTTTTATGCTAGGGATATTAACTACATCATTTTGTTTATTTTCATTAAGATAATCAATGATGTCTTCGTAATACAACTCTTCGTCGTACTTAATTTTATTGTCTGTTTGTTCTTTGATGTATAATGTTTTTACAAATTTATTAAACTCAATTGTTAACAGATCATGATTAATTTTTAATTTATGCCTAACAGTACTAGATTTATGCCTACCGAACCCACGCGATTGCCAAACATTAGTTTCCATTGCAATATAAAGACTAGTAAATTGCTTTGCTATATCTTTGCGTACTAAATTTACGTTATAAAAATTGTGTCTGTTATTAAATTTTGATTGATCAAATATATCATTTGCTGGAAAATATTTACAAATAAAGTCTTTGTTATCAAAATTAGATTGGTTAATTACACTACTTGCAGTTAATTGTGCTTGCTTGTCTGAATTATGAAATATTTCTCCAGCATTGCCTAAATCAAATTTTCTAGATAAAAATTTACAAAAAAGAGTAGTGCCAGACCTAGGCATACTATAGACAACTATTACTCCAGTTTTGTAGTTATCCAGTATCACTCGTTTTCCTTAATAAACTTACGTTCAAAACCTTCACGTAACATAATGTCAAAGTTAGGACGTTGACTTTGCTGATCTTTAAAGAATTTGCTATTAGCAGCATCCATGTTAACTATAGGCAAACTGAGCTTTCTTTTTAATTCATTTCCTAACCATTCACTTTCGGCAAGAGGTTTCATATCCTTATGATTATCCCAGAGAGTTTCGAGTTCTTCAAAATCTTGTACTTTTGTATGGTCCCAACCTTCTAGCATTGTTAAGTATGTTCCTAAACGTGCACCATAGATTGCCCAATCGCCATGCTCAACATCTGCTCCAACAGTTTGCCATACTAGTAAATGATTCATATTTTGATTATGCACACGTTCTTCAAACTCAGATAGTGTAGGCTTTGTGCCTCTGTCTAAACACATTTTTACACCCTCACGGATGCCAGCACGCCAAGCATGTTTAGCACTGCCATTTGGATAAGTTGTACTCCACGTATCATGCATTGCCCAATACATTGGATCAAAACAAAACTCAACATTATTTTCGTCAGTTCCGTTACTGTTTTCATGTGTTTGCATATTAAGTACAAAATCTCGTGTCCAACAACTTAATCCACCGTTGCCGTACCTTAATCCATTGATAGAGTTCTTTGCTCGCCACCTAAACACAGCATCTCGATTTTCGCCATTGATACGCAACACTTGATTAAAGAAATTCCAGTCTGGCAAATTGTCGCCATCAATTAGTACAAATCTATCAGTGTCACTGGCTTCGGCAGCTGCCTTATGTGCAGCATCGCTGCCTTTAACACCATGTATGTGCTTTGCCCAGGGCAATTGTGCACTAATTATTGCCCAAAATTCCTCATATTTGGGCTCGTCGTATGTCAGGTAAATGCAGTCTAGTTCTGCAACATCGATTAATTCATCAGTCATATTTCCACCGATTATTTCCGCTATTATTAATTAGTAACATATTATATGCATCAGTTGCAATATTTCCTTTATTGTCAGGAAACACATGTAACTTATTTGGAGTTTCATGCAAGTTTAATTTTTTTATTTTACGCACTATTTTTCCGTCAACTATACTAACTCTAGGATCCTGGTGCGGATATCTATCAGCTTCTTGTTTGTCTATTTCGATGTACGTTTGTGTAGTTTCTTGTGTAGTAACACTTAATGGTTTTCCAGATTTTGGATCGTAAATTAGTTTCCAAGATACTTTTTTATGCTCAACATGGGGATAATTTTTAAGTGCTTCCCATAAGTTTTCTGTAGTTTTGTTCATAATGTTCGATTAACTCGTTAGTTGCAAATGTTTTACTAGTATAATGTATAGGCAAGCGTTGTGGGTAATGTCCGATCCATAAATCACTGTTGTGTTCAACGTGCAATTGATCGTGCCATGGTTTTCCTGCCGGTAAAGTATTTAGTGGTTCTTTTAAATGCACAAATCTCGGGTATGCTGCTCCGGGCAACGTGCACTTTTCAACTCCGTATATTTCTGCAGCAATAGAAAATATTTCATCATCTCTCGGATTTGGATTATCATTTTTAATCAAAAATTCACTAGAAAACCAGTTCCAGTTATTGCTTATTTCTGCACACAGTTCAAAAAATTCAGCACTTTCAGGACCGTCCCTAAAGTAATAAAGTGCTGTATAGATATCCGGTAGATGGTTTGCATCAAACAACTTCCGATGCCATCGGCTGGTAATAATTTCACTTTTATAATTTTCAACAACAGAAGTAAACAATACTCGCCATTTTTCAAAACTGTTCCACCAGTGCCCAATGTCGTTAACAAACAACACATCTGCATCAACTTTAATGCTACGCTTCCATGGTGATAGATTTCTCACACGCCATTCTTGTGCAAAACTCCAAGTATCAGTATTAACTACAATACGATCAAATATTTTTTCGTGCTTTGGTTCAATTTTATTGGCAGTTTTTTGGTCTATAATTACTGCATAATTTCTTTCGCTTTGCTGTGTAGTTTTTATACTCAATGCTTGCAAGTATGCCTGTGCAAGATAATCAGTATGGGCATTATCTGCAACAGAAGCAACAAAACCTCGATTGCCGCTGTATTCTTTAACCATATTAATTTGCATTATTACTCCAATTTTGCAAATAATCTAAGTTACTATCAGACATTATACTTTTATTTAAGACGTGCAC